>Ga0180438_10003703_pt1 | contig 22816 bp, 22 predicted proteins | sample SS_ome_12_FD_132455 | JGI IMG/M metagenome (GOLD analysis project Ga0180438, IMG submission 132455) | Hypersaline lake sediment archaeal communities from the Salton Sea, California, USA - SS_3_D_2 metaG | ecosystem: Environmental > Aquatic > Non-marine Saline and Alkaline > Hypersaline >...
AACCAATACGAGTTAATAAATCCTGCACGTTTAACTCACCCTTATAGGGAGTATTTTTTTAAATCCACCTGTTTAGACGGTCACCTTTTCCAGGCTTTTCTTCTTACCTGCATCGGAGAAAGATGGTACCCTACAGGATATGCCGCGAAAACAGGATATTAATCCCCAAAGCAGTCGAGCAATCAAGTTGGATTAAACTTACCGGATATTAAAGAATATTGTTGTAGCCGCTAATAGCCCAAACAACAACCAGATACTAATACCAGCACGCCAAACATCTCGTTTCTGGCGTTCGTCGACCAGTTTATGGTAGGGTGGTACACCCTCAACCCGCAGCACTGGTCCCGCGTACCATGCAAATAGGACTCCACCCAGCAATCCACCCACGTGTCCCCAGTTATCAATCCCAGGCGATAATCCGATCACCAGGTTGATGACAGCAATAACCACAAGATTGATCAATGCCCGCTGCCCTCCTGCTCCGTAAATCCTCCGGTTCTGGTACAAGAAAACCGCTTCTGCGCCTAATAATCCAAAAATCGCGGTTGAAGAGCCGAGCGAGGGCGAATCTGTGAACAGGAATGAAAAAACGTTGCCAGCGAAACCTGCCAGGACGAATAACGCTATAAAGCGTACGTGACCGTATATGCGCTCCAGGCCAGGCCCGAAGATATACAAAGCATACATATTAAAACCGAGGTGCAGGATGGAACCGTGCAGTAACATGGGGGTGAAAAGGCGCCAGAGCTGACCGCGTATTATCAATTCGTTTACCTTCATTCCCATCGCCGCCGGCAAATCGGTACCGTTCAAGAACAAACTGCTCGCTTGCTGCAGTAGAAACATTAAAATCGTTATACCCATTAAGGTATAAACGACATAAGGCGGGTCGCCAGCCGGTCTGATCCGTATGCGCGGTTGGACCGGCGGTGCTCCTCTATTGATATTCCCATCCGGTCCTTGATAAGCGTTGGAGGGAGTTCCCTGGCCGGGCGGCGGGTAATCGTTCACAATGCCACTTTCCGTTGTTCGACTCGCTGGTGTTCGCTGGTAATGATGGCCGTGATTGTATCCACGGTATCATCAAGCTGCAGCTCTCGATTAACGACCAGATAATCGAATTCATCAATGCGCTTCAATTCCTTCCTGGCTGTGGCGGTACGAAGTTTCAGCCCTTCTCGGGTTTCGCTCTTCCGTACTTTCAAACGGTTAACCATGACCTGTTCATCCTCTGTCATCAGGAAAATTAACAGCGCATCCGGACACATCTCGCGTATCGTTGCTGCGCCCTGTACATCCACTCGCATTATGACATCTTTACCGCTGGCAAGCGCTTTACGCACCTGCTCCTTGGGAATTCCTTTATAGTCATTGTAGACAATTGCATATTCAAGCAGTTCATCATTATCGATCATTTCTGCGAATTCATCGTGGGATATAAAGAAGTAATCCACACCATGAACCTCGCTGGCGCGCGGCAGGCGTGTTGTAGCCGTGACTACAAAATGAAACGGCAATTCACGTTCTTTCATGCGTTGGATAACCGTATCTTTTCCTACTCCAGATGGTCCAGAGATCACGACCAGCAATGGTTCAATTTTCTGTTTGTAAAATGGTAGGGGGTCGGTCACGTTACCCTCTTCAAGTATAAGATTTCTTCACCATAAATAAAACTTTCCATCAAACTCAAGATTTATTAAATACTAAATGCGCTTTAATTTGATAGAAACATTTCCCTTGATTATAATTTATGTTATTGAGATATCATGGGTTATATACGAATAATAAGAAACTGCTAAACTTTATTTTTATATCTGTTTGTGTAGTATCTATCGAATCTTGATAATCTATTTGTTGGAGAATCTTATGCCAAATTACGTGTACAAATGCCTGAGCTGTGAAAGAAGATTTGAGGTCTTTATGACCTATGATGAATATGGAACGCTTGAAGTTGACTGCCCGAACTGCAGCAGCAAGGAAGTCCAGCGTAAAATTGGCAGGATAAGAATTGCAAAGTCGGAAGAAAGCCGGCTGGATGACCTTGCCGATCCAAGCGCACTGGAAGGTTTAGAGGACGACCCGAAAGCACTGGGAAAAATGATGCGCAAAATGAGCAGTGAAATGGGTGAAGATATGGGCCCGGAATTTGATGAGGTAATCGATCGCCTGGAGTCCGGTCAATCACCCGAAGAGATTGAAGAAGCTGTTCCAGATCTTGGTGAAGGTATGGGAGATATGGGAGGTATGGGGGGTATGGCGGGTATGGGCGGCGGAGGCTTCGACGATTTTTAACTTAATGCGCCCAAACGCTGCATGACCACCTGCCGGATAGCTCTTTGAACTTCTTCAGGCGGCTTTCCGGCATCAATTTTTACCCACCGCTCTGGTTCCTGTTGCGCCAGTTCTAAGTAACCTTTCCGAACCCGCTGGTGGAATTCCAGTTCGTATGCATCCAAACGGTTCCATTCCCCTCCTTGCTGCCTCCTTTTTAGCCCTTCCTCGGCGTCAACATCTAATAACAGAGTCATATCTGGTTTCAATCCCCCGGTAGCAAAATTAATTAACCGGCTGAGCTGGTCAAGATCCAACTGGTGACCATAACCCTGGTATGCCAGCGTGGAATCTGCGTAACGGTCACAGAGCACAATTTTTCCCTGTTCTAAATTAGGCAGGATTACCTGCTCTACGTGCTGCGCCCGTGAAGCTTGATACAACAGTAGTTCTGTCCGTGGATGCATTTTGGTATTCTCAAGCTTGTGAAGCACCTCCCGGATCTGCTCCCCGATCGTGGTTCCACCAGGTTCACGCGTAGCCAGGACCAGAAAATTATATTCCTCCAGGTAATCAACTAACCTCGCCAACTGCAGGGTTTTTCCGCTTCCTTCCGGACCTTCAAAAGTTATAAACATATCTATAAATCAAGATTCCAGGGGCTGGTACCAGGCAGTTTGGAATATCTTTTCCTTGTTTTGAATTTTTTCGGTTAATTTTCCCGGAAAATGCGCACTCGCCGGTTTGGTTCCTTCCCGTAAGAATGGGAAACCAGGTTTGCATCTCGCGCCATTTGGTGCTGCAGTCGACGTGTACCCGACCTGGCTGGTTCCAGTTCGACCCACCGTTCTCCATTCATCACAGCGCTAATCGCTGCCCGAGTTTCCTGCAAAACCGCGTCCTTGCTGGATGACTGGCTTGCGCGTGCGGACAGATTATACAGATCACTGAGAAATTTTTGCATCTGGTTGATCGTATTGGAACGCAGTACATAAATCGGCATATTGCGCCGTTCTGCGTCCAGTATAACTCGTTGGCGTTTGCGGTAGTAAGTACGCAATGTCACCAACACCTCCGCATCCCTGGGTTCATGTACAACCACTGCCGGTACCCCCAACCGTTTGATAGCCTGCATAAGTCGATTACGAGCCACTCCGAATGGGTAAATGCGCACCGTAGGCAGCTTTCCGGTATCCATCCCGACGCTGGAAATTTCAGCGAACCGACTGCTGCTCCCGTCATCTTCTGTTGTGCTGGTTATCGAGTCCATTTCACCAAACAGCGGTTGGCTGCCCTGGCGGCGCAGGCCCCTCCCTGTATTTCCCACCGCGCTTGCTCCCGGCGCAGATTTTTCAATTCTGATCTCACCATCGATACGCGAACGCATCTCGGGCGGTAAGGGGTAACCTCGCAGCAGTGCATCAACCGCTGAGGATACATCTGTATGCACTGCCAGACGGTCGCGGTTTTGAATTTCAATCAAAACATCAAATGTGGGCGGAGAACGCCGCTCCAGGACAGTCTTCTGAGTGCCCCGCCGGCGCGCCTCCTCATCCGAGAGGGTGACCGACTCGATTCCCCCCACCAGATCGGACAAAGTGGGGTTAAGCAGCAGGTTCTCCAATGTGTTGCCGTGTGCGGTGCCGATCAATTGCACCCCGCGCTCAGCGATCGTGCGCGCCGCGGCTGCCTCCAATTCGCGACCGATCTCATCGATAATGATCACCTCTGGGTTATGGTTCTCCACAGCCTCGATCATCACCTCATGTTGCAGGGCAGGTGTCGAGACCTGCATCCGTCTTGCTCTTCCGACAGCCGGGTGCGGTACATCGCCATCCCCGCCAATCTCATTCGAGGTGTCAACCACGACTACCCGCTTGTTTTCTGCCAGGATGCGGGCTGCCTCACGCAGCATGGTCGTCTTGCCCACTCCCGGGCGCCCTAAAATAAGCAGGCTCTTACCGCTCTCAATAAGGTCATTAATAATATCGGTTGTCCCGTAGACCGCACGCCCAACCCGGCATGTCAAACCAACAATGTGCCCCCGCCGGTTGCGAATAGCTGAGATTCTATGCAGCGTGCGTTCTAAACCCGCCCGGTTGTCTGTGTCAAACTCTCCGATCCGCTCCACAACATAATTTATGTTCTCGTGCGTAACTTCAACTTTACTGAGTTCGACCTCCAGATCGATAAAACGCGCTGTCGGGATACGCCCCAGATCCAGGATTATTTCCAGCAAGTTGTCGTTGTTGTTTAATTCCTCAACCGCTTTGATAATATCAGGAGGTATCACCGCTTGCAGCGCATGCAAATCATCTGTTATCTTTTGTCGTTCCATAAATATCAATTGCTCTCTGAACGTGTAATTGGTGTCGTAATTTCAGGCTGCCCGCCTTCTAATGCAGGCATAGCGTTCCTGATGTCAGCCTTCTGCGCTATTGCCATGTGTTTGACCATTACAGCTTGTCGAGGCCCCACACTCAATCCCATTTCCTCAAGCGTGTGCTCCAACCAGGATTGGTACGAACGCACGCACACATAAACCGGCTTTGTAGATCGATCCGGCAGCTGCTGCAGAAAGCCTCTAAACTGGTCTGCTAAATCTTCCACGCTTGGATGAATGAAGGGGTGTACCCAGACTCCACGCTGACCGTATTTTAGCTCCACATAAGCTGCCAGCTCGCCCGCGCTGTAAAGCACCATCCCGTGCGGGTTCTGGGTTGAATCTGGCTCAACATGCCGCACCATTTGGGGTACCAGATCTGTATAAAGTGCGCGGATTGCAATTGTGTGCTTGCTGGTTGCGGTTTGCCAATTTTTTTCTTCGGATTTTATGCTTTGGGATGGATCAAGCTTCCAAATACGCTGGCGTGTGTACACAGAAAAATTTGCTCTGCGCAGGGCTTCGTATGCCGGGGTCCATTCTTCAACCTCCGCCATCAAATGATGTGCGCCATTCTCACCGCTGGCAAATACCAGGTATTCAAGCAGGTCAGTGACTGCCGGTGAGGACAGGGATTGTTGGGGGGTTAAAAATGTTAGATGAGCGAGCTGCGCGTCTTGAGCGACCATCACCTGTCCAATCAATTGTGAGTATTCTTCCGTATTAAGATTGCTGATGTATGTAAACACGCCCGTTGTGGATCCCAGATATGATTTTAATGCTCCCTGCATGATCATCGGGCCGCGCGTTAAAAGCAGCGAGCTGTCCATATACACACTCTGGTGGCGGTAACCGAATAGAGTGGGCAGGTCTCGCCATTCCAACGGACGTATATTCATTTACAGCAGCCTCTCGCTAATTCAAGGAAATAGCGGTGAAAACGATCGTCTCCCGTCAGTTCAGGATGAAACGAAGTCGCCAGCAGATGTCCCTGATCGGCTGCCACAACCTGCCCTTCAGGCAGCGCTGCCAGGATGCGGGCATTCCCATACACTGATTCAATTAATGGCGCCCGGATAAAAACTGCATGATACGGTTTCCCATCCCGCCCGACTCTATTCAAAACTGGTATGTCCAATTCGGTCTCAAAACTATTAACCTGACGGCCAAAGGCGTTGCGCTCCACCGTTATATCCATAAGGTTCAACAGCGGCTGCTTGCGGTGGACATCCTTCGAAAGAAGAATCGCCCCGGCACATGTACCCCAGATCGCCTTTTTCTTCCCAAATTGGCGCAGCGGCTCAATAAAACCGTAATCGTTCGCCAGTTTACCGATGGTGGTCGATTCGCCGCCCGGGAGAATGATTGCATCCAATCCTGATAATTGGTTTGGCAGGCGCACCTCCTCAACCTGGACCCCAATTCCTTCCAGAACCGCTTTGTGTTCAGCAAAATCTCCTTGTAAGGCAAGCACTCCTATCTTCATCATTCAAATTCGTTCGATTTATCTTATCTGATGGGGCTGATAAAAAAGTTCGATTTGATTTTCTGTACGGATTTTAGTCCCTGGTTTATGGGAAGTGAAGCATCTAGCTTCCGTGGAGACGTAGACCCAGGGCTGTGCTGAAGGATTGCCCCGCATTTCAAAGGTATACTCCGCGAACCGAGGATATGCTGCACAACGCTCCCATAGGGATTGTTTCGCACCAGGCTGGGCTTCTTTTGAGACCGCCCCAGAAACTGGAAAGACGTGTCAAACAAATTACCAACCGCGGTCGGCAATCAACTCAGTCTCCGGGATATCCGTTATCTGGCGACCCACCATCGGATCTCCCAGATTACGGCTTACCTCAGCCAGAATGTAAGGATCTTCATAATGCGTGGTTGCCTTAACGATCGCGGCTGCTCTTTTTGCCGGATCCCCTGATTTGAAGATTCCCGAGCCGACAAATACGCCATCCACACCCAGCTGCATCATCATGGCAGCATCCGCGGGCGTTGCCAGTCCGCCAGCAGCAAAATTTACCACCGGCAGCCGACCGAGCTCGCGCACCTCCATCGCAACCGTATACGGCGCTCCTACCTCTTTAGAAAATGCCATAACTTCTTCGGCTGGCATGGACTGCAGGCGGCGGATTGCGCCCAGGACCGTTCGGGCGTGCCTTACCGCTTCAACCACATCCCCTGTTCCCGCTTCCCCCTTGGTGCGGATCATGGCTGCTCCTTCTCCGATGCGCCGTAGCGCCTCCCCAAGATTGCGGCAGCCGCATACAAATGGTACTTTAAATTCATGTTTGTTGATATGATGCGCCTCATCCGCAGGCGTCAGTACTTCTGATTCATCCACGTAGTCAACCCCGATCGCTTCCAGGATCTGCGCTTCCACAAAATGCCCGATTCGGCATTTCGCCATCACAGGAATTGACACTGCATCCATGATCTGTAAAATCAATTCGGGGTCGCTCATACGGGCTACCCCGCCGTCTGCGCGGATATCAGCCGGTACACGTTCGAGAGCCATTACAGCAACCGCGCCGGCATCTTCCGCAATTTTGGCGTGTTCTGCTGTGACCACATCCATGATCACGCCGCCTTTCAACATCTGGGCTAAACCCTTTTTAACTGTAAAGGATGCAACCTCTTTTTCCATTTCCTTGCCTCCGTAACTTATAACATCAAAAACCTGAGCCAATTGGTTTGATGCATCACCGCTGTCCGGTGACCAGTTTGTAATAACGTCAATTAATTAGCATTCTACCATGCGCAATATCGCATGACAATCTCCCAACAGTCCGCTTAAATGCCTCTTTTGGCGGTTCTAACATAAATCTAATACTGCTGGTTTCTAGCCATTTCTTTAACTTCTCGCACCCCTGGCTGCAAGGGTATAATGACCCAGTATTCTGTCAGAATATTTCAAAATACTGGGAATGGGTCTCAACCACTTCCATTGCAGATGTTTTATCAAGATGAGTACTCACAAGCAAACCGCTTCACAATCCAGCCTTACGGCAGAGCATAAACGTTTACAGGATTCTCTCCTCCGCCGCGCCGATTGGAAAAATTGGGGACCTTATCTTAGCGAGCGCGCCTGGGGTACGGTGCGCGAAGATTACAGCCCATCAGGCGATGCCTGGGGTTATTTCCCACACGACCACGCCCGCAGCCGGGCATATCGATGGAACGAAGACGGTCTGGGAGGATTCTGCAACCGCCTGCAGAATATCTGCCTGGGAGTTGCCCTGTGGAATGAATCTGACCCGTTTCTAAAAGAACGCCTGTTTGGATTGAGCGGCCCCGAGGGGAATCACGGGGAGGATGTCAAAGAGTATTATTTCTACCTGGATGGCCTTCCCAGCCATGCTTACATGAAAATGCTCTACAAGTATCCTCAGGCTGCCTTCCCTTATGACCGCCTTGTGTCCGAGAATAAAAGACGCAGCCGCCGTGAACGCGAATTCGAATTGATCGATGCGCTGCGGAGTGAATTTGAGGCAAATCGTTATTTTGATGTGTTTATTGAATTCGCCAAGGCTGAACAGGAGGATTTTTACTGCCAGATCACGGTTATCAACCGCTCACCCCAAACCGCCCCGGTGCATGTGCTCCCCCACCTGTGGTATCGCAATACCTGGTCGTGGGGATACAATCGCAACCGGCCTGTGATAAACGAAATGGATGCTGGCAATGGAATTTTCACTGCTGCACACACCGCATCCAGGCATTTGGGCGAACGCTGGTGGTACACAACCGGCCAAATCCAAAATATTAACCCGGTTTCACCCCATCAAGAAGAAAAGACCTTGCGGGCTGACCTGTTGTTTACCGAAAACGAGACCAACCTTGAGCGGCTGTATGGAACCCCCAATCCGAGCCCGTACGTTAAAGACAGCATCCACCAGGCTGTCATTCGAACCGATAAAAGCTGTGTCAACCCCGAGTCAAAAGGCAGCAAAGCCGCCGCCCATTATGCAGCCCAGCTCGCACCACACCAGGCATTAAAGATAACGGTCCGCTTCAGCGACCATTTATCTCCTGAACCATTCTCTGATTCAGAACGGATATTTGTGTTGAGGCAGGTTGAAACAGACCAGTTTTACGCTTCCATCCAGAGCGCTTCCTTGAGCGAAGACGAGCGACGTATCCACCGCCAGGCACTGGCCGGACTGTTGTGGAGTAAACAGTTCTACCATTACAGTGTTAAGCTGTGGTTGAAAGGCGACCCTGCTGGACCCCATCCCCCGGACACCCGTCTCTCCAACCGCAATTCGGATTGGTCGCATTTATACAATCTGGACGTGCTCTCAATGCCGGATAAGTGGGAGTACCCCTGGTATGCCGCCTGGGACCTGGCTTTTCACACCCTTCCAATTGCGATGGTTGATCAGGAATGGGCCAAACGCCAGCTGATCATTCTACTGCGTGAATGGTATATGCATCCCAATGGACAGCTTCCAGCATATGAATGGGACTTTAACGATGTCAATCCCCCGGTGCACGCCTGGGCTGCACTGCAGGTATATTACATTGACCGGGATATTAACGGTTCTGGGGATATTGAATTTCTTGAGAAAGTGTTTCACAAATTACTGCTCAACTTCACATGGTGGGTGAATCGTGAAGACCTGGACGGTAATAATGTTTTCCAGGGGGGGTTCCTGGGCTTGGACAACATTGGCGTATTTGACCGCAGCAAGCCTATTCCCGGGGGTAGTCACCTCGATCAAGCCGACGGCACCGCATGGATGGGCATGTACTGCTTGAACATGCTGTCCATTGCGCTCGAAATCGCCCAAACCAAACCGGTTTACGAGGACGTCGCCACCAAGTTCTTTGAACACTTCATCTACATCGTAAATGCATTCTACGATCTGGGGGGTCAGGGCCTGAGTCTCTGGGACGAACAGGATGGCTTTTTTTACGATGTATTACACACCAGCGAAGGCGCATACCTGCCGCTGAAAATCCGTTCCTTTGTAGGATTGATCCCTTTAGTTGCGACCGCCGCCCTCGAACACAGGGTCCTGGACAAATTACCGCGCTTCAAGCGCCGCTTGGAGTGGTTTATCAAATACCGGCCGCAGCTCATAAAGAACATCCCTTCGTTGGTAGATGAAAGCGCTCACGACCATTACCAGCTTTCAATCTTGGATCAGGAACGGCTGGCGCGTGTGCTGAAGCGCGTGTTCGATCCAGATGAGTTTTTATCCGATTTTGGGATCAGAGCACTCTCTCGCCATCACCTTGAACAACCGTTTGAGTTTCGGATTGGGGGTGAGTTGAACACCGTACGGTACGAACCAGCCGAATCCAGCAGCAGCTTATTCGGAGGCAATTCAAACTGGCGCGGCCCGGTCTGGTTCCCGCTCAATTATCTGGTGATCGAATCACTTCGTAAATACGCTCGCCACTACGGAGAAAAATTTAAGATTGAATTCCCAACGGGGTCTGGGGTTCAATTGACCCTTGACCAGGCTGGCGGCGAACTCTGCCACCGTTTAGTGCGCATTTTTCTAAGCGATCCTGACGACAGACGGCCTGTTTTCGGTTCCCAAGACTATTTCCAAAGTAATCCGCACTGGCGCGATTACATCCTTTTTTACGAATACTTCCACGGCGAAGACGGCTCTGGTCTTGGGGCCAGCCACCAGACTGGATGGACCGCGCTGGTCGCTAAATTGATCCAGGAGGCTGCCAAAGATCATTCGTAAAGCCAGAGGGAACTTTCACAAAAGCCTGTGACCCAGATCTTAATGCCGCGCTCTTCCCGGAAGCGATTTTTTGTGCCTGTTTTTTTTGGGAGCGCCGCGAAGCGCCTCTTTCTGAGGAAAGGTCTCCCTCTCGGTGAAAACCAGATGTTTTTTTCATTTTCAGGGGATTGGTATGCATCTGTTTGATAGAAATTTGTCTTTGACAACCCTGGGTAATAATAATGTTGGCTTGCTCATCTAAAAATACAGCTGATTCACGATCGGTCTGGGAAGAGACAAATTTCAAAAGGATTAATCGAATATTTTTCAGCATATTTTTTCCGGCATAAAATAGGAGGTTTAAATGCTTTTAGCTGGTGACATCGGCGGCACAAAAACAAGGTTGGGGGTCTTTTCGGCTGATTCAGGGGCGCGCCTCCCGCTGGCTGAAGATACTTTCCCAAGCGCGGAATTCCCAAGTCTGGATGCTGTCATCACCAAATTCCTGGCCGGCGCGGGCCTTGAAGTCGAACAGGCCAGCTTTGGGGTGGCAGGTCCGGTATTAAAGAACCATGCAAAAATCACCAATCTAAATTGGGAGATAAACGCATCAGACCTTCAGACCAAGTTTAACCTGTCCAGGGTCCACTTATTGAACGACATGGTCTCCATGGCTGTCGCGGTTCCCTGGTTGGATGAAGGAGATTTACACACCTTAATCCCAGGAACACATGAAACCGGTGGCACGATCGCGCTGATTGCGCCCGGGACCGGGTTGGGTGAATCCTATCTCACCTGGGACGGGAACCGATACCATCCGTATGGTTCCGAAGGCGGTCATTCGGATTTTGCGCCCTCAAACAAGCTTGAAATAAAATTGCTTCAATTCTTGCGCAAGAAATATAAACATGTCAGCTGTGAACGGGTTTGTTCTGGTTCAGGAATACCCAATATTTATGCCTTTTTTAAAGACTCAAAATCCGCCGAAGAGCCGAGTTGGCTGGCCGAAAGGTTGGCGAAAACGGATGATGCCACCCCTGTGATTGCCAGGGCAGCCCTGGATGAAACAAAACCCTGTGAAATATGCCGGTTGACGATGGATACTTTCATCTCCATATTGGGCGCTGAGGCGGGTAATCTGGCCTTAAAAGTATTATCCACCGGCGGCGTTTTCCTGGGAGGCGGCATCCCTTCACGCATCCTGCCAGCTCTGGACAATGAAAGGTTTAGAAAAGCTTTCCTTGGCAAGGGCAGGATGAAGCGCATTTTAAAGCAAATCCCTGTAAACGTGATCACCAATCGCAAAGTCGCTCTCATCGGAGCCGCTTACTTTGGATTGGAGCGCTGGAAGGCGTAAAATTACCCCCTGCTTTCCACAAATGATATTATTGGATCAAAACATCAATATAATTTCGCATCAAAAATCTTTTTTATCCAAAAACGGAGCTGCATTATGAACAAATTCGATCTACTTAATGACCTGGGCCAGGCTGTATGGTTGGACTTTATCCGCAGGTCTTTTATTTCCTCAAGCGAACTGCAACGCTTGGTTCAGGACGGTCTCACAGGTGTCACTTCCAACCCGTCAATCTTCGAAGCCGCCATCGCCGGGAGCGCTGATTATGACCCGGATATCCGCAAGCTGGCGGCATCCGGAAAATCGGTAAATGAAATTTACGAAACCCTGGCGATTGAGGATATCCGCCAGGCAGCGGACATCTTGCGGCCGGTATTCGACCGCACACTCGGAGATGATGGGTATGTCAGCCTGGAGGTCAACCCCGCGCTGGCAAACGACACTGCTGCCACTATCTCCGAAGCCAGCCGTCTGTTCCACACACTGGACCGCCCCAATATTATGATCAAGATTCCTGCCACCCCTGAAGGCATACCTGCCATTGAAGCCGCTATCAGCCAGGGCATCAACGTCAACGTGACCTTGATATTTTCAGTTAAGCACTATGAGTCTGCTGCCAGAGCCTTTATCGCAGGTCTCGGTAAATTTTCTACCTCCGGAGGTGATCCTTCCAGAATCGCTTCCGTAGCTTCTGTCTTTGTAAGCCGCCTCGATACAGCTGTAGACCGGCAGCTTGCTGAGCTTGGTGAAGACTCTCTGCAGGGGAAAATCGCGGTCGCGAACGCAAAAATTGTGTATGCCCGATTCAAAGAAATCTTTTCAGGCGAACGTTGGGAAAGTCTTTCAGGACAGGGAGCCCGTGTACAGCGACCCTTATGGGCCAGCACAAGCACTAAAAATCCAGCCTACTCCGACACTTTATATGTGGACAGTTTGATTGGTCCGCATACGGTCAACACCCTCCCGCCGGCGACGCTGGACGCTTTTAACGATCACGGCAGCCCCACAAAGACCCTCGAAACGGGACTGGACGAAGCTCGCTCAAATTTGTCTAGAATCAATAAAATCGGTGTAGACCTGGGTGCGATCACTCAAGCACTTCAGGAAGATGGCGTACGCGCATTCGCCAAATCTTTTGAAAGCCTCATGAGCAGTATTGCTGAGAAAACAGCCAAATTATCCAGTTAAAATAAGGAAAAGCATGCATACTAACATCGGCCAATATGAAAGCCTTGCCAGTTCTGCCCTTGATGAAATGGAAATTAACCGGGTTATCCCCCGAATCTGGGGGCTTGACCACACGGTTTGGAAACCTGAACCAGACGAAATAACCAACCGCCTGGGATGGCTGGACATCGCTGAAAGGTTTTCTATCCATCTGCCGCGCCTGCAGGATCTGGCCCAAAACTTACGATCGGAGGGCTATTCAAACGCCCTATTGTTGGGAATGGGCGGTTCCAGCTTGGCTCCTCAGGTATTCCGCGATACCTTCGGCGTGAAGCCTGGCTATCTTGACCTGCAGGTATTGGATAGTACGGATCCTGGCGCGGTTTTGTCCGTATCCGAAAGTCTCGATCTCTCAAAGACAATATTTATCGTGTCGACCAAATCCGGCGGTACAGTAGAAACGCTTTCTTTCTTCAAGTATTTTTACAACCAGATCCTCAAACAGGTAGGGCGCGATTTGGCTGGTGAGCATTTTATCGCCATTACAGATGCCGGCAGCCGATTAGCTGAACTCGCCGGGCGCTATAATTTCCGCGACATCTTCTTGAATGATCCCAATATCGGCGGGCGCTATTCTGCTCTATCATATTTTGGGCTCGTCCCCGCAGCCTTGATCGGTATGGACCTGAAATTGTTGCTCAAGCGTGCTCAGAATACGGCAGATTCTTGTAAGGAAAGCCTTCAAAATACCTGCGCTCAATTAGGCGTTGTAATGGCTGAACTGGCTGGTGCCGGCCGCGACAAGATCACCTTTGTTATTTCCCCTGCTGTAGACAGCTTTGGCGGTTGGGTCGAGCAGTTGATCGCAGAGAGTACCGGAAAAGAGGGGCTGGGCATCCTGCCGGTAGCAGGAGAACCGGTTGGAACCCCTGGCGTTTACGGTCCGGACCGTGTGTTCGTTTACCTCCAATTGTTGGGTGACTCAACATATGATCGTGCTGTCAAAGCCCTTGAAGATAATGGGCAGCCGGTCGTCCGCTTGGTTATGCGGGATCCCTACGATACCGGCGCGCAGTTCTTCCTGTGGGAAATGGCTACTGCCGTGGCGGGCTACCGTCTGGGCATCAATCCGTTTGACCAACCCAATGTTGAAGCCGCAAAAGTGCTTGCGCGCCAGATGGTTTCCGATTACCAGGAAAGCGGTATTCTGCCCGAAGGAAAACCCATAATCTCCCTAGATGGTATCTCGGTTTATGGAAATCTGCCGGCGCAGGCTGGAAATGCTCCCCTGGCGGCTTTCCTTTCTAGCGCCCAGCCGGGCGCCTACGTCTCGCTGCAAGCCTATTTACAGCCCAATCCAGACACAGATGCCGCTTTGCTTGAACTGCGCCAGTCCATACGCGAGCGTACAAAATTAGCCGTGACCAGCGGGTACGGGCCGCGTTTCCTGCACTCAACAGGACAGCTTCACAAAGGCGATGGGGGAAAAGGGCTTTTCATCCAGTTTACTTCCGAGAACGTCCAGGACCTCCCTATCCCGAATGAGGCTGGAGAGCAGGCTTCATCTATTTCATTCGGAGTGCTCGAGGCGGCCCAGGCATTAGGCGATAGGCAAGCCCTGCTTGATGCCGGGCGCAAAGTTATCCGCTTCCATTTCAGTTCAGACGTCCCTCAAGGATTAGCCAGAATCAATCAACCCTGATCTTTTATTAGAAACATACTCGCCGCACGTCTGGCTGAGAGTTAACAAAAAAAGATAAAAAATCTGATACAAGGGTTTAATAACTACACGGGAGAGTAAAAATATGGACATCAGCATGATAGGTTTGGGTAAGATGGGCGGAAATATGGCCAGGCGCCTGCTGCTAGGCGGTCATCGAGTTGTTGCACATGCCAGGAGTGATGAATCAGTTGAAGCTGCACAAACATACGGCGCTGAAGGCGCCCGGTCGCTGGAGGAAGTTGTTGCCAAACTTCAAGCCCCGCGCGTCATTTGGATCATGATCCCGGCTGGCGCGCCGACAGAAACAACCGTCCAAATCCTGTCTGAGATGCTTTCACCAGGGGACATCCTTATAGACGGCGGCAACAGCAATTACAAAGACAGTATGAGGCGCGCGGAAATGGTCCAGCACAAAGGGATTCAATTCGTCGATGTGGGTACCAGCGGCGGTGTGTGGGGCTTGGAGGCTGGATACAGCATGATGGTGGGTGGTGATGACCAGGCTGTAAATTTTATCCGGCCGGTTTTAGAGACGCTGGCTCCTGCTCCAGATAAGGGTTGGGGGCACGTCGGTCCGGCTGGCTCGGGTCACTTTGTAAAGATGGTTCACAACGGTATCGAATATGGTTTGATGCAGGCTTACGCCGAAGGTTTTGAAATTATGCGCGCCAAAGGAGAATTCAGCCTGGACTTGCACCAGATTGCCGAACTCTGGCGCTACGGCAGTGTTGTACGCTCATGGCTGCTCGACCTGACCGCCAATGCGCTGGCTGAAAACCCGCATCTGGATGGCATTAAAGATTGGGTTGCTGACAGCGGTGAAGGTCGCTGGACAGTGTTTGAAGCCATCGACCTGGATGTGCCCGCCCCAGTGATCACCCAGGCTTTGCAAGCGCGCTTCGTCAGCCGGCAGGAAGAGAGTTTCGCCGCAAAGCTTCTGGCCGCCATGCGCAACCAGTTCGGTGGGCATGCCATAATACCGGAGGATTGATCCCATAATGATAGATAATCCAACCACAATTGTTATTTTTGGAGCCTCGGGTGACCTGACCCGCCGCAAACTTGTCCCAGCTCTGTACAACCTGAACCGAAAAGACCGCCTGCCTCAGAATACAAAAATAGTAGGTTTTGCACGCCGCCCGTACTCCGATTCGACTTTTCGCGACCTGGTGGGTGAGGGCGTTAAACAATTCAGTCCCAATTTCTATGACCAAGCCCTGTGGGACTCCTTCGCGCCTTCTCTGAAATATTTCCAGGGCGACCTGACCATCCCGGATGATTTTTTGAAACTGGAGGCTTACCTGGGAGAGATTGAAAATGATCCTGCTGACCGGCTTTATTACATGGCAACTTCACCGGATTATTACCAGGAAATCACTCGCTGCCTGGGTAATGCCCGCATGGCTGATCAGGGTCATGGGCAGCGAAATATTGTCATCGAAAAACCTTTCGGACGGGATCTTCAATCGGCTCAAGAATTAAATCAATCCGTCCACGCCGTTTTTAAAGAGAGCCAGGTGTTCCGTATTGATCATTATCTGGGGAAAGAGACCGCTCAGAATATCCTCTTTTTCCGCTTTGCAAATACTATTTTTGAGCCGCTCTGGAACCGCAATTACATCAGCAGCATTCAAATCACAGTGGCTGAAACGGTTGATGTCGGCCACCGTGCGGGTTACTATGATTCGTCTGGCGTGCTGCGAGACATGTTCCAGAATCATCTCCTGCAGCTTTTCACGCTGGTCGCTATGGAACCACCGGCTTCCTTCAATGCTGACGCGCTCAGAAACGAAAAGGTCAAAGTGCTGAGCGCAACCCGCCCAATCGACCCGGCAGAAACCGTGCGCGCCCAATATGTGGGCTACCGCGAGACCAAAGGTGTCGCGCAAGATTCGCATACACCAACATATGCAGCCATGAAACTCCTGGTCGACAACTGGCGCTGGCAGGGAATCCCTTTTTACCTGCGGTCAGGAAAATCCCTGGCGCACAAGGTCAGCGAAATTGCCATAGAGTTTATGCACCCGCCGCATATGATGTTTGATCTGCCGCAAGATTACGATTTTACGCCTAACATCCTCTCCTTGTGCATCCAGCCGGACGAGGGTACACACCTGGTATTTGAAATTAAAGTTCCTGATTCGATCCGAGAATCACGCTCGGTAGACATGGATTTCCATTATGAGGATGAATTCGGTAAGGCTGCGCTGCCGGAAGCATATGAACGCTTGCTGCTGGACGCGCTCAACGGCGATGCCTCCCTGTTCGCGCGCAGCGATGAAATTGAGCTCTCGTGGAAACTGGTTGATCCCCTTATCCAGACTTCTTCTTCAGATTACCCCGAACTGGATTTCTACCAGCCGGGCAGTTGGGGACCAGCTGAGGCTGACCGGTTATTAGCCACCAGTGGACACACCTGGCGCATCGGCTGCTTGCACGAATAAAGCCCGGCAAATGAAGGAAGTGAAAGTCTTTCCGGATCAGGGTAGTCTGGCTTTATCTGCAGCGGCACACATCATCAGGATTGGAAGTTCAGCCATTCTGCAGCGCGGCCGGTTTTTATTCGTATTGGCTGGCGGTTCAACCCCAAAAAGCGTTTATTCGCTGCTTGGGAGCCCAGCCCAATCCCGGCAGCTTGATTGGAGCCAGGTCCATATCTTTTGGGGCGACGAACGCTGTGTGCCTCCCGACCATCCCGACAGCAATTACCGTATGGCAAAGGAATCCTTGCTCGATTCTGTCCACCTTCCGCGCCAAAACATACACCGCATCCCAGCCGAAATGTCTCCAGATATGGGTTCCAATCGCTATCAGGCGCGCATCCGTTCATTATTTTCAAATTCAGACCAGCTTCAAAACGGATTCCCTGTTTTTGATCTGATCCTGCTAGGCATTGGAGATGATGGCCACACCGCCTCCCTGTTCCCTTTTTCAACTGCCTTACACGAGGAACACAGCTGGGTAATCCCGGTTTCACATCAAGAACCGCCCCCGCCCCTGGTCGACCGCATCACGCTCACATTGCCCGTGATTAACGCCGCCGCTCATGTGGCTTTCCTGGTCTCAGGGGAGTCCAAAGCACAACCTTTAAGCCGTGTCCTCACAAACGGTAAAAAATCACAACGCCCCCTGCCTGCCGCGCTTGTCCAACCGCACAGCGGTAATCTAACCTGGTTCGTTGACCAGCCTGCCTCCATGCTGTGGGATAAAAGGGCAGGTTCAAGTTAACCGCATGCGCACCAGCATTATCATTCCAGCCCTAAACGAAGCCGATAGTTTGGAAGCAGTGCTGCAGGGATTATCGAATGCAGATGTCCATGAAATTATCCTTGTGGACGGCGGTTCTTCCGACGATACGGTAAAAATCGCCAGAGATTTCGGAGCGCATGTGCTTATCGAACCCCGGAAAGGATACGGATTTGCGTGTGAAGCCGGGCTGAAACACGCCTCAGGAGATGTGCTGGTGTTTATGGACGCTGACGGCGCCAATGAACCACAGCAGCTACCGGAGCTTATCCAACCGCTCGTCACCCGGAAGGCGGATTTAGTGCTGGGTTCACGCCTAGCTGGTACCATCACCAGGGGCGCGATGCCCTGGCACCAGCGTTCTGGTAACTGGTTCTCTGCCCGGCTTATTCATTCACTGTATGGCTGCCCTTTGACGGATCTGAGCCCGTTCCGGGCGGTAAATCGGGCACGTCTGCTGGGATTGGTTATTGAGGATAAGACATACGGCTGGCCCACAGAAATGCTCGTCAAAGCCATTCTTCAGGGCTGGCACATCGAAGAAATACCGGTCAATTATTACCCCCGCGCCGGCGGCAAATCCAAGATCAGCGGGACTCTGCGCGGTACTTTTTACGCTACCTGGCATATCATGAAGGTGATCCTTTCGAACCGCATGAGATAAAATCAAACAGGAAACCACTATGCCGGTAAGAAAAATGGTCAGCCCATCATGAACGGAACAGCACTCATTATCATGGCAAAAAAGCCGATTGTCGGCTCCACGAAGACCCGGCTATGTCCTCCCCTTGAACCTGCTGAGGCTGCATTGGTTTACGAAGCGCTCTTACTGGATACCATCCAACTTTGCGCTGGTATAGAAGGGATTCATCTAGCCGTCGCCGTAACGCCTCCCGATGCGGTTGGATATTTCGAAAAAAACACACCCAGCGGAACGGTCCTCTTGCCCGTGGATTGTCCCGATATCGGCCATTGTCTGCAGCAGGTGATCGGACAGCTGCTCGAGGTCGGATACGATAAAGTAATCGCCCTCAATTCTGATGGACCCTCTCTGCCAGCAGCCTGCATATTTCAGGCGGTAAATTACCTGGATCAACATGATCTGGTTTTGGGTCCCGGAGAAGACGGCGGATATTATCTCATCGGTTTGAAACGTCTGTACACAGATTTATTCCGCGGGATTGATTGGAGCACACCGCAGGTGCTTCCCCAGACGGTTTCAAAAATCAAAGCGTTAGGTATAGATGCGGCTGTGCTCCCCTACTGGTACGATATTGACACCTGGGACGACCTGCTGCGCTTGAAAGACGAACTAGGGCGCCTACCGCTAGAGGCTTTGCCGAATACACGTGGTTTCTTCTCCGGTTACAAATCACTTCTACTCGAGTCATGAAACCTGAACGCCTGCCGGTTTTTACCTCCCTGGGAGGTATTTCATTACTGGCTGGGACAGTAATCGCAGCCAGCGCGTTCGCCTTGACCAGGCTGCCCAGCCTGCGCGGACCGGGCGTATCCTCATTCCTGGCTTATTTCTTGATCGCCGCCCTGGCTTATTCGACTGCCGTCCTGCGCTTAAAACGCGATCATCTACATATTGCCATGGTGTGGCTGTTCGCCATTCTGTTCAGAGTTCCACTCTTGCTGACCATACCCTCCCTGTCTGACGACGTCTTCCGCTATATCTGGGAAGGTCATCTGCTCAACCTGGGAGTCAACCCCTATGCACTCCCGGTTAACGCCGCCCTGCTGGACCAATACACAACACCATTACGCGCGCTGGTCAACAATAACTGGATGGCTTCACCATACATGCCGTTCGCTCAAATCTATTTCTGGTTCATCAATCGAATTGTGCCTCAAAACCCGCTTGGATTTCAAATAGGTGCACTGGTATTGGATCTGGGAACTGGCTGGTTGGTGATGGATATGTTGGATCGTCTCGGCGCGCCCCGCCGACGGGTTTTGGTCTATTTGTGGCATCCTTTGTTGATCCTGGAGTTCACTCACGCTGCGCACATCGATGCTTTGATGATTTTCTTTATCATGGGCGCCTTCTGGTTTATCGTGCGGGGTAATCCGGGGGATTCATGGGGTTTCAAAAGGCTGTACCTGTCAGCTGCCTCCCTGGCTGCCGCCACGCTTACAAAGTTAATTCCAATCCTGCTAGTCCCGGTTTTGTGCCGCCGTTGGAAATGGCCGCGACTGGTCCTATATCTGGCTGTAATCATCACCATTGGCGCAGTGTTCAGCCTGAATGCCGGCTGGGGCTTGCGCGGTCCACTGGATGGCATGGGACTGTTTGGCGCAGTACGCATTTATACTCGTTATTGGAATTTTAACAGCGGAGTTTATCATTGGCTGGAGGTGCTTATCTCCGGATACCAGACCCCTGGCGCGGTGCCAGCCGATATTGCCGGTGGCACCCCGGGGAATCTCGCCAGGTCGATTTCAGGACTGGTGATTATCCTGGCTGCCGTGATCACTGCTGTCTGGTCCTGGAAGCTGGATGACCCGGGAAAATACTCCTTTGAAAAACGTAATCTATTCCTGCTGCGCATATCGTTCTTTCCACTAGGCGCATTTCTGTTGTTTACGACAACCGTCCACCCCTGGTATGTCACCCTTTTTGTGCCATTTCTGGCCTTCCTGCTCCCCGTTCGAAACGAAACGGGCGCCATCAGCCGCTTTATTTGGCCCTGGATATATTTTTCCTGCGCGGTCGCCCTGTCATACACAACTTATCTTGATCTTGGCAACCTGCGTGAATATTACCTGATCAGGAAGTTGGAATATACCCCCTTTTACGTGCTGCTCCTGTGGGGAGGCTGGCCCCATTTTCGTCACTGGGCGGCATTATTATTGAAAAGAAGTGCCCAACAAGCCTCTTCGAAACGCACATAATTTCCCTACGCACCAGTTTTTATTTGATTTTCACGGCTATATTAAATTTTATTATTATCATATATATATTAATTAGTGGCATTACTTGCCCATGATATACTCGATCAAAGTAACCTAACCGGAGAAAAGTATTTGACCGACATCTTGCTGGTAAACCCAGTTTTTCTCAACCAGAATGAAGCCGAACGAACGTTGAATACCCCTTATTTCCCGCTTGGATTATTGTATCTGGCGGCTTTTTTGCGCGAAGAGGGGTTCATCGTTGATATTTACGACGGTACCTTCAAGTCAGGAATAGACGACTTTAATACCTTCCCGAAAGCCTGCCGGCCGGCTGTTGTCGGCATCAGCGTCGTTTTACCCAACCGGCAGCAGGCGTTCCAGCTGGCAAAGATCTCAAGGGAGCATAACGCTGCAGTAATCCTGGGTGGCCCGGACCCCACCCGCTGTCCAGAGAATTTCCTGACTCATCGGGAAGTCAATATTATTGTACACCACGAAGGTGAACTGACGCTGGTCGAACTTATGAGTTACTTACTGGGCTCAAAAAGGGAACCGGGACTATCTGGGATTGACGGCATCGCTTACCGCGACGAAGACCAGCGCATCCGCATCAACCCCCTCGTTCTTACATCCTTGATCTCGACAAACTGCCGCTCCCGGCGCGTGACATGATCGATTTAGACCAGTACCTGGCGTTCTGGCGCGAGCATAACGGCTACGCATCACTTACCATATCCGTGGCGCGCGGCTGTCCTTATGGTTGTGAATGGTGCCAGGATGCGGTACACGGCCCCGAGATGCGGTTGCGCTCACCCCAGGGTGTTGCGGCAGAGGTAAAGACCCTGCAGAATATCTATGAATTTGACCGGCTGCGGGTCGTAGATGATGTAGATGGATTGCAGCGTGAATGGATCGAGGAATGGGCTGAAATCGCCCAATCTGAAGGTGCAAATATATCCTTTGAAGCCTTAAACGACCTGAACAGGAAAGACATCCCCATGCTGGATGTGCGCGGTACGCTTTGAAAGAAGCGCAATGTATATATTCCCGCCGTGAGCGGGCACCTGCATGCTCCCCCAAACCCAAACTCCGAATGAGGACACCAAATTTCTTCACCCGCGGCTCGCCTTATTTAACACACCCGCTGCTCACACCGGAGCGCACCAGGGCTGAGATTGATTTCCTGCTCTCCAAAATCCCCATCCCCGATGCAGGAAATATCCTGGATATTGGCTGCGGGTTCGGCCGTCACAGTATAGAACTCGCCAGGCGGGGATATAACCTGGTGGGGGTCGATCCCTCCCAGGCCATGATCGAAGCCGCCTGCTGTGCATCCGCAGGTTTGGTAAACCCTCCCCAATTTGTCTGGTCTCGCGCCGAAGATTATGAGACGGATCAACGATTCGACGCAGCCCTGTGCTTGTTCACCACACTGGGTCAAATTGAAGGCGACCAGGACAATCGTCAGCTGGTTGGTCGGGCTGCCCACCAGCTCAATTTAGGCGGATGTTTTATCGTTGAAGTGCCTCATCGCGCATGGGTGAAACAAAACTTGAAGACCAAAGAAGTGTTTCAAACCCCGGAAAGCAACACTAACATCGAACGCAGTTACGATAATGAGCAGGGCATTGTCACAGAAATCTTCACCATTGTGACCCCCGCTGACCGCCGAGTTTACCTGCTCCGGTACCACGTTTTCAATGTTATCGAATTAGAGCAGTTGATAAAAAATACTGGCTTGAAAGTGATCGAATTTTACAGCGGATACCAGGATGTCCCTTTCGATCAGGCGAGTCCAGTTATTGTAATGATCGCAGCAACCCATTAGATTCAATGTAAGATATCTGTAATATCTTCCGTCTATAATGGCAGGGTGCTGAAATTTATTTATCACATATTGCCCTTTTTTTATTGGTACAAACCCAGGCCAGGATCATGGCAATAATATTCCTGGGAGATATGATCTGCACTAACGTTCGCTTTGCTGTTCACAGATTGAAAATAAAACGTGAAGAGAATAACGTGGACTAATTTAAATGGAGGAAACTTAAGTGAGCATTACCGAAAACGATAAA
>Ga0180438_10003704_pt1 | contig 22807 bp, 15 predicted proteins | sample SS_ome_12_FD_132455 | JGI IMG/M metagenome (GOLD analysis project Ga0180438, IMG submission 132455) | Hypersaline lake sediment archaeal communities from the Salton Sea, California, USA - SS_3_D_2 metaG | ecosystem: Environmental > Aquatic > Non-marine Saline and Alkaline > Hypersaline >...
ACCGTCCAGACCGTAGGCCTTGCCGGCAACCGGCGTATCGTTAAAGATGTAGTTCAGGTTCGGCAGCAGTTCCTGTGGTACGAATGAAAAATACTCCGTACCGGTAATCGAATCGACCGCATGCAGATAGCCGTCATTGGTAGCCACGTACGCAACCAGGTCGGGATCACCGTTTCCAAGCTGTCCGTACTGTACCAGGGCCGGCTCCGCGTGCAGCGGATCACCCATGATGCGCCGTGCCTCCATCGCTTCTAAATCGCCATCCTCGTCCAGTATGTCGTAGCCGTAGGCCCAGGAAAGCAGGCCTTCGGTGTACGGCAACGTGAACGAGGAACCGCCGCTGACATAAGTGATATCCGGGCTAGAGGCAACGCCGCCGAGCATCGCGTCGGTGATCGCGAGATTGAACCATGTCAGTTCATTGGACGGGTCTGTCAGGTTGCCGTTAACCGGCGAGGCAACGCCGTTGAAGACATTATATGCACCGGTATAGGTGTACAGACCGCGTGACAGCGTTAACATGCCGGCCGCGCCGCCGATGGCAGTCTCTGCACCGTCGGGCGTATCGCCGGGCAGGGTCCAGTAACTGACCGCCGTGTCGTAGAAGAAACCGGTGTTGGGGTCCACTGCTGGCATACCGAGCGCATCTTGCACTTCTGGTACCTTGTCGCCGTTGCCGTTCAGCGTCATACCCAGCTTGTACTTCTTCAGGTTGCCGTTCCAGTGAGCGCCGTTGGCCGGTTTGAACAGCGAAAAGTAAAGGTCTTCCAGGTTGGTGGCGCGGTTGTAGGAGTTCACCGATACCGCGGGCGACGAAAACGTCGAGTTGACCGCGAGAATCTCGGCCAGGATCTGGTTGAACACGCCAAGCAGGCCATCCTTGCTTTTGGCCTCATAAAATTTTCCACCACCGGCCTTTGCGGTATCTTTCAGCAATTGCATCGCTGCCTGATCGACCGCGTTCGGGCTCAATGAGAAATCGAAACCGACGGTATAGGTAGTGACCGTCTGGGTCCCGTCATGCGCGGGAAAACTGCGTTCGGCCACGTCATTGTTGCGCGCCCAGCCGGCGAGTTCATCCAGGCAGTTGTCCCGGCTCGACGCGGCTGACCCGAAGGCATCGAGGTTGAACTGGATGTAATCGGTAGTCGCACCGGGGTCCGGGTCCGTGTTGCAGCTCCCGGATGCGAAACCGGTCAACGCGGCCCGCCTGGTTGAATCGAGGTAGTCGTCCTCCGGCGCGCCGTCGGACATATAGATAATGTAGTTCTTCTGGCACTCGGCCGTGATCGGCGTTTCGTAGAATTTCGGATTGCCGTTTTCCTTGGTGCCGGTCTGGTTGCTGGGTACGGCCATGTCGCCGTAAACAATCTGCTTGCCACCGAAATACAGCAGCGCTTCGTAGTAAGTCTCGGACAGCGTCGTCATGCCGCCCGCGTTCATCGTTTTCAAGCGCGAGTTGAAGTCGTTACGGCTGGCCTTGACGTCCAGCACCGGGTACATCACGCCACCGCCTTCATAACCGCCTTTACCAATGTCGCTGTCGTAACGCATCAACCCGATATTGATGTTGTTGTTCGCGGTCACGATCGCCTCGATCGCGTCCTTGGCAACCTGGAAACGCGATGTTGTGCCGGTGCCGACAGACGGATCGACCAGGTAATTCAGGTAATTGCCATCGTAGAGTTGCAGATTGTTTGCGCCGCTGGCCCACACTGCGTGCGGGTTCGCCGGGTTCGCCGGCACCGCGGCAGTCCAGGGACCGCCGTCAGCGATGTACGGGCTGGCAGCGCCGGTGTCTCCGTGCACGCCCGAGTCGGTGTAGCATTCGATAAGATAGGCCTGCTCCGCCGGGTTCTTCGTAACCGTGGCCTGCCAGATCTTCTTGCTGCTGTTGTATTGCGCGATCTGGTCGGAATAAAAGCCGTGCTTTTCCAGAGGCCCGACCGGGTCGATGATCGCGCCCTTGTCGTACAGGTTCTGCGAAGCATCGCAACGATTGGAAGTTTTCAGCACAGCTTTTTTGCTGTTACAAGCCGGCATTGCACCGGTGGCAGTATAGTAAAGCATGGCAGGGTCGTAACAACCGACATAGGCCTGTGTATAGTCATATGCTACGGGAGCGCTCATCATTGAAAGCATGCTGCTCGAACTGTCCATGATGAACATCACGTTCGGCTGTATGCTGGTCGCCCCCAGGTTGGCCGTGGTGTAAATCTCGATATCATCTGCGATCACCGGTGCGGACGCGTAGACCGCCAGTGCCACACCTTTCGCCAGAGTCCTGATTCCGGATTCGATTCGCATCACCGCCACCTCTTAATAGATATGCCTTTCACTGAATGTGATGTCGGGTCATTCTGACCAGTAGATGTATTTCACTTCAGCAGTTTCGCTGTCAAACTCGATATAAGCGTGCCTGCCTGCGCGTTCGCGTGCACGCAGCACATTCACTTTCTCGCCGTTAACGATGACCTTGGTATCTGCATTGATCTTGACAAACCGGTATTCGCAGCCCGGACATGTAACGTCCTTGATGATACCGGTACCGTCGCTGCTCTGTTTTATGTTGAGCTGCCTGACCTCGAACGGGTAATACCATTGCTGGTTTGCCGGTTTCCTGCTTTTCGCAACCGGCGTGCCGATCAGCACTTTCTCACCTGCATGCGCCAGAGAATCGTTTAACGCAAGTAACGCAATCGGTAACATATAAAGAATACGCATCTTTTTCTCCATTGCTGAAATCAGTTCCAGTCAAGCTCCAGTACTTGCAACAATTCCTTTATGCGCCCATCGAACGCATACGCCCACGGGGATGAGTCCGCGGCCCATGTGTCGGTTCTGCTGAAATTCGGAGATTTTGAACACAGCCGGGGCCGTGTTCTTTAGATGGAACGAAGGACTGGATTTCGCTCAAAAGCGAACAGCTTTTCCGTTTATTGCTCATTTATTTTTAATTGTATCGACGCTGCTTGACGCATCACAGAGTGATCATAGTCAATGTCGCTGCAATAACAATCGAAATGGTGAGTCCCGTTTGTAAACTTTACAGCTGCGCTGCAATATGGGAATAACTACCCATATCACATCGATACTCGCGCTGATTGTTTCTGGATATCAGGAAAAAACAATCACACTGGAAATACTTTGGTTATTTGGATTCTGACATTTATACCTCCGTACCTCTTTACTACTCGATTCACCCATTTGTTCGCGACCGAAGTCGCTACTGCAGGCATCACAAGACAATGCGATGCTTCGAAACCGGTAACACTAACGCAGCGTCGCGTTCTCTACCAGCAGGCGGCCGGTGTCTTGGCGCCGGCCGCTGTCAGCTGCAATACGGTGCAGTCGCCATGGCCGGTCGTGTTGTCGTTCGCCTGCGGCCCGCCGGCCACTGCAGTGGCCCTCAGGGTGAACGTATTCACGTCAGCCGAATCGATCGACAGCAGATAATAGTTTTTTTCCGTGGCGGTGCCGCCAACATTCGTCGCCACCGTCGTATAGGTGTTGTTCTGCAGGTAGAAGCGCTCCTGCCGGTCGGCCATCTTCTGCAGCGCGACCTTGGCGTCGGAACGGCGGCTCTTTTTCATGTAGCTGTCATAGCTCGGGTAGCCGATGGCGCCGAGCACACCGATGATCGCAAGCACGATCATCAGCTCGATCAGTGAGAAACCTTTATTTTTCATAATCCTGTCCTGTCTCGAGTTAGGTGTTTATTGTTCTACTTCGTACCAGTACATTTTCTGCAGCATCAGATCGATGCCGGCTGCCCCGCATTCGGTACCGACGCACAGTGTCGGGGTACCACCTTCGGTGATGATCACCGATGGTGACGGCGGGATACCGCCGCGCTTCAGGTATTCCTTGCGGTCCTCGCGCGTCTTGTCGACGGTGCCGGCGATATTGAAGGTCGGTGTACCGTCGGTCACGTTGACATAGAAGATGCTGCCGGTGCCGGCCTTGGGTATGCAGGACTGCGAGTTCGGATTCAGGTCTTCGGGCACGTAGGTCGTGACCAGGCCGACGCCGCCAAGGATCAGCGGTTCAGCCAGCGCCTTCTCGCCGATCCAGGATCCGTCGAGCTCATTGAAATTGATGTACCAGCCCTGTGCCGTGCTCAGGCTCGTTACCGCCGCGGCTTTTTGCGCGGTGCTGCCCTCGCCGATCATGTTGTCCGTGGTGTCGAACAGGTCGGCCTCGGTGATCGTGGTATAGGTGCTTGGCGCATCATAGATCGCGTCCATACGCATCATGTACATGCGGTCATGGATGGTCTGGTTCAGCGGATGGGCGCGGTAGCCCGAGGCCGCCAGAACCGACAGGTAAGGCGCCTGCCCGCTTTCGATGATCAACGCCACATCCGGCGGGTAATAGAAGCGGCGGGTATCGGTCGGTGAAGCATCCACTGCGAAGTCCGCGATGCGGCCGCCAGTGATCAGCGTCTTCAGGTTCGTCGAAGTGTCGCTTTCCTCGATATCGATACGCCACAGCTGGCCACCCATATCGCCGAAGTAGAGCTGGTCGACATAACCGTTACTGTCCACGTCCACCGGCTTGATACGGCCCGGGATGCTGTACTGCATATCGGTCAGCTGCAGGTCGGCGCCCGCGTCCGGACCCGCGCGCCACAGCAGGGCGCCGGTATCGGCGTCAACGATATAGACGCTGCGGCCGACCGTGTCGGGTGTGCGTACGCTGACGGTGTCCTGCCCGAGGTCGTAGCCACCGCCGAAGATCAGCACGGTCTTGGTGGTGCCGCCAAGCTTCAGACGCTCGACGTTCGGCGTCGACCAGGACTGGCCCATTTCGGCAAAATCACCGGTCCCGCCCTTGATGACCCAGCGAAGTTTGGGACTGTAACGCTGGGTCACGTCCATCGAGTAGATGTCGCTGCCGCCCCGGCGCTGGCCGAAATACAGGTAGACGTGGTCACCGGTATCATAGAGGTCACCGTCCTTGTTGGCATCCTTGATCCAGGGCACGACGGTGCCGTCGAGACCGTAGGCCTTGCCGCCGACCGGTACGTTGTTGAAGATATAGTCCAGGTTGCTGAGCAGTTCCTGCGGCACGAATGCGAAATACTCGTAGCCGGTCAGGGAATCGATAGCATGCAGGTAACCGTCGTTGGTCGCGACGAAGGCGATCAGGTCCGGGTCGCCGTTGGCGTACTCGCCGTACTGCACCAGCGCCGGCTCCGCGTGCAGCGGATCGCCCATGATGCGGCGGGGCTCGAGCGATTCGAAATCGCCGTCCTCGTCCAGTATATCGTAGCCATAGGCCCAGGCCAGCAGGCCCTCGGTGTACGGGAGCGTAAACGAGGAACCGCCACTCACGTAGGTGATATCGGGGTTCGCTGCGACACCACCTAGCATCGCATCAGTGATCGCGGTATTGAACCACAGCAGCTCGTTGTCCGGCGCGCTTAGGTCGCCGTTGGTTGGTGTTGCGACGCCGTTGGCCAGGCCGTAGGCGCCCGTGTAGGTCAGCGTATAACGCCCGAGGCCCAGCATGCCGGCCGCGCCACCTTTCGCGGTTTCACCGCCGTCAGGCGCATCCGCTGGCATGGTCCAGAAACTGGTCGAGGTATCCTTGAAAAAGCCGGTGTTCGGGTCCACGGCTGGAAGGCCCGCCGCATCCTGTATTTCCGGCACCTTCTTGCCCTGGGCATCAAAAAAGTAGCCGAGCTTGAATTTCTTCAGGTTGCCGTCCCAGTGGGCGCCGTTGGCCGGCTTGAACAGCGAGAAGTACAGGTCGTCCAGGTTGGTCGCGCGGTTGTAGGCGTTCACGGAGACCGCCGGTGACGAGAACGTCGAGTTGACCGCGAGGATCTCGGCCAGGATCTGGTTGAACACCCCGAGCAGGCTGTCCTTGCTCCTGGCCTCGTAGAACTTGCCGCCGCCGGCGTTCGCCGTGTCTTTCAGCAGTTGCAGCGCCGCCTGGTCGACATCGTTCGGGCTCGACGAGAAATCGAAGCCGATGGTGTAGGTGGTGATGGTCTGTTTGCCGTCGTGTTCCGGGAAATTGCGCTCGGCAATATCGTTGTTGTGCGCCCAGCCGGCGAGTTCGTCCAGGCAGTGGTCGACACTGGAGCCGGCCGAGTTGAACGCGTCCAGGTTGAACTCGATAAAGCCGGTCGGCGGGTTCACGCCGGGATACGGCAGCGTGTTGCACGAATTCACGTCAAAGCCGGGCAGATTGCCCTTTCGGGTCGCATTCAGATAGTCGCGAGTGGGTGCGCCGTCGGTCAAATAGACGATGTAGTTTTTCTGGCACTCGGCCGTGATCGGGGTCTCGTAGAATTTCGGGTTGCCGTTCTCCAGCGTACCGGTCTGGTTCGATGGATCAGCGGTGTCACCATAATCCACGGCCTTGCCGCCAAAATACAGCAACGCCTCGTAGTAGGTCTCCGCCAGCGGCGTAAAACCGCCCGCGGTCATGACTTTCAGGCGCGAGTTGAAGTCGTTGCGGCTGGCCTTGACGTCCAGCGCCGGGTACATCACCGCACCGCCCTCGTACTCCTGTGCAGTGGCCTTGCCGTCGAAACGCATCAGGCCGATATTGATGTTGTTGTTCGACGTCACGATGGCTTCGACCGCGTCCTTGGCCACGTCGATCCTGGAGACAGGCGTCAGGTTTGACGTAGCCGCCGGGTCGATACGGTAGTTCAGGTAGTTGCCGTCGAAAATCTGCAAACTGTTGTCACCGTTGGCCCAGACCGGGTGGGGCACTGTCGGGTTTGCCGGAACCGTTGCAGTCCAGGGACCACCGTTCGCAGCGTCGGCAATATAAGGGCTGCCCGGACCGGTATCTCCGTGCACGCCCGAGTCGGCAAGACATTCGATTGGATAGGCCGACTCGCCCGGGTTGCGGGTCAGCGTGGCCTGCCAGATTTTTTTCTTGGTGTTGTACTGGGCGATCTGGTCGGAATAGAAGCCATGCTTCAGCAACGGGCCAACCGGATCGATGACCACACCCTTGTCGTACAGCTGCACCTGCGAGTCGCACCTGTGGGAAGTCTTGAGTATCACGTCCTTGCTGCCGCAGGTCGGCATCGCGCCGCTGGAGGTGTAGTAAAGCAGGTTAGGGTCATAGCAGCCGACATAGGTCTGGGTGTAATCGTATGCGACCGGCACGCTCAGGGTATTGCCCATACTGCCAGAGGTGTCCATGATAAACACCACGTTTGGCTGGATCGTCGCCGCACCCAGGTTGGCCGTGGTATAGATCTCAATGTCCTCCGCGATCGCCGGTGTCGCTGCATAAAGGGCCAGACCCGCGCCACTCACCATCGCTCTGAATCTTGATTGAATGTCCATCACTAAAACCTCTTTCTCTTAAGCTTGCGCTACCCGGACGAGTTGTTTACTCGGACCAGTAGATGTGCTTGACCTCAGCCGTTTCCCTGTCGAACTCGATGTACGCTTCCTGGCCGGCGCGCTCACGTGCGCGCAGCAGCTCCACTTCGATGCCGTTGACGATTACCCTGGTTTCCGGCGTGATGTTCACGATCTTGTAGTCGCACTCACCGCAGTAGATGCCGCGGATAATGCCGGTGCCGTCGTTGGTCTGCTTGATGTCCAGGTCGCTGATCTCGTACGGGTAGTACCATTTCTGCTCCGGCTTGCTGACGGACGTTCTTGAAAGAGGCGTCCCGATCAGTGCATTCTTCTTGTGAGCCTTGAATTCCGGCGCGCCGCTTTCGGCTGCAATTGCTTGCGTGCCGGACAGCACCAGGATCGTAATCGGTAAAATGTGTAGTAATCGCATAAGTTTCACCTTTAAACCATCAGGCCCGTTACAGATCGATCGCACAGGCCGCCGCCGGGAACCGCAGTCCCTGCACCTGCACAGACGAAGACGACCCCGTCATCGTCATACCCGTTGCCCTGACATTGAAAAAGTTTGATGCCGGCGCCTTGCCTTCTTCCAGGCTGCTGCCGATGTTCTTCTTGCAGCCGACCCAGGTGGTGGACGCCTGCGCAGTGGCCTGGCCATCGGATGAGTTGTAAAACAGCAACTGCTCGAAAGCCGGATCGTTCGGGTCGACCTTGAACACCTGGTAGTTGTTGGTGTTCAGCGGGTCTTCCGACGCCGCGATATCGATGATGGACTGTGCCGCCTGGAACGCGATGTCGTGTTGCTGGGTGTTGCCGGCCACCTTCAGCTCAAGCGTGGACGAACTCATCGAGCTCACGCCGATCAGCGTCAGCACCGTCAGCATTACCAGCGCCATGACCAGCACCGCGCCCTGTTGTCTGTCCCGAAAATTGAATTTTGTATATTTCACGTCTTAACTCCCGGCGGCTGCCTGCTCGTCCACCTTGACCATGTTGCGCATCTTGATCACACTGCTGATCAGCAGACGGCGATAGCCGTCATTCGGTACTGAGATGTTGTTGCCCGCGATAGTGTAGGTGCGCGCGGTGTTCAGCCCTGTTTCCTCGTGCTCGGTCTTGATCAGCACCCACAGGCGTACTGCATAGACCTTGGTAAAGTCGGTCACCGCGTCCGCATTCACGAACTTGTCGATTGCGCCGTCCTCGTCCAGGTCTTCGCCGTACTGCACCTGCAGGTTGGTCGCACCCGGGAGAATCAGCTGGTCCTGCACCTGCGGGCCGTTGATCAGGTCCACGCGGCGCAGCGAAGGCTGGCCGTCGCCCGGTGTATTGGTAAAGTCGCTGATGTAGTAAGCGCGCGAATACAGCTGGTGGTTGGCTGTCAGCGTACCGGTGTCATCGGGAATCACCGGCTGCGCCGTACCCATGAACAGCTGGCCCGACAGATAATTGCTTCGCACGTAGGCGGTGCCCGGCACCAGGTTCGCGGTATCCACGGCGTTCGAATCCGCGTAACGCACTACCAGCACATCGGTATTCGCCTGGTGATTCAGAATGCAGGTGTAGCCTGCCGGCGGCACGCTTTCGCCACCGAAAACCGACTGATCGATATTGATGTACCACTGGTTGAAACAGTCGCCCGTGGCCAGCGGCATCATGGCCGGGCAGCTGACGTCGCCCATGCGGCAGGAAACCAGTGACGGCAGGTTGGTGCCGCCGTAGACGCCGGCATGGCGCAGGTCGTAGCCGATGGTTTCGAGCGCAAAGCGGGCGTCGGTGACCAGGTTGACCTGGTCCTCGCTGCTGCGCTGCAGATCGCGGGTGTTGGTGTAGACGGACAGTATGCCGCCCATGATGATGATGCCGATCAGCATGGCCAGCATCATCTCGACCAGGGAGAAGCCGCGCTGTTGTTTCAAATTGTTGTTCTGGATTGTCATCATTATCTGCAACCTTGGGGCTTACATCTGCACCGAAACCGAGTAATTCATGTTCGCCGCGGTGCCGGTGTCGAGATCACGCTCGCTCCAGTTCACGCTCACGATCACCAGCGACAGGTCCTGCGGCGGCACCGGCGGCGTGATCAACACGCTGGCCGTGGTTGCCGCATTGTTAGGCAGCGCTTCGATCAGCGATCTTTTCCAGCGGAACAGCTCGTCCTGCGCCATTTGCGCCGGGGTGCAGGTGGCCGCCGCAACGCCGGTCTGGCTGCAGCCGTTGTCGACACCCATATCGGCGGTGCCGGCTGTGTAGCTCATCAGCGCCGAGGGATTCGAGCGCATGCTCTCCAGGATTTCATCGACCTTCATCACGGCCACGGTCCGCATCGCTGCGGTATGACCCGATTTCAGCGACATGGTCTGCAGCGAAGCGATGCCCAGCATGCCGACCGAGAGGATCAGAAACGCAACCAGCGCCTCGATCAGCGAGAAGCCCTGCTGCCTGTTAAATGTATTCGTCTGAATGTTCATGGCCTCACCCGCGCTATGGACAGGACGCTATCTCTGCGAGCTGGTTGGTTGAACGGACCTTGCCCGACGGGCTCAGGTTGACGCCGCGGGCAACCGTCGTGGCGCCGTCGGCGTTCACTTTCAGCCCGCGCCGGTCGCAGATCCGGAAAGTTCCGCTCTGCACGCCGCCGTTCAGCGCCTTGGGCAGGCCGCGCGACGTAAACGAAACCGAGTTCGCGATCAGGTTGGTAACATCATTACTGCGAATCGTGGTCTGGTTGCCGGAAACGGCGGCGCTCAGCCGAAGAATGCGCTCGCCGCCGTCGACAGTGGCGTTGCCGTTCGGGTCCTGGAACACGATCCAGCCGTCTTCCCATCTTCCCGTAGCGGTGCATGCAAGCTGGTTGTCGCTCTGGCACAGGGTGACGCGAATCTGCTGCTTGATCGCTTCACTGCGTGCAATGTTCAGACCGGCTACCAGGTCGTTGGTGTTACTGATCATGCGGTTGCTCTCGAAGAACACGTTCATCATTGGTAATCCGACGGTCACGAGTATCGAGATCACGGCCAGCATGGACATCAGTTCGATCAGTGTATATCCGAATGTATTTTTCATACCTATAATTTAAGACAGATAAATCGCCTTCACAGGCCATTAAAGACGGAGGGGTTTATATCTCGGACAAGCGGGTAGTTTTTCGACTTTTTCTGATTATTTTTCCGGGCCTTACCGGCATCGGCAGGCATTCGCCCATGCACCGATAATAGACAATGCGCCCGCGATAACAATCAAAGGTCGATCTGGGCGGACAAACGGTATTTATTGCTGGATATGCGCGTTAACATGTTAGTATCTTCTCTGGTCAACCAAGCGAGCCCTGGGCATGAACCTGGACAGAGTCACTTCGGGTAGCGACATACCCAACGAAATCAACGTCGTGGTCGAGATACCCGCGCATTCGGATCCGGTCAAGTACGAACTGGACAAGGAAACCGGCGCGATGTTCGTCGACCGTTTTATGAATACCGCGATGCACTACCCCTGCAACTACGGTTACGTGCCGCACACGCTGTCCAAGGACGGGGACCCGGTAGACGTGATGGTCGTGACCATATACCCGCTGATACCGGGCTCCGTGATTACCTGCCGCCCGGTCGGTGTGCTGAAGATGACCGACGAATCGGGCGATGACGCCAAGATCCTGGCTGTACCGACGGACAGGCTGTCGCGCCATTACCGCGAAATCCAGGACTTCCGGGATTTTCCGGAAATTCTGCTGGACCAGATTGCGCACTTTTTCGAGCACTACAAGGACCTTGACGAGGGCAAGTGGGTCAGGGTCGAAGGCTGGGGAGGCACCGACGAAGCCAAGGCGGAGATCATGGCCTGTGTCGCGATGTACAGCGAGGCCCCGATCAAACCGAACTTCTGATCCTGTCGGCATGCGCCCATTCAGGTCGCAACCGGAAAGAAAGCCCGTGAACTTTTTCGCCCGGTCAGCATCCGATTAGTCGTCGTAAACAAACAGTTACAAGCCGCGGGGCGCAGTGCACAGCATCCGCTGGCAAAATCGTTGAATAGAACTCATGTCAAAGTCGAACTGCAGAGGACCCGGCGCCTCGTATCCTTACCGTCTCGTTACCGCAATACTCGTCCCGCTGATTCTGGCTGCCTGCTCTGCCGAGGATGATGACACCACGCCGCTGCGCGTACGCAGCATCGCCACGGTGCTCGGCCTCACGGGTGACCCGACGACCAGCCGCGACCTGCCGAGCATCACCGATCCAAAAGCCCAGCTCGGTATGAAGCTTTTCTTCACCCGGGCGCTGGGCGGCGATTTTGACGCGGCCTGCGCGTCCTGCCATCACCCTGCGCTGGCCGGTGGCGACGGCATGTCGCTGTCAATTGGTGTAGGCGCGGTCGATGAGCTGGTGGTCGGTCCCGGCCGCACCCACCCTTCGGGCGGCCCCACCATACCCCGAAATGCTCCCACAACCTTCAACAGCGGACTCTGGGACCAGGTGATGTACCTGGACGGCCGTGTCGAAAGCCTGGACAAGCTGATCAATGCCAACGGTGATCCGGGTGTCAGCAACCTGGGTATCGTGACGCCGGATTCGGCCGAAGACGAGAGCGGCAACCTGCTGGCCGACCCGGACGCGGGCGATAACCTGCCAATGGCCCAGTCGCGCTTTCCGGTCACCGAGACCGCGTTCATGCGCGGCTCGATTTTTCCGTCCGCAGACCCCACCACTGCCGAAGTCCGGTCGGCGCTCGAAGTTCGCCTGGCGGAAGAAGACCCGAACTGGACATGGGGCGCCGAGTTCACCGCGACCTTCGGCGATGCAGCCATCACTTACGCGCGCATCGCCGAGGCCATCGGCGAATACGAACGCTCGCAGGTGTTCGTGAACAATACCTGGAAGACCTTCATGGACGGCGACGATGCCGCGATCAGCGAGGCCGCCAGGCGGGGCGCCCTGCTGTTCATGCTGCCTACCCGGGCCGAAGGCGCCAGCTGCCTGAGCTGCCACCGCGGCGACAGGTTCACCGACGAGCGCTTCCACGTACTCGGCATGCCGCAGATCGGCCCCGGCATGGGCGACGGTGACACGGGCACCGACGACTTCGGCCGCTTCCGGGTAACCGGCGCTGACGAGGATATGTACGCATTTCGTACACCTTCGCTGCTGAACGTGACCGAGAACGGCCCCTGGGGGCACGCGGGCGCCTACACCACGCTGGAGGCCGTGATACGGCACCACCTCGACCCGCAGACCGCGTTCGACAACTATGATATCAACCAGCTTGACGCATCGATCGTCAGCAGCGGCCAGACCGTTGATATGCAGACAAATACGCAGAAAGCGCTCGACAAGCTCGCGGCCAACCGTGCGGCCGGGCTTTCGCTGCTGCCGCAGGTTTCACTCACTGATGCAGAGATCAGCGACCTGATCGAGTTTCTGAAAACACTGACCGATCCCTGCGTCACGGACCGCGCCTGCCTGGCGCCGTGGATTCCGGACAGCGCCATCGCCGATCCCGACGGCCTGCGGCTTGATGCCGTGGATGGGACCGGTAACCCCTTGTAGCAAGCCTGAACAACGGAAACCCGTAACCACCGGGCGCAAGCCGGTGGTTACGATCGTAGGAGCGGCTTTAGCCGCGAAAAACGCCAGGGATGCGAAGGCTTTATTTATTTAACTCCGTTTGGCCTTGCCAGCAAGCATCCAACTCTTTCGCGTTTTTTTGCGTCATTCGCGGCTAAAGCCGCTCCTACTGGGTTAATCCGGCCTGGAACACCGGTACGGAAAGGAAAAAGTCTCGCCTAAACCGGCAGCACGTTCGGAAACAGCTGGGCCCAGTCTGCGAGGGCCTCTTTTACCCGCCCCTGCTCTTCGAGTTCAAGCGCACGCCTGGAAACCAGAAAGGAAGCCTTGACCTGCAGCATCGCATTGACCACCTCGTCGAGATTGTGCAGGCCCTCGACCAGCAGGCATTCATTCGCCGGATCGTGTTGCTTCAACGCGACATCAAAAAGTATGGCCTGGAATATATGGCTGATCGCGGTCGGGTAGTTTTCAATTTCATGGTCGGCAAGAATATCCTTGACCATAAGCTCCAGAAAATAATCATTGAACGCTTTTCCGGACAGGCGATTCCAGGTTTTCACCATCCGGATCACTGGTAGCAATTTGCCATGTTGCCGAGCATTCATTCTTGCGAGCAGGCTCTTGTAACCGAAGGCGTCGTATTTGACCCATTCGTTCCAGTGTGTCGCCGGAACCAGAAAATGGCTCTGATCGGTAATAAATCCCGGCTGCACCTTGAACTTGTGTTCTCCAACCGGAACGTAGACCGAGGCAGTCGCCTCGTTGAACGATGTTCCCGGGTATTCCGCCCGCAATGTCACGTGCAGCTTGTCCAGCAGGTCACTCGGCAGGAACTTCTCACTGTGCTTGATATTGAACAGCACGAGCATATCGATCACGCTCTCGTTGAGAGGTGACACCATGGTGTTGCGCGCAAACGCGCCCGGAAGATCGATTGTGAAACTGCTGATGAAACGCCCGAGATAGTCCTGGATGGCGTCCCGGCAACGGTTCACGGATGCGTGCTCGAGGATTGACGGCTCTATGTTTCTTGCCAATGCCTGGAAGCCGGCCTCAACTGTTTCCTGAGATTCCTCAGGCATTGACATGCTCACAAACTCTGCCCTGTCCCGGTAAAAAATGCGTCGCGCCTGCTTCTGCGCTTGAGAGCGCGACATATAGATATTAGGCTAATTTTTCACGCCCGGCACGCAAACCGAGCCTTCCAGGGAACATATACCGGATACAAAAAAGAATTTCGGCCGGAAACAAGGCTGATTTCCGCCCCCTTGCACATCGGATTCCGATACCGACGTGATCATTACGCCAACAGGCAACGACCCGAGCGGCTTGAAAGAAAGGTATCCGAGAGAGGAACCGAGCCCGCGGCCTTTTCATCAAGAAGATGACGTTTCAATACACTGCCGGATCATGCAGTCACCTCGGCTATCAACTGCCTGAGTTCGGGCACGCAGGACCCGCAATTGGTGCCCGCCTGCAGGCATTCGCCGATCTGTTCCGGCGTGGTCAGGCCCTGGCCTCTGATCGCGTCGCACAGGGTGTTGCGGCCCACGCTGAAACAGGAACAAATGATCTTCCCCCGTTCCTGGCTGGTGTCGCCGGGAATGCCTGAAAGCAGGCGCAGGCGCTGTTGCCGCGTGATGCTGTCGACCGAGAACAGCTCGATCAACCAGTCGCGCGGTGGCAGCCGGTAGTCGCTGCCGATGAACACGCAGCCATCCAGTCGGCCATCTACGAAACGCGCACCGCGGTAAGCCTGGCTGCTGGAGTCGAAAAACTCGGTCCATTCACCTTTGCCGCCCGACTCGATCATGACGGCGCGGCTGAACTCGGCCCAGTCTGATGCGGTCTCCTGCCCGGCCAGCTCGAAATGCCACAGACCCTGGCGCCGGCTCCTCACCCAGTAGCTGAAACGCGCGGTGTCGATGGGCTGGCGGGACAGGACGAACCCGTACCAGCCGGCTTTGCCGGGTCCGACCCTCGCCGGGGTGTGCTTGAACTCCGGCTGACCGGAAACCGGGTCATTGCAGGCGTTGACCAGGCGGTCGATGGCGCCGCTGCTGGCGAACTGGTCATTCCAGTGCATCGGAACGAACACGCTGCCGATACGCTGAGACTCGCTGAGCTGCAGGCGCAGCGTGCTGCGACCCTGCCGGGTTTCCAGCTCGATCAGCTGGCCGGCCGCAAGGCCCAGCCGACTGGCATCAAGGGGGTGCAATTCCGCGTAGGGCTCATAAATATGGCCATTCAGGCGCGGTGATTTTCCGGTACGGGTCATGGTATGCCACTGGTCACGCACGCGCCCCGTATTCAGCACCAGGGGATAATCCGGGTCCGGCAGCTTTCCCGGTGGCCGCGGACTGATGGCAACGAAACGCGCCCTTCCCGACGCGGTAAAAAATCGTCCGTCGGTAAACATGCGCTGCTGGCTGTCGCCGTTTGTTCTAACCGGCCACTGTCTCGGTGCCAGGCTGTCATATTCTTCTTGGGCGAGCCCGCACAGCCCCGACAGGTCGAAATCGCGGCTGCCGCTGTTCTCGAACGCCGACAGGGCTGCGTGTTCAGCGAACACCTGCGCCGGATTCCCGTATTCGAACCCGGCATAACCCATGCGGTTCGCAAACTGCGACAGGATCCACCAGTCGGGCCGGGCCTCACCAGGCGCCTCCAGGAAAGGTGACTGGCGCGAAATACACCGCTCGGAGTTGGTCACGGTGCCCGATTTTTCACCCCACGCGAGCGCCGGCAGCAACAGGTCGGCATAGGCCGTGGTATCGGTGTGACGCACGCAATCCGATACCATCACAAACTCGCATTTTTCCAGTGCATTGCGCACACGACCGGCATCGGGCATGCTCACCGCCGGATTGGTGGCCATCACCCAAAGCGCCTTGATTTCACCGCGTCCGATCGCCTCGAACAGGTCCACGGCCTTCAGGCCCGCGGCCTGCGCCATGTTTTCCGCCCGCCAGAACCTTGCGACCCGGTCGACATCATCCGCGTCAGTGAAATCCATGTGGGCCGCGAGCTGGTTCGACAGCGCGCCCACTTCACGCCCGCCCATGGCATTGGGCTGACCGGTGATCGAAAACGGGCCGGCGCCGGGTTTGGCGACGCGCCCGGTGAGCAAGTGGCAGTTGATGATGGCATTGACCTTGTCGGTGCCGCTGGACGACTGGTTAATGCCCTGCGAATAGACCGTGATGGTTTTTTCGGTTTGTGCAAACCGGCGGTAAAACGTGCGCAGGCTGTCTTCGTCGAGCCCGCAGTGCTCGGCCACGGCGGAGACCGATGGTGCATACCAGCAAGCCGCGTCGATCGCCGCTTCACGGCCCTCGGTATGTTCGTTGACGAAATCGGCGTCACCGTAACCACGCTCGTGCAACCAGGCGAGGAGACCGTTGAACAGGATGGCATCGGTGCCCGGTTTCAACGGCAGATGCAGGTCTGCAATGTCACAGGTGGGCGTACGGCGTGGATCAATCACGACCACCATGAGCCGCGGGTTGTTCTTTCTGGCCGCTACAACCCGCTGGTACAGCACAGGGTGGCACCATGCGGTATTCGTGCCGGTCAGCACCAGCAGGTCGCATTGCTCCCAGTCTTCGTAACAGCCGGGCACGGTATCGGAGCCGAAAGCGCGCTTGTGACCGGCAACGGACGAAGACATGCACAGGCGTGAATTGGTGTCGATATTGGCCGAGCCGATGAAGCCCTTCATCAGCTTGTTGGCAACATAGTAATCTTCGGTGAGCAGCTGGCCGGAAACGTAGAACGCAACAGCATCCGGACCATGCTGCTCGATGATGCGTCTGAATTGTGTCGCCGCGTGATCAAGCGCGGTGTCCCAGTCACAGGCCTTCCCGTTTAACACGGGGTGCAGCAGGCGGTCATCGAGGTCCAGGGTTTCAGCCAGCGCCGAGCCCTTGGAACACAGGCGCCCGTGATTCGCGGGATGGTCCCTGTCGCCGCGAACGCTGTGCGTTCCGTCGGCATTGCGGGTCACCACCACCCCGCACCCCACGCCACAGTACGGGCATGTGGTTGTTACCGACGTCACGATCAGGCGACCGCGGCTTCAACACTGAGTGCGATGTACACCCTGCCGTTTTCAACTTTTACCGGGAATCGGTGCGTACAGCCTTCATCCGGCCCCAGCGCAGTACCGGAATCCAGATCGATCTTCCAGTTGTGCAAGGGGCAGGTGACCGCATGGCCGTGCACGATGCCCTGTGAAAGCGGCCCGCCCTGGTGTGGGCAGCTGTCCTTGAGGGCGAACACCTCGTCCAGCGAGGTGCGAAACACGGCTATGTCCATGGTGTCGGTGCGCACCACGCGCGATCCAAGCCTGGGAATATCTTCGAGAGCGAGTATTTCTGTCCACTGTGTCATAGTCATCTCCGATTAGTAGGCGACGCTTACGGGCGTGAATTCATGGGCCGAGGAGCCTTTCGCCCGTTCGGCCCAGGGATCAATCTGTGCAAACTGCTGGGAGAACCTGAAGCGCTCGCCAAGCCTTTGCCGTTCTTCCCTGTTGTCGACGATGGCATCCTTGATGGTGGCCAGACCAACGCGCTCGACCCAGGGTGCCGTGCGCTCGAGGTAGTGCGCTTCCTCGCGGTACTTCTGTATGAAGGCTGCGCAATACTCCAGCACTTCTTCCTCGGTTTCGACCTTGCACAACAGGTCGGTCACGCGGACCTTGATGCCGCCGTTGCCGCCGATATGCAACTCGTAGCCGGAATCGACGCACACCACGCCGAAGTCCTTGATGGTGGCCTCGGCGCAGTTTCGCGGGCAGCCCGATACAGCCAGCTTGAACTTGTGCGGCATCCAGGATCCCCAGGTCAGTTCTTCGAGCTTGACGCCCAGCCCGGTGGAGTTCTGCGTACCGAAACGGCACCAGTTCTTGCCTGCGCAGGTTTTGACTGTGCGCATGGCCTTGCCGTAGGCGTGGCCGGAAACAAAACCGGCCTGCGACAGGTCCCTCCACACCGCCGGAAGGTCTTCCTTTTTCACACCGAAAAGATCGATGCGCTGGCCACCGGTAACCTTCATCTCCGGGACCCTGAACTTGTCGGCAACATCGGCGATCGCGCGCAAATCATTCGCGGTGCACAAACCGCCGAACATGCGGGGCACCACGGAATAGGTACCGTCTTTCTGGATGTTTCCGTGCGCGCGCTCGTTGATGAATCGCGACTGCGCGTCGTCCTCGTATTCATCGGGATAGTTGGCCAGCAGGTAATAATTCAGCGCCGGTCGACAGGCGGCACAACCGTCCGGGGTTTTCCAGTTAAGGTAGTCACGCACCTGCTGCATGCTGGTCATATGCTCCTGCTTGATGGCGTTGATCACATGGTCATGGCTGTACTCTGTGCAGGCGCACAGAGGCTTCTCACTCGGCGCCGCATCGTAGCCCTCACCCACGGTCGATGCCAGCAGCGCCTCGACCAGGCCGGTACAGGAGCCGCAGGAACTCGAGGCCTTGGTATGTGCCCTGACTTCATCGAGGGTGAACAGGCCCTGGGTCGTAATCGCCTTTACTATTTCACCCTTGCATACGCCGTTGCAGCCGCACACCTCGGCAGAATCATCCAGTGAAAGCACTTTCAGATCGCCATGCCCGGCATCACCGATATCGTGCTGGCCGAACAGGATCGTGCTGCGAAAGCCCGAGATGTCCGTGCCCTCCCGCATGAGCTGGAAATACCAGCTCCCGTCCAGGGTATCGCCGTACATCACGGCACCCTTGACCGTGTTGTCGCGTAAAACGAGTTTCTTGTAGATCCCCTGGGACGGGTCCTGCAGGACCAGGGTTTCATCGTCCCCGGACTCGTTGAAATCGCCGGCAGAGAACAGGTCGATGCCGGTTACCTTGAGCTTGGTTGATGTTACCGAGCCCTGGTAGTAAGCAATGCCAAACTGCGCGAGGTGATTGGCACACACCTTGGCCTGTTCGAACAGGGGCGCGACCAGGCCGTAACAGGTCTCGCGATGCTGCACGCATTCACCCACGGCGTAAATCTGCGGATCATAGGTCTGCAGGGTATCGTTGACCACGATACCGCGCTCACAATAGATGCCGGCCTGCTGTGCCAGCTCGATATTGGGTCGAATGCCGACCGCCATCACCACGAGGTCAGCGGAGACTTCCGATCCATCGGCAAACTGCACGCCGGTGACACGCTCGTCGCCAAGCAGGGCCGCAGTCTGCGCCTCCATTTTGAACGTAAGGCCGCGCTGTTCCAGCGATGCCTGCAACAGGCTTGCCGCGGGTTTGTCGAGCTGGCGTTCCATCAGGGTATCCAGAAGGTGCACCACGGTCACGTTCATACCGTTTTTCATCAGGCCATTGGCCGCTTCCAGTCCCAGCAGGCCGCCACCGATCACGACAGCGTTACTGTAAGTCCTGGCACTGGCGAGCATGGTCTCCACGTCACTGATATCTCGAAATCCGATCACGCCTTCCTTGTCGGCGCCGGGCACCGGGATAATGAAAGGACTGGAGCCGGTCGCCAGCAGGAGGCGATCATAGGGAGCAACAACCCCGTTCTTCGAGGTCACCTCCCCCTTCACGCGGTCGATTTTGACCACGGGATCATCCGTGATCAGTGTAATGCCGTTTTCTTCGTACCATTCCAGGGTATTCAGCACGATTTCGCTCAGGGTTTTCTCGCGCGCCAGCATCGGAGACAGCATGATGCGGTTGTAATTCGGATGCGGTTCCGCGCCAAAAACCGTGATGTCATACAGGCCCGGGGCGAGCTTGAGCAACTCTTCCACGGTGCGCAGGCCGGCCATGCCGTTGCCAATCAGTACAAGTTTCTTCTTCATGTTTTTGTCCTCGGTCGCTGCGATCACACGGCCTGACCGGTGATATTGTCGGAAGTCATACGGTGACGGATCGCAAAACTGTCGATATAGGCATCCAGATCAGCCGGATCGAATTCGCGTCCATCCATGAAACGATCGGCGCCCATTTCGATGCCGTTGTCGAGTTGCCAGTTATGTGAATGATTGCCCGCCCTGTGGCTGTCGATCGCCGGTGGCTCGATACCGCAACGTTTCGCTGCTTCCCGGTAAATCTCCGGCTGGTATACTGACTGCGCCACATCCGCCGGGCTGACACCTGATTCGTACTGGCCCCAGCGCTTCATTTGCGACAGGTACCACAGCGCATGTGAACGCCATGGAAAATTGGCGGCATAACGGTGGAAGATGTTGTAGTCGGGAATCGCTTTGGGCTGCTCTTCTGCAGCATAGCGGACCTGGCCCGTCAGCGATTTTTCGAGCACATCGACCGGCGCGTTGACATAACGTCCATGGTGCAGCAATTCGGCCGCCTCGGCACGGTTCGCACTGTCATCCAGCCAGCGGCAGGCATTGATCAGGGCCATGATCACCGCGGTATGGGTGTTGGGGTGGGTTTCGGCCCATTGCCGGGTCACGGCAAATACTTTTTCCGGATGGTTGTTCCAGATGTCGTAGCTGGCGAGCAGGGTTCGCCCCAGCCCCTCCGCGACGGCATAACTGTTCCAGGGTTCACCGACGCAAAACCCGGCGATCATGCCGGCACGCAGATAGTGCGCCATCTGCGGAGGCGGCACTACGCGCAGACGAACATCCCTGTCCGGATCGATGCCGGCGTCAGCCAGCCAGTAGCGCAGCAGGTAGTTATGCGACGACTCGGCAAACACCATCGCGAAAGTCAGTTTCGGCCGATCCGCCGCCCTGTCCTGATCAATGACCTGTTTCAATGCCCGCGCTGATCCTTGCGGTGTATCCAGATCCTTGACGTTCGTACCGACCATGCGGCCATAGAGTTCTTTCGATACGGTAATGGCATTGCCGTTGAGATCGAGGCTCATCGCGGTCACCATGGGCTGGCAACGCCGCTGTCCGAGCACGCTGGTCAGGGGCATGGCTGCCAGCATCTGTGCACCATCGAGCATGCCGGCGCAGACCTTGTCACGGATGTTGGACCAGGAAGACTCTCGGGACAGCTCGACCCGCAGGCCCTGTTCCGCGAACAGGCCTTTTTCTTTTGCCACAACCAAAGGGGCGCAGTCTGTCAACGGCACAAAGCCCAGGCTGAGCCCGGTCTTTTCGAGTTCACCGCTGTCGTTGCCACTGGCGGCAATTTTTTGCACGGGCATAGGCATAGGCAGTACGTTGCTGCTTTTTTCAGCCGGCGCTTTCTGATCTGTCTTCGCCGAGCTTTCGTGGCGTTCATGCAGGAATTTCACCACTTCGGCGCGGTAATGGTTGTAGGTAGGGTCTTCCGCCAGCGCCAGGCGGTCGCGCGGCCGCTCGAGATTGATATCCAGGATTTCACCGATCGTGGCCGAGGGCCCGTTGGTCATCATGACAATACGATCTGAAAGCAATACGGCCTCATCGACATCATGCGTGATCATGATCACGGTATTGTTCAGTCGCGCCTGGATTTCCATCAGCGAATCCTGCATATGCGTGCGCGTCAACGAATCCAGCGCACCGAACGGCTCATCCATCAGCAGCACCTTGGGCTCCATTGCCAGGGCTCGTGCGATGCCGACGCGCTGCTTCATGCCCCCCGATATCTCGTCGGGTTTGCGGTCCAGCGCATGACTCATATGCACCAGTTCGAGGTTGTGCAGGGTCCAGTCGTGGCGTTCCTGCCTGCTCTTGGTTTTCCTGAACACCTGGTCCACAGCAAGCCGGACATTGTCGTATACCGACAGCCAGGGCAGCAGCGAATGGTTCTGGAACACCACCGCACGATCAGGCCCGGGGTCCCTGACCTCGCGGCCTTCGAGAATGACACCGCCCGAACTTGCCTGCAACAGCCCGGCAACGATGTTGAGCACCGTCGACTTGCCGCAGCCGGAGTGGCCGATCAGAGAGATAAATTCACCTTCACCCACTTCGAGCACGACCTTGTCGAGCACATTGAGCGGCCCCTTGTCCGTGGGGAACGTGATACTGATGTGATCCAGGTTGAGATAGTTGTTCATGTTGGTTTCCCCTGTTGCAGTTAGCGCAGTACCGCGTTCTTGTCCCAGCTAAAGAAACGCTGCAGCATGAGCATGCCGCGATCGAGCAAAAAGCCGATAAAGCCGATCACCAGCACGGCCACCATGATGCGCGCGAGTGAATTGGAGCTGCCGTTCTGGAACTCGTCCCAGACGAACTTGCCCAGTCCGGGGTTCTGCGCCAGCATTTCCGCGGCAATCAGCACCATCCAGCCGATCGATAACGACAGGCGCAGACCGGTAAAGATCATCGGCAACGCAGACGGCAGTACGATTTTCACGGTCTTCGTGAACCAGTTCAGTTGCAGTACACGGCTGACATTGAGAAGGTCGCGGCTGACACCGGACACGCCGACCGTGGTGTTGATCACCGTCGGCCACAAACAGCAGAGCGTCACGGTAATCGCGGAGTTCAGAAAGGATTTTTCAAACAACGGGTCCGACGAGACATAAACAGCAGACACCACCATGGTCACCAGGGGCAGCCAGGCCAGCGGCGACACCGGGCGGAACACCTGGATCACGGGATTGAACGCGCGGTACAGGGTCGGACTCATACCGCACATGATGCCGATCGGTATCGCAATGACAGAGCCAATCGCAAAACCGAATGCCACCGTCAACAGGCTGGTAAGAATCTGGTCGAGAAAGGTGGGTACACCGGTGTACTTGCGCGTCTTGATCTTGTCGATTTTTTCCTGCGGCTTGCCGGCAGCGATCGCCTTGTCCATGCGTTTTTGCATGCGCTCATAAAACGCCGCTTCCCTGCTTCGTTCTTCCTTGTGTTCCTGGTACAGGGCTTTGCCCTGCTCCCACACCTTTACCGGGCCGGGAAGCTGGCCCAGCGAGGTCTGTACCTGGCTGGCCCCGACCGACCAGAGCATCA
>Ga0180438_10003705_pt1 | contig 22806 bp, 11 predicted proteins | sample SS_ome_12_FD_132455 | JGI IMG/M metagenome (GOLD analysis project Ga0180438, IMG submission 132455) | Hypersaline lake sediment archaeal communities from the Salton Sea, California, USA - SS_3_D_2 metaG | ecosystem: Environmental > Aquatic > Non-marine Saline and Alkaline > Hypersaline >...
GCAGATCCCTTTTCCGTTCCTGCATGGATGACCCCGAGGTCGGAGATTGTGGAGAGGGGACACTGCGGATCCTTGAGCGTTTTGAGGATGAGGTGATTCCAGTCGAGCAGGTCAGGTTTGACCGCTCGGACTTCTTCGACGAGATTCTGTGGAACGACGGCGTCCATGGTCTGAGAGTCCCTATTGGGAGCTGTTCGGAGGAGTAGTTACCGGTATGTGACCTCTACCACAATGGGATTGTGGTGAATGACTTTGGCGTAGACGGCTCCTTTGTCCGTCATGGTCCAGCCCTGGTCGGCGGCGTCAACGTCATTGACGCGGGGGAGACGCTTTCCGGCGACGATGATGCGTTGGGCCTCGGTGCCGCCCGCGATGTAGACGTAGCTTTTGCCGAATAGGGGCTGGGAGAGAGTGAAGCTGACGGTCTGGCTGCCGGACTGCCGCGGCTTTGATTCGACGCGAGCGCCCGAGCTGATGCGTAGGGTGGAGCCGTTGACCTCGGCCAGTTGCGTGTAGACATAGGGCTTGGTGCCGAGGAGGGTGAGGAGGTCCACGTGAAGGCCGCTGGGGTCTATCATCGGGCCGTCGCCCATGTCGGGGTCGAAGAGCCAGAAGTCGGGGAGGAGTCCCTTGTAGGGGCCGGCTCTTTCAAGCTGGAGCGTGGCCGATTCGATGATGCCGTGTGCAAGCCTTCTCCAATCGCGGGAGTTGTCGAACTCGGCGAGCCAGAGAAGCCAGCGAGCGAAGTCGAGGCCGCACCACTGAACAGGGCGGCCTACCCAGGTGTTCTGCCAGAAGGTCGAGCCGAGGACGGGGATGGAGGCATAGGGGAAGATTTCGTTCTCTCCGTTGTCCCACAGATAGACGAAGGGGATGCCGGTGCGGGCCCAGCGGGCCGCCTCGTCTAGGTACTTGCGGTCGCCTGTAAGAAGGTAGCCTTCGGTGAAGCACCTGACGGCCCTGGAAGCGCCGACGATATCGGGTGCGTGGACGGTGATCTCCCAAACTTGTGCGGCACGGGGTATCTCGAACTGAGACATGCGCTCGAGAGCCTTTACGGATGCGGCGACGGCATCCTGGTCCCCGGCGATACGGGCGTACCGGATCAAGGGGATGCCCAGGTTGGCGCATATGCCGATTTCGGTGTCGCCTTTGTTTCCCAGAGCGGCGAGCTTGGCACTGGTGGGGGCAAACGGCCAACTCCCGTCAGGGGACTGGTGGCGCATTGCGTTTTCGGCAGAGCCGCGCTGACGTTCAACTGCCCGGGGGACTTGACCCATGTGGAAGGGGAGTTCGTAGCCCGCGTTATGGCCATCGACGTTGTTTAGAATCACGTCGGCGACGAGCATGCCTTGATCGAGAAGGGACTTGGCGATCTTGGGGTCGTTTTCTCGTGAAGCGTCGAGAAGCAGGCCAAGAGTGTTATGCGCGTAAGTGGAAACGGGCCATTCCTTCCCGTGGAGCGCATGCCGCCAGCCGGGCTTCTCCGGCTCCCACACGGTGTGCTGAAGGGCGTAACGGCCGAGCTCGAACGCGCGTGCGTAGTCGCCAGGGTCCTTCAGATGGGGCAGGCCGAAGCGGGATATCCAGGAGTCAACGGCGGAGAGGGCATCTCCGCCGGCGGATGCGAAGATGAGGCAGGAGAGGTCTATCTGTTCGCCCGGCTTTAGAATGAGGGGGCGAGTGGCGGGAACTGTGTTGGGTTCCGTCTCTTGACGGCTGGAGGGGATGACGAGAGCCATGAGGTGGTTCTGCTGCTTGTGGACGGTGTTGGGAGACATGAACCATCCGCGGAAGCCCTTTCGTCCGGGGAGCCATTCCGATGTGTTGTCCCATAGGAGGCCGACGGTGCCGTTGGCGGTCTGGACGGACATGAGGGGAATCGTCACGTCGCGCATTTTGGGAATGGATCTGTTAGCGAAGACGGGGGCGAAGTCGCGGGGATCCGAAGAGGGTTCATTCTTGCCGAGGTACTCGATGCCGGGATACTGGGCCGCCTGCTTGCGGGTGGCGGTGGTACCTTCGCCCACGTAGAGGGAAGGGGCGATGACGGCGAGTATCTTGCGCTCGGCGTCCGACGAAACGAGAAGTGTGAGCCCGGCGAAGTCGGCCTGAGGATGAAGATTGAGAAGAGCCTGGACATCCCAGTGTCCGCCGTCGAGCGCTTTGACCCAACCTTCCAGAGTGATTTCATCGGCGCGCTGAGAGACGAAGTTTCGCAAAAAGAGCTTCTGGGTCACGATCGTTCCGCGTCGGTCCTCGTAGATGATCTCGCCCAGGGAGTCGGTCAAAGCGAGAAGGGATTTGTTGTCAGGCGTCCTCACCTTTATCACGCCGTAGCCGAAATCGGTGGGCGGGAGTTCGATGGAAAGATTGCGGTTGGCGAGGACGTGGGGTTCTCCAGCGAAGGCGAAGACGGGGAGGTCGAACTCGTAGACGAAGGTTCGGCCCTGACCTGCGAGGACCTCGAATGTGACGGAGTAGAGGCCGGGCTCCGCGGCGACTAGCTGCCAGGCGATCTCCGCTTGGCCGCCGACGGGAATGTCGGGCAGTCGCATGAAGAGTGTCCCGTCTTGGCGTTTGAGTTCCTCGGGAAGGGTCAAAGTGGCGGTGGGATTCTCGAGCGCGTAGCTGCCGACGTTCTTGAGAGCGATGCGATAGGTGAAGGGTTGGCCGGGGCTGAGGATTCTCGTGTCTGCGCTGCCCGTAGCGTGGAGTTCCGGCATCCGCGCGAGAAAGCGGACGTAGTCAACGCGAACCTGCGCGCGCGGATGCTCGCCGTTGTCTAGGTCGAGACGGAACCCGGTTATGGTGCCTTTCCAAAGCGGGTCGAGGGTCGTGTCGAAACGAATGACGGATCTGCCGCTGCCCGGAGTGATGCCGAGCCTCAGACGTTTGTTCCCGCCGTAATTCGGGTCTTCTTGAGTGTGGAAGTACGCGGTCAAGTAGGTGTGCGCGGGAGCGTCGAGAGCGATCTCGACATAGCGAGCGAGATTGGCGTCGAGGTTTATCTCCGGGCCGTGGATGTAGGGGTCGTTACCTGCGAGCCGCAGGGACATGTGTCCGTCGTCGTACTGCACGTCGGTGATGCTGTGAGGGTTTTCCCAACCATTGACTGACTCAGGGGCGTTGAACTCGAATGAGAGGGACGGCTCGAGCTCCATTGCAGAGGCAAGGGAGGCGAGCAGGAACGGAAGCGCTATGAGTACTGCGATGGCGAGATTTTTCATGGCTCATCTCTTTCCAGCTAAGAAGGTTGATGGGACGACCGAGCCAGGGAGTGAAAACAGCATATCTTCTCGGGAGGAGCATTATGTCATAAAGGGCTGGTCACGACAAGAACCAGTGGCGCAGGATGGTGGTGTGCTTGCCGGGAGTTGGGGGCAGGATTACAATGCAAGCTCGATAGCTCCCGAGCGGAAGTAAGGAGGGCGAGGTGAATTTCGTCGTGATCATGTGCGACACGATGCGGGCGGACCACCTGGGGTGCTACGGGAACAGGTGGATAAGGACGCCGAACCTGGACGCTTTTGCGGGAGGGGGGGTGGTCTTCGAGCGGGCGTACTGCGGGTCGTGGCCGACTGTTCCCAACAGGACGGATCTGTTCACGGGGAGATATGGCGAGCCGCTTCATCCGTGGGTCCCGCTGTCGCGGGAGGCGGTGACGCTGATAGATTTGATGCGCGCGAGCGGGTACGTGTGTCACCTGATACTAGACACGCCGCACCTGATGAATTACGGGTTCGGGTTCGACAGGCCGTTCAATTCGTGGTGGATGATACGTGGGAACGAGAAGGACAGGTTCAACTCGGACTGGGGTCCGACAAAGATCGGTCACGCGCGGAATCGAATGGTGGCGGAGCGGGCGGTGGAGCAGGCGCTGTACCTGAAGAACACGGCAGGGCGGAGGGGGGAGAAGGATTACTTCGCGCCGCAGGTGATGTCGTCGGCGATGGACTGGCTGGAGAGGAACTACAGGCACGAGCGGTTCTTTCTGTGGGTTGATTGCTTCGATCCGCACGAGCCGTGGGATCCGCCGCGGCACTACGTGGATCTATACGATCCGGGGTTCGAGGGGGAAGTGCCGACGAATTTCTTCGAGGATGCCAACATCACGAGGCGTGAGCTGAGGCAGATCCGGGCGCGATACGCGGGAGAGGTGACGATGGTGGACAAGTGGGTGGGGCATGTGCTGGATAAGATCGAGGAGCTGGGGATAGCGGAGAGGACGATGGTCGTGGTGATGTCGGATCACGGCACGGGGCTGGGGGATCATGGGAAGATCAAGAAGAGCGCTCCGATCTACGAGGAGGTAGGGAGGATCGTGTGGTTGATGAGGCTGCCTGGGGAATTGCGAGCGCGGAAGCGAGTGAAGGCGCTGGTTCAGCCGGCTGACCTGATGCCGACGCTGCTGGAGCTTGCGGATATTGGGTCGCCGGATTTCGTTCAGGGCAGTTCGGTACTTCCGCTGATAAGGGGCCAAAGGAGAAAAGTGCGCGACATTGCGGTGACCGGCTCCGGATCGGTGGGGAGGAGGGCGACGGATTTGACGGTGACGAGCGAGAGGTGGTCGCTGATCCATCCCGTGAAGCGTGAGGGATGGGAGCTTTATGATTTGAAGAACGATCCTGGTCAGAAGGATAACGTGATCGCGAGGAACGCGGAGGTTGCTGAAGAGCTGCATGAGAGGCTGCTCGGTTGGCTGGCGGAACATGATGCGCCCGAGTGGCTGCTTGGCGCGTACGAGAAGTGCGAAGAAGTTGAGGACGACGAAAGCCGCAAGCGCAGCGGCCACGAAAGGCACATGGGCAGGAAGGTAGGCGTGCCGTCGTGGCGCGTGTCATTCTCGGATGATTGAAAAGGGCTGCGGTCCGTGGGGCTCAGTAGCGGCCATAGTCACGAGCGGCCTGGTACATGGCGACGACATTCTCGGTCGGGGAGTTGTCCTGAAGCATGTGGGTCGGGGCCAGAACGTAGCCTCCGCCCGGCATCATGATCCCCAAAGTCTCCCGCACGTCATCGACTGTCTGGTGGACGGTACCGGCTGCTACAGGGCCGGCGGTCGAGATGCATCCGTGGAAGGAGAGCCGGTCGCCGAAGCGCTGCTTCAGATAGCCTGGCGCCATGTCTTTGGCTTCGGGTTGCAGGGTCTCGACAACGCTGATCCCCATGTCGATGAAATCGTCGAACGCCCAGCTGCTGGATCCGCACGAGTGAATCATGACGGGAATGCCGTAGTGTCCGGCGAGGTCCACGAATTTCTGATGCCTGGGGCGGATGTGTTTCCTGAACAGGTCGAGGCTGATCATGGGGCCGATCTGGGTGCCGAGGTCCTCGCCGATGAAGAGAAGATCGATCGCGCCGCCGGCGGCTTCGAGAGTGCGGCTAAGGATTTCGAGTTGGATGTTGAGCCTGCGGTCAATGTAGCAGAGGCACGCGGGGTCATCGTTGATGAGGTCTATCAGGACTTGTTCCATGGTGCGGATCATGCCGGTGCTGTTGATTATGTCGCCGAAGCCGGGGTGGCCGAGAACGACGCAGTAATCTCTCACGCGGTGGCAGAGTTCGGGAATGGTTGAGAAGTCGTGGTCGTCGGGTGATGGCATGGGCCACGCGAGGACTTCTTCGAGAGTCGCTTCTTTGAGAGGGAAGTCGCAGTAATCCCAGTAGCCGCCCGTGCCGTGCTCGATCCATCGTCGATGTATGCCCCACATGTCCACGCGGCGACCGGGGACGTCTGCGTGCAGCTCTGGGCCGACATAGGGAGCGGCGACGGTGCGGAAATCGACACCGAGCGCGGTGAGCAAGCCTTCGTCGTCGGTGGTGCTGAGGCCGAAGTGATGCTTGAGCCTGAGGTCGATTCCCGGGTTGGCGCGGTAGTTGATGGGTACGCGGTCGGGCTCGTCGCGCGCGAGAGCGGTCCGAACTCTCTCTTTTGAGCTCAGGGGTTTCGTCATGTATGCTTTCTGGCTAGTTGCGGGAGGGCTTGGGTCCGTGGCCGACAAGTCGTGAATGTCATTATGCCTGAAAGCGCGGGCGGCGGCAAAGGTCGTCTGTGCACAAACAGGAACCGGGGAGGGAGCGTTACGCGTTGCGCGGTGCGGCGTTTGGGAATAGCATATCGGCGGCAGATTCGGATAACCGTGTGAGGAGGAAATGTCAGTGGAGAAAGTGAGAATAGGTTTTGTGGGTGTGGGCTACATGGGACAGGTAGCCCACCTGAGGAATTACGCTACGCTGGATGACTGCGAGGTGGTGGCGATTGCGGAGCTTCGCCGGAGCCTTGGGAAGAAAGTGGGGACGCGCTACGGGGTTGCGAAAGTCTACGTGAACCATGAGGAGATGCTGAAGGAGGAGGAACTGGACGGGATCGTGGCGGTGCAGGAGTTCAGGAGACATGGGTTGATGCTTCCTGAGCTGGCGAAGGCGGGGATCCCGATCTTTCACGAGAAGCCGCTGGCTTCGACGGTCGAGACAGGTAGGAGGATTGTGGAGGCCGTGGAGGGTGCAGGAACGTGGCAGATGGCGGGGTACCACAAGCGAAGCGACCCGGCGACGATGTACGCGAAGGCGGAGGTGGAACGGCTGAAGGAGACGGGTGAGCTTGGTGCGATGAAGTACGTGCGGGTGTTCATCGCGCGTGGGGATTGGGTTGCGAACGGGGCGACGGATTTGCTGAAGGCGGATGAGCCGCCTGCGAAGCTGGAAGAAGACCCGCCGCCAAAGGATATGGACGAGCCAACGTACAGAGAGTTCATGAACTTCAACGTTTACTTTTGCCATCAGATAGACCTTCTGCGGCACCTGTTGGGAGAATCGTACGCGGTGAAGTACGCGGATCCGTCGGGGGTGGTGTTCGGGGCGGAGAGCGAGAGCGGGATTCCCGGGGTCATAGAGATGGCTCCGTACAGTATGAGCGTGGGCTGGGAGGAGTCGGCGCTGGTGTGCTTCGAGCGAGGGTACGTGAAGGTCGAGCTGCCTGCGCCGTTAGCTATGAACCGCGCGGGGAGGGTGGAGATACTGCGGGATTTGGGAAAGGAGTCTACGCCTGAGAAGATCGTGCCTCAACTTCCTACGGTGCACGCAATGCGGCAGCAGGCGATGAACTTTCTGGCTGCGATCCGCGGGAAGATGAAGCCGATGTGCGACGGGAGGGAGGCGCTGGAGTGCCTGGAGAGAGTGCGGGAATACTTCAGGTTGTGGAAAGGCGTGTGAGGTGGGAGGTGTTCAATCGGGGGTCGCGGATGAATAAGGCGCTGCTGCGGGAGTTTGCGCATCCGCCGGCGAAGTATCGCGGCAAGCCGTTCTGGGCCTGGAACGGCCGGCTCGAGCCCGAGGAGCTGCGCCGTCAGGTGCGAATCATGAAGAGGATGGGGTTTGGGGGATTTTTCATGCATTCGCGGGTGGGACTGGAGACGCCGTACTTGTCGGCTGAATGGTTCGAGTGCATCAAGGCGTGCATAGATGAGGCGGAGAAGACGGGGCTGGAGGCGTGGCTGTACGACGAGGATCGGTGGCCTTCGGGGTCTGCGGGGGGACTTGCGACGAAGGATCGGAGATACCGGGCGCGGCATCTTGTGATGGAGGAGGTGCAAGGGGCGGGCAGGTTGAGGTGGTCCCGCGACGTGTTGGCGGCATTCACCGCGAAGGTGGACGGTTCGAATGCACGGGATGTGAGGCAGCTGCGGAGAGGCGAACGTCTGCGACGGCTTCCGCGGGGGCGGTCGCTCCTGGTCTTCCGGGTGGAAGTTATGGAGCCGAGCAGTTGGTACAACGGATGCGCGTATCTGGACACTCTGAGCCACGAGGCGGTGAGGAAGTTCATTGAAATCACACACGAGGCGTACCGCAAGAGGATCGAGAAACACTTCGGGAAGCGCGTGCCGGGGATTTTCACCGACGAGCCCAACTACATGACGGTGGAGTCTTTAAAGCTGGAGAACCGGCTGCCGTGGACTTCGAGGCTGCCGAGCGTTTTCAAAGAGCGCTACGGGTATGACATTCTCCCGCACTTGGCGGAGTTGTACTTTGATGTAGACGGGCGTCGGGTCACGCCGGCAAGGCTGGATTACCACGACTGCGTCACGCACCTGCTTGCGGATGCCTTCGCGAAGCAGATCGGGGAGTGGTGCGAGAAGAACAAGCTGCTGCTGACGGGGCATGCGCTGTGGGAGGAGCTGCCGTCGAGCATTGCGCGGTCGACGGGGAGCGTGATGCGGTTCCTGGAGCACCTGCAAGTACCGGGAATGGACGTGCTGACTGAGTTGAAGCGGGAATACGACACGGCGAAGCAGGTGTCGTCGGTTGCTCGGCAGCTCGGACGAAGATGGCGGTTGAGTGAGATGTATTCGCGGAGCGGGTGGGATTTTCCGTTCGCGGGTCACAAGGCGATAGGGGACTGGCAAACGGCGCTGGGGATTAACCTACGGTGTCACCACCTAGCGTGGTACTCGATGGAAGGGCAGCGGAAGCGGGACCGGCCCGCGAGCATTTTCTACCAGTCGCCGTGGTGGGAAGACTATGCGGAGGTGGAGGATTACTTCGCTCGGGTGCATGCGGTGATGAGCCGGGGCGAGGAAGTGCGAGACCTGCTGGTGATCCATCCGGTGGAGAGCGCGTGGGCGATGTGCAAGAAGGGATGGTTCGACGGGCGGAGGACTTCGGCGGAGATGGCTGCGCTTGACATGAAGCTTGTGGAGCTGCGGGATTCGCTGCTGGCTGCGAACATCGATTTCGACTACGGGGACGAGGAGATGCTGGGTCGTCAGGGCAGAGTGGTTCGGGGGGGAGGGGGCACGGAATTACGGGTCGGGAAGGCGAGGTACAAGGCGGTGATCGTGCCGCCGCTGGTGACGATGCGAAGGACTACGCTCGATCTTCTCGAGGGGCTGCGAGACGCAGGCGGCAGCCTGGTGTTTGCGGGTGAGGTGTGCAGGTATGTGGGCGGAGAGCCGTCGAGCAGCGTCGCGGAGTTCGCGCGCAGGTGTGCGAGTGCTCCGGCCAAAGGGCAGAGGCTGGTGGAAGCGGTGGAGACGACGTGCCGAAGGTTGTCCATAAGGGACGATCAGGGGAAGGAGATTGTGCCTGCGCTGCACCTGCTGAGAGAGGACAGGGATTGGTTTTATCTGTTCGTGTGCAACGTCGGATACGATTTTGTCAGGCGGAGACGGGGTGCGGTAGGGGACATACCGGTGCGTGAGCGGCGAAGCGGGTTTCCGCGCGTGAGTATTCGCGGTTTCGTGGGGTGTGATGGGAAGCCGATCGAGCTGGATCCGAAGAGTGGCGGGGTGTTTGCGTCGGACGCAAGGCGCTGGGGTGGAGGGTGGGAAATGCGGACGAGCCTTCCTCGTTTGGGTAGCAGGCTGTTTGCGATACCGAAGAGGAGGCAGCGCGTCACGTATCCGAAGCGGCGTGTGCTGAGGCCGGTGCGGAGGCGGAGATTAGACGGGGGCGCGTGGAGGATTGCGTTGTCGGAATGGAACAACCTGGTGCTGGATCGGCCGCGGTACAAGATTGGGTCAGGCGCGTGGCGGGGTCCGGAAGAGATACTGAAGGTGGATATGGAAGTGCGGGACAGGCTGGGCATCCCGAGGCGAGATGACAGAATGGTGCAACCGTGGGCTCGGAAGAAGTCGGGTAGTGCGAAACGGGTGCGGGTGGAGCTGAGGTACGAGTTTGCGGTGAGAGGGCTGCCGACGGGCGAATTGTGGCTGGGGCTGGAGCAGCCGTGGCGCTTCGAGGCGGAAGTGAACGGCGAGCGGGTAAGCACGGAGAATGACGCGGGATGGTGGACGGACAGTTCGCTTCGGAAGGTTCCTTTCGGTCCGTCGCTTCTGCGGCGAGGGAAGAACGAGGTGAGGCTCGTGTGCGAGTATGATGAGTCACTCGCTGGGTTGGAAACAGTCTACCTGTTGGGTGAATTTGGGACTGCGGTGAGAGGGACGAGGGTGACCGTTGAAAAGCTGCCTTCGACGCTGACGATTGGCGACTGGACGAAGCAGGGGCTGGCGTTCTACTCAGGGCGGGTGAAGTACGCGCGAGAGGTCCGCGTGAGGCTGAAGAGAGGCGAGAGGCTTTTTGTGCAGGTTCCGGAGTACGCGGGGGTGGCTGTGGCCGTTAGCGTCAACGGGAAGAGGGCAGGGGTGATTGCGTGGGAGCCGAACGAGGTGGACGTTACCGAGTTGATCGAGGGCGAATGCGTGGAGCTGGGGCTGGACGTGCTGGGACACCGCCGGAATTCACACGGTCCTCTTCACTTCGTCAGCAAGGAGCCCAGCCAAGTGACGCCGGACTGCTTCACGACGAAGGGCGAGAGCTGGCGAGACGGCTACCAGCTTGTGCCGTGCGGGCTGATTGAGGAACCCCTCCTCGCAGTACGAGTCTGAAAGCGCCCCACCGCGCGGCGATCAAAGCCCTGCCTGATTTGTATCCAAGAGTGACGGGCTCAGTCGCTCAGGATCTTGGGCGTGATGAAGACGATGAGCTCCGTCTCGGTATCCATAGTAGCCTTGTTTCTGAAGGCGAAGCTTATGATGGGGATGTCGCCGAGGAGAGGTATCTTGCGGACGACTTCCTTGCTGAGGTGCTTGAGCAATCCTCCGAGGATGACGGTTTCGCCGTCGCTGACCCTGACATTCGATTCGACTGAACGGCGTGTGATGATCGGTAGGTCTTCTCGGCCGCCACCAGTGCCTGTTACGTCGCTGACGTCGGGTACGATGCTCATTAGTATGTCACCTGAGCGAGTCACGGAGGGGGTCACTTTGAGGATTACGCCGGACTGGATGATCTCGAGGTCTGAAGTCGGATAGTTCAGGCTGCCAGTAAGGATCGAGAAGTATCTTTCCTCCACGATCTTTATTTCGGCGGTTTCTCCTTCGAGGGTGATGATGCTGGGATTGGCCTTGATATCAATCTTGCCAGTTTCAGCGAGTGCACTGAGTTCGGAGATGATGGTGCCGACGATCGCGCTGGAATAGGCGGGTTTGAGCCCCTCTGTGAATTCCATGGTCCCGGCGGCGTCTATGTCCATAAGTGTGTTCATCCAGTTCATGCCAGTATCGTCGCTGGCGCTCCAGGATATTTCGGTGACGACGGCATCGATTCTAATCTGATGCCGGGGCTTGTCGATCTCGCTGATGGTGTTGATGACGTTGTCGACGACGGCTGCTGGGCCGGTCACGACGAGTGTATGGTCATCATCGGATGCGACGCGGGTGTAGGGGACGAAGAACTCGGATAGGCGGCTCTTGATCTGGCTGGCGGGTAGGTCGGTTCTAATCGCTTTGGTCTTGCTGAGCAGGGCGTAGTTGACGCTTTCGGGCGTGGCTGCGCCGACGAGGTAGTAGTCGCCCATGTTTTTCCAGGCAAAGCCGCCGGAGAGGCACATCATGGAGAGGGCCCGTTCGAGCGGCACCGCATCGAGCGACAGGGTGACCCAACCTTCCACGGAGGCGTCGGTAATGATGTTGACGCCAGTCTGCGCGGCCATGTCCGACACGGCCTCGCGGATATCGGTGCTGATAAACACATTGCTGACTGTGGGCTGTTTGGCCAGCCTTTCAGCCTCTTCTTGCTCAATCGCGAGCTTCACAGCCTCGGGAGTGGTGGGCTCCGGCTTGGAAGGTGCGGAGTTGCTCACGGGCTCTTTGGGGGCCTCCTTCACGGCGGTGGCAGCCTGGAGGGCAAGTGCGCGGTCTATCTCGCCGAGGCGCGAAGCGACCATTTCGACCTCATGGGTGTCGAGGCGCTCGGTCATGGTGGCGAGCTTGCCGTAGACCTCCTTGGCGGATTCCATTTCTCCGGCGAGGTAAAGCGCGGACGCCTCGTTTAGGAGCTGCTGGCACTCGGCACGCGCCATGCGTTCGGATTCAGCCTTCTGAAGCTCCTCGGCCATCTTAGTCTGGGCGAGAATCTTGTACTCTCTTAGGCGAGCGTCATTCTCGTCGCCGAGGGAGATGCCGGCGGCCTCTATGGTTTCGGCCGCGGAGATTGCCTCTTCGTATCTGCCCTGTTGCAGCAAGTTACTTATGCCGGAGAGTTCTGCAATGAGCGTCTCTCGTTGTCTCTCGGCCTGGAGCTTGGCTTCCGCCATTTCTCTGTGTTCCGTGGCGGAGCTGCGGAGAGTCCAGGTAGCCAACTTGGATTCTTCGACTTCGGAGAAAAGGGTGATGGCGGTCCGGTAGTTGCCTGCCTCGTAGTGTTGTATGCCCGCGGCTAGCTTCTGTTTGACATCGTCCAGCTTTTTCTCTTCGGCGAGTTTCCTCTCAATATCTTTGAGGTAGTTGGAAATCCTGCGGTTGACGGACCAGCCAAGGGCGACGTCGGCGCTGCGGACCTCTTCTAAGGCGGCCTTAGCAGCCCTGTAGTTACCGACGTCGTAGAGTTTCTCTGCCGTCTCGAATTTTCCGAGCCACTTCTGCTTCCGGGCCTCCTCGATTCTCTCTTGAGCCTTGCGCTCTTCTTCTTCCGCTTTGCGCGCGATCCTTTCGTCGATGGAAGCCAGGCGCTTTTCTACATTGCGGAGCTGGCTCGAGGTCAGGTACTTGGCCATGGCGGTCAGGTCGGAGTATGCTTGCTTTGCGGCGTGGTAGTTGCCGTCAGAGTAAAGAGACGCGGCCTTATCATAGAGCTGCTGCGCGTTGTCTCTACTCTTCTGCTCCTCATTCATCACGCGCTGTTGTTCGGTGATGCCGGCGGTGGCCAACCTCTTGTACTCTCTTAGGGCGGCATCATTCTCGGGGCCGAGGGAGACGTTCTGGGCCTCAATCTGTTCGGCCTTGTCGAGGACCTGCGAGAACTCGCCTGCGGCGAGGAGTTCTCTCACTGCTGTAAGGTCGGCAAGGAGCGTGTTGCGCTGGCGGAAGGCTTGGAGGTTGGCCTCGGCTTTGGCCCTGTAGTCGGCAGCAGCATTTCGGAGGTCTTCGCCGGCGGCGCTAGCGCCTTCGACCTCGCTGAAGATGTCTATGGCTGCCTGGTATTCACCGGCTTTGTGCAGCTCAACGCCTTTGGCGAGGGTGCTTCTAAGTTCCTTTCGGGCGTCGGTCTGTGCCATCTCTTCGTCGATTTGAGCGAGATGGGACTTGAGCTTCCGGTCGGTCGAGCGGCCGAGGGATACTCCGCTGGCCTGAACTTCTTCGAGCACGGTCTGGGCCTGGGCGTAATCGCCGGCCTCGTATAGTTTCTCGCCCTCCTGGAATCGGGCGAGCCATCTGGTTCTGGCCACTTCCTCTTCGGATGGGGCGAAGACGGATCTATCGATTTCGGCGGCAATGAGGTACATGGGGTAAGGCCAATACTGGCCTCGCAAGTTCTTGACCTTGTCGGGCAGGTCGCGGTCAAACGCCCACTGGTAGCCGGCGATTTTGGCGACCGCGTCGACGGCTTCGTCGGGGGACACTTCCTGGAGGTCGAGGGTTATCTTCTGGTCGAGGTCGACGGAGGGGCCTACGGCGATGCCCATGGTGCTTGCCTTTTCGATGGCGACGAGGACTTTGCGGAGGGGTGTGTCTACGAAGGACTGGTTGATCGTCACGGTGCCTTCGGTCCTCACTCCGGCGCGGGTGGCGCACCCGGCAGAGAGGGCGGCAAGCAGTCCGATAGATACCGTAAGCACGAGCAGGCTACTAGAGAGTCTCATCCTCATCTTCTGTTCCCCCTTCTTGGATTTCCTCGACGAACTCAGGTGCCCTCATAGTCTCGTCAACTGTGAACTCGATGCTGCGTGTGTCCCTAACTCTGGACTGATCGTCGGATGTTGCGCCGATCACGGAAATTGCCGCAATGTATTGCGAAACGTCGAGGTCCCAAGGCAGAGGGACCTCGACGGTAGTTTCCTGGCTGGGAAAGACGTTGTCCTCGAAGGGAACAGAGGCGACCTCTTCGAATTTCTCCGTTTTGAGAACCTTAATGTCTCCAGTGAGGGCAAGGCGGGCGTTGCCAAGGTTCTCGAAGCCTATCTTCGCGACAAAGGTGCTGGAGCCTGTGGCGGGGGCGAGTAGCTCCGCATGGGTGATTCGGCCCTTGGCCTCGAGGGTACCGGGGATAGTCACGACGACCGGCGTCTCCCAAGTCGTCGGCTCTTCGTCTTGGAGCTGTCCCGTGCTGACGAGCTTGGCGTACCTCTCGCCCTTGGCGTCTTCGGGAAGCCGGAGCATGAGGGTGACGTTTCGAGACTGGCCTGGCCCGAGCGTGATGTTGCTGGGGGTGGATTGGATCCAGGGAACCGCTGACCATTGGCTACCGGCCTGGTCTTGGGCGGCGGCTTCGATTTTCAGCTTAACGGGTGTCTGTTCGTAGGACCTGTATTTGAGCACCTGCGTCCTCAAGGCTTTGGGGGGTGCTGAAAAACTTATGGATTCGGGTTCGTATAGTATGGCGATGGGCAGCGCGCCCGCTTCGCCAGCCATTGTTTCGGTCACGATGAAAGGGATTTCTTCGTATGCTCTCGACCTGCCGTAGTAGAAGGTGAAGCGTGCGGTGTAATCCCCGGCGGGAAGGCGCGTCTGAACAGCGGCTTCGAACTCGCGGACGGTGCCGGGCAGGAGGGTCTTTGCGGTGTCGGCGAACGTTGCCTGCCCCCAGCGGCGAAAGTCCTTATCCACTAGGGACAGGTATCCGGTGGTCTGGATATGCACGTTGCCCTCATTAGAGAGGAGAGTGGAGAAAGCGTAGCCCTCGCCGGGGATCAGTTTTCCGTCCAGTTCGCTCATTTTGGCGAGGCGCAATTGGCGGGAATTGCGTATCGTGAGGTAGACGAAGGCTGCGGAGCGCTTGCGGACTACTATCTGGACCTGGCCTTCAGGTTCGGGCTCGACGGCCTCGACCATTATTGCGGCGAACCTTGCGCCGCCGATCCTGAGGTCGCGAGGGACCCGGATTTGCCCTTTAACTGCGCTGCGACCCAACGGGGGGAGTTCCAGCGTCTGCTGGTCAAGTTTGATCCAGGGCGCTGCAGACCACTCGCTGGTGCCTGGTGGCGGGAAGGTGGCGCTTCCTTTTCTGTCCATGCTTAAGTCCATAAGGTAGATCTTGAATTTTTGTCCGTGCAGGGGATTATCATTGATGACGTTGACGCCGATCTCTGCGACGCCGCCGCGCGGGGCCTCCACGTTGATCTTGGCTGGGGAGACAGTGAATACGCTTTCGGATGAGAATGAACGTGGAGCTAGCGCAGCCACGAGGATCAACAGGCCGATATAGCTGCGAGTCAGCCTCACGTCACGGCTCGCCGTGGAATGTTATCAGGACAGCGTTCTCATACACGCCGGCGGAGTTACACTTGACAACTATCAGCTCTTGCCACAGGGAGAAGAAACGGGTTCCCCATCCATGGCATGTGGAGATGGGCCAGATGGGGTAACAGCGGCTGTCGAGAGCGCCGCTGGGCGTCCAGCCCCATTCCTTTGCCGCCTCGAGGTCCTTGCCGAACGAATAAAGGATTTCGATCTCGTCTCCGTCCGCGGCAGCCAAGTTGCCCGAAGACTCGAATCCCATCCACACGAGGGAATTGGACCTCACGGCAATGTGGCTGGCGACCGTGGCATACGTGCCGGGATGCTGTATTGTCCAGTGGATGTCGGTACCCTCGACGGCTGCCTGGATCCACTGAGGGACGCAGAAGCAGCAAAGAGGGCCGGGATACTCTTGGCCGTCGGGGGATTTGACGCTGACGCGCCAGTAGTAGTCGCCCGGCGGAAGAGGATCCTCAATGGTCCACTGGCACTCTTCTTGATTCTGGCTCACCAGTGGAGGAGACTTCTGGGAGCCGAAGCGCACGTCGTACCTAACGAGTCCGGGGGGCGCTACCTGTGACCAGGTAAGGGTCAAAGGCCCCATGGGTAGGACTTCGGCGTCTAACGGCGTGGGTTTCAAAGCGGTGGCTGCGGCTTGGGCCAGGGAGGAGAACGCTGCAGGTTTGTCGGCTGAGCCCGGATCGGTTGCAGCGCCCAGCGCGAACGAGAGGGAGCCGAGCGCGAAGGCAACAACCAAGTTCAGCGCGGTACGATTCATTCATCTCGCTCCTACGACTTGATCTTCGAAAGGGGTTGTGGAGGGGGGCGGTGACCGCCCCCCTCCTTTCCTCCTGCCACCAAGCTATGCGCTCAGTGGCGACGTCAGCAGCACGAGCCTAGATGTCGAGTTCGAAGGTCGGGCAGAACGTGATCGTGGTCTCGTTGGAGTAGATGCCAGCAGTATTGCACTTCTCCACGATGATCTTCTGCCAGAGATGGAACTCGAGCTTGTGCTCTGGCTCCCGTCTTATCTGCAGTTCCCCGAAGATGTCGTCGAACAGCCATGCGGGGCACCAATCAACGGGCACTGCGCCGACTCCTTCAGCCCAGAACAGCTCGATTTCGGTGTCGCCGGGGGCGCTGGGGTCTTCGTTGATCAGGTTGCCACCGCCCTCGCCGATAATGAGCACATTATCGTTTGACATGATCTGGAAGAACAAGGTATCGGCAGCGTAGGTGCCCGGGTGCTGAACAACCCACGTGACCTCGGTGCCCGCGAAGCTAGCCTGCAGCCACTGGTGCACTTCGGCAGTGGTCTTGATTACCAGAGGGTTACCGTCTGGCCGCACGTCACAGCACGGCAGGCAGCAGAACGTCCAGTAATACATGGGGTTGCAGGGGGTGGCGAGGTTGCCGGGACTCTGGAGGTCGGGCATGGGCGCCCAGTTCCCAGAATGCTCCATCGAAGCGTCGCATACCGGGTCGGCCGGTACCCATGCACCACCTGCATCCAACATGAAGACGTCGTTTGCAGCCATGGCGAATCCTGAGAACAGGAGCGCAGCCATGGCCACCAGTACGAATGACTTTTTCATTACTTCTTCTCCTAAATCCTGAGTGATTACCAGATTCCTGAACTAGTCCTCCCCTTGGGTCATAGGCCCTCCTCTCTACTATCCACTATGGGAAAGCGAAACGTCAAACGGGTCCTCGAAACGGAGCCCGGGGAAGGCATGGGAAAGCGAAATGTGGAGGGAGAGATGCTGAGCGAGTCAACATGTAGTGGGTGGAGGAGGTGATAGAATTGACACTGAGCGGTTCCTGCGCTATCATCCCAATAGAGGGGGGTGATAGACAAATCTCGCCTCCTCTCGGCCGACCGGTTGACGCTGGCAGGCGCCCGGTCGGCTTTTTTGTCCCAGGAGCCCAAAGTCTCCTCAGGGCGGGGAGATGTAGCAGGACATCAGGGGGAGGGTTTCCGGCCCTATCGCCGGGCGTCGGCTTGCGGCGCCACGGCACGGCCTAGTCTTAAGGAGTCGGCCCCCTGCCAACTCTTTCCTCCCCTGCTTCTGTCTTACATGTCCCCCCGAAACGGGCATCAGTTGGGATGCCCGACTGACAGCTTGCGTGTTTGAAAATATAACAGCTTGAAGTGCTTGTCAAGTGGCTTCTCGGATTTTTTTTGCCGGGAGGCGGAAACTGCTCCGTAGCTCGTCGATATTTCGCTTTGGCATCGCATCCATAGCATAGTTCGGGTTGCCTATTGTTGCGTTAAGTGTGGGTTTGTTTCGGGTTAGAAGCAGTTCAACCGTATGTCATGTGGCGAAGTTTTGGGGTCTCAAGCGCCGAGTGCCCAGGACAGGCGTTCTGCCTGGCGAGAGGGCAGGCGAATGAACTCGATTCCCATTCCGACGCCTCCGTTGGTCTGGATCCTTACGGGCTTGCACTTGGCGGAGAGTCCCGCGGCTTCTCCTTTGTTGATCTTCATCTCGATTGTGAAGGGGACGGTGGGGAGGCCACCGGGGTCGAGACGGATATCGGAGAGGAAAGCTCCCCCGCGGCTGATATTTCGAACGGTGGCGACGCCATCGCCGGAGATTCTGGGTTGTCCCTTGAGAGCGATCTTGAGGTTTGCGGGCCAGTCAGCGGTGATGCGGGGCCACCTGCGCCTATGCTGGAAGGGAACGGGTTTGGCCTCGGCGGCGGGTTGTATTCCAAGAAGGTCGTGGAGTTTGCCGGCGAGGTTTTTTGGCTGCCAGGGTCTGCGCCAATGCTGATTGATGCCCAACTCCCGCAGTTCTTGCTTGGTCACTCTTACGGTGGGTCCGGACGAAAGGACGATCTTGGTCTGTTTGAGGGGGGGGAGATTGCGGAGACAGCGAACGGCATCACGGCCGTCCATGTCGGCGAGCTTCGTATCGACCACAATTAGGTCGGGTCGCCACTGGAAGGCGATGCCGCAGGCTTCGCTGCCCTTGCGAACGCTACGGACCTCGAGTTCGACGTCTCCCGAGACTAGGGATTCGAGGATCTTAACGTCTGAGTCATCGGCACCTGCGGCGAGAAGACGACGCTTGAAGGCGAATAGCCTTTCGGCGGCCATCTTGTGGGCTTCCATGAACTTGAGAATGCTGTCGCGGGCGATGAGTCTCTTGCGGGTTACCGGGTGACGTCTGCCGGTGAGGTCGCCTTTTTCGAATCGTCGGATTACGGTGGAGGGGGAGAGGTGAAGGATTGTGGCGGCTTCACCGGTGGTCAAGAACTCCTTGCGAGAGGGCAATGTCGTTCCTCCCCTAACCGGGGCTACAAGGAGCCCCGCCGCCCATGGCGTTATGCTGGCCCGGCGCCGCCCCCGTTCTCGGTGCCGGCCCTGCTCACGATAATGAGCCTGACAAAAAGAGTTGTCAATAGTTTTCTGTGACAATTTGCTAACTTGTTGGGATGTGAGGCAGATTCCTGCCATGCGGAGCGCGGACAGGTGGTTCGGCGGCGGCTTGACCTAGCAGGCTGTCACGTGAAGCCGTGGGTGTTGAGGGGCTGCGAGGGTCCTCGTGAGTGAGGTCAGCACGGGCCACATGGCACGCAATGGCATGATCTTGTGGGGGCCTGGCGTCAGTGCTTGAATTCTGCCTTTGCGTTGTAGAGAATGGTGGTGACATCCCTGACGCGGACAAGGCAGGCCGGGGCTCCCGGGTTGAGAATCCGGAGGTCCTTGGCGCATTCGGGAAGGAAGGACCGTAGATGAGAGGCACCCGTTTGGCGATGAAGGGTCTTGTGGAGATAGCGGTTTTGGCGCTGCTGTGTCTGGCCAGCGTCAGGGCGTATTCCATGGAAGGAGTGATGCGTTTCGATTGCGGGACGGTCGACTCGCCGGTGGAACGAGGATATGAGCGCCTGACGGCGGATGACGTGTATGGGCGAGACAGAGGATATGGCTGGGAGAGTTGCGAGCCGACGTCGATGGTGTTCGGGTTTCCTAAGGAGCCTGAGGATCGAGGGACAGAGGGGCGTCCGGCTGCGCTGGCCGAGCACTTGAGGAAGAGCTACAACGACCTCAACAGTGATGCGGTTACGAGCATTGGGGATTTGGCGTTTCGCGCAGATGTTCCGGGCGGGACATACCGGGTGACACTTACTGTCGGCGACATGTCGCAGGCGATCGGATCGATGGATGTTTACATGAACGGGAGGCTCGTGGAGGGACGGGTGGCTGCGTGGACTCCGGGCAGCTATCGATCCCTTATGAAGAACCCGAGCGGGTGGTGGACGTACGTGCGGGGAACGGTGGAGGCGACGGATGGCTTCATTCGGGTCATGCTGAGCAAGAACCAGAGCTACTACGACGAGCAGATGGCAGAGCAGCTAACTTGGGAGAACCCCAGGGGCTTGTACTGGGCTCAGCCGATTCCTGATTCTTTCTGGGGTAGGAAGGATCCGCCATATCACTACATTGGATGGCCGTTTGTGCACAACAGCGTGATGGCAATAGAAATTGTCCCCCACGTGCCCGCGCCTGTGGTGAGAGATAGCGGACAGCTGAGGCTGAATCGAGGGGTTGGCCCGGCGTCTTTGGGTGAGTCAATCGCCGTATTCAATGAGGGGAATTTCGGCGATGCACTGGCGGCCGTCAAGCGAGTGAAGGAGCCTGAGGCCGCGGTTGCCAAGGCTTTGGTGGAGTTGTGGCTTGCGGGGCGCCTCGAGGTAGAGAAGGAGAAGGAACTGGTCCCGGAGGCATTGAGGGTTCTGCGAGGCTATGTTGCGGCGCACCCAGAGGAGAACGGGGTGGCCGAAGTTCTGAAGGACACGGAGACGTACCAGAAGGCGATGGTCACTCATATGAAGCGTGTGGAGACCGGGAAGAACCACTTCGTCGAGAACGGCAAGGCGGTGGGGCTCTGGTTGATGATCAAGGATGATTCGCCGCTGTACTACAAGTCGCAGCTTTATGCGGCGAGGGCGGCACACATGCTGTTGCCCTACATCCCGACGCTGGGGACCGCGGCGGAGATACTGAAGAAGCTTGAGGAGAAGTTCCCGGACAATCGGCACGTCAAGTACCTGCTGCATTGGGAGTGGGAGAATCACGGGGACGGAACGCATCCTGAAGACTGGTACATGGTGGATTACCTCTCGCAGACGGAGGGAGCGCCGGAATGGGCGAGGCAGATGCAGGCTGCGTGGGCGACGCAGGTGGACTGGGCGGAATGGTGGGTGAAGTTCAAGCAAGAGCCGGAGGGAAACATGGGGGGCGGCTACGGTGACGACGTGGAGATGGTGGGGGCGCTGGGATACATGGATTTTGTCAGCAAGGGAGTATCCGAGTTGGCGATGGGGGGGATGCGGAAGTTCATGGAAGGGCTGTGGTACCACTCCGAAGTGGATCCCGAGCTGGGGTACTGTTTGCCGGTGGCGGATGTCCCACACACCGCTGAGTGGACTGGGGACACGTTGGGAGTGATGGTACAGGTGGATTATGGCAATCCGGTGTGGATCGAAAGGAGCATGAAGACCGGGAAGCTGATGCGCGACCTGTGGACGGGCTACGATGTGAAAGGCCACCGCCGCTTTCGCTCGAATCATTTGGGTGCAGTGAAGGTCGGGAGTGAGAGCCAGATGAATGACGACTGGGCATGCTACCGTGCCGTACGGCCCGCTTTTGCGGTATTCCAGTACAACCAGAACCCAACGATATCGGAGTTGCTGGTCGAACTGGCGGATGGGTGGTTCGCGGCGGCGATGTCTACCGAACGGGGGAAGCCGGAGGGCGTGCTGCCGGCAATGGTTTCGTTCCCTGACGCGATAATCGGGGGCATCCATTCACCGAACTGGTACACGGCTGCCGATCCGCCCGAGCACAATCAGCACAGTTGGACGGGCTTGTTTCTTAACGAGAACATGTTCGAGCTTTTCGAGAGCGCCTATGTGGCGACAGGCGATGTGAAGTACTTCGAGCCGCTGCGGATGCAATATGAGCTGGCTGTGCGACACGGCGGGGCTGTTGAGCAGACAGGAACGACGAGGCTGCGAAACAAGCGAGGGGAGCTGGTGTGGGAAGTTCGCCTGCCGACACGATTCGGCGCTGAAGAGGTGCTTGCGAAATGGCAGCCCAAGTACACGGCCAAGAAGGTGGTCGAGGAGGAAGCGCCGGGGGCAGGGGGGGAAATTCAAGAGGAGAAGGCTCCTCCCGAGCCTGGGAGCGAGCGATGGGTGGCGGAGAAGATTAAGGGCCTGAAGTTCTGGCTGGAGGCCAAGCGCGTGATGGAGGGGAGACGGGGAAGTCTGGAGGAGGATATCACTCTTGGCGAGGTGATTGACAACGCGACGTACCTGAACCACCTGCTGAAGATGAAGTGGCCGTTGGATACGACGGAGGCTGCCGCCACTGACAGAGTGGGCTTCCCTGGTTGGCCTAACGCGTTCTACATCTATACAGGCGGGAGCTATGGGGGCCCCCTTTTTGAAGCGCCGGTAACCTATGTGGACACAACGAAGTGGTTCGCGGCGGCGGTCATGGGTGCGGATATGCAGGGGCTGCACGTCCTCTTGTGCAACATGACGGAGGGGACGCGGGAGATCGGCATTGTCCCGTGGGTGCTTGAGGCCGGTGGCAAGTACGTTCTGGAATATGGGCCTGATGCGGATGAGGACGGGGAGATGGACTCGGTTGTCGAGAAGCGAGAATTCGTGCTGCCACAGAGAGGGATGCCGATTCGCGTGACGCTTGAGCCCAACGTGACATATGTTGCAGAGGTCGAGCAAGTGGAGAGGGGGAGGGCATCAGGTCTTGCGCCGGACCCGGGGCTCTCGTCCGACGATATAAGATTTGCGTCACGGTACAATCTGCTGCTGGCGCGCGTTCACAACGTGGGGTCAAAGGGCGCACGTAACGTGGGGGTGGCGTTATACGATGGCGATCCGGAGGCAGGGGGCACACTAATCGGTAGTTCGGTAATCCCGAACATCGAGGCCCCAAATGATTTGGAGCCGCGAACGGTGACGGTTGGCGTGAATTGGCCCGCCCCGGATGACGCACGGGAGATATATGTTGTCGTGGATCCAGACGATGAGATTAAGGACGAAATCACCACATTCAACAATGTCGCGCATGTCAGGGTCGGAGAATAGACATCGGCCTCTGGGTAGAGTGAACAGCGTATTCCGGCTGGCAGCGGAAGGTGAGTGGTACGTTTCTACAAGTCCTCGGTGCCAGTCCTGAGACCATTCTGTGACAGGCCAGAGGCCCGATAGGCCAGCGTGACTTCAGAGAACTGTCTCGCAACTGCGACACATGGCTGCTGCAGACTTGGGAGGGCTTAGATGTGCCCTATGCATCGCGCGTCTGGCTGAATTGTGGCGGGGCAAGAGAGGGCTACACTTTATAGCTTGCGATGAGGTATTTTCTGTTGACAACCCATGACTGAAGGGGTATGGGAATAGGCAGACGGAATGCAGAGAGGAGGTGATTCATAAGTGAGAAGCAAGGTAAAAGGCTTTACGATCATTGAGTTGTTGGTGGTGATAGCGATTATCGCCATCCTCGCCGGTTTGCTGCTGCCCGCCCTTGCCAGGGCCC
>Ga0180438_10003706_pt1 | contig 22803 bp, 16 predicted proteins | sample SS_ome_12_FD_132455 | JGI IMG/M metagenome (GOLD analysis project Ga0180438, IMG submission 132455) | Hypersaline lake sediment archaeal communities from the Salton Sea, California, USA - SS_3_D_2 metaG | ecosystem: Environmental > Aquatic > Non-marine Saline and Alkaline > Hypersaline >...
GTGCAAGGGGCGGCCCTCAAAGTTGGTCGGCGCAGCTATGATAAGGTGGTGATTTCGCCCCTTACCGAAAATCTCAACGGCCCGACGATGGATTTGCTTAAGACTTATGCAAAGGCAGGTGGAACTGTGATTTGCTGCGGGAAGCCGGAGTTGCGCCTTGTTGATGGTCAGCCGTCTGAGCGAAGAGAAACACTGCTCCAGGCGGCTGGTTTCAAGCGCATCGAACCGGACGATGCGGCGGCGGAACTTTTGAAGCGTTCCAAAGAGGATTTCTCCATCACGAAATGCAGCGGTGGCGATGCGCTTTTGCTGCATCATCGGCGGCGGCTTAGTGATGGGGAGGTTCTTTTTGCTACCAATACGAGCATCGATTTGAGATGTGCGGGTGTCATAAAGTCGGATACGCGGGGAATCGAGCAGTGGGACCCTTTTACAGGGAAGGTTTTGCCCTATCCATTCGAGCAGACCGAGCGTGGCGTAGAAGCAGGCTTCGAGCTTGAACCATGTGGGAGTCTGCTGCTGTTTCTTTCGAAGAAGACGGTAACACCCGGCAAAGCCGACAAGACGAAGGTCCTGGCAATTCCGCCAAAGGAGACATTGGAGATTCACCGGACGGCGCCGAATGTTCTAAAGCTTGATTTCGTTGACATCACGGTCGGTGTTGAGACAAGGAAAAATGCGTATTGTTACGATGCCGCGGATTTAGTCTTCAAGAAGCACGGTCTCGATTCTAATCCGTGGTATCGGGGTGTTCAATTCAAGGATGAACTTATCACGATGAGCTTTCCTCCCGACAGCGGTTTCGAAGCGACCTATCGTTTCACGATCGAACAGCAGGTACCTGAGCAGCTATATGTCGTTATCGAAAGGCCTGACCTTTACTCAATAAGCTGCAACGGCAAGGTCGTTCCTGCGGCTGACGGATGGTGGCTGGACAAGGATTTCGGCAAGATCGATATAAGCGAGGCCGCCGGCGTCGGGGAAAACACAGTAACAATCAAGGCTTCACCCTTGACTGTTTGGCATGAACTTGCGGATGCTTATGTGATAGGCGATTTTGGATTGAAGGCGGACGAGTCAGGATTTGCAATTACGCCTCAGCGCAAGCTCGGTCTGGGAACATGGGACAAACAGGGGTGTCCTCTCTATGGTCACGGTGTCGGATACGCGCAGATTTTCGAGCTTGGCCAGCCTTCGGGCACATATCATGTGAAGTTGCCGAACTGGCACGGCACCGTTGCAAAGGTGATAGTAAACGGCAAAACCAGCGGATATATTCATGCTCGGCCGTGGGAGTGTGATGTGACTGAGCTGGTCAGACCCGGAACCAACAATATCGAGGTAGTAGTTTTCGGCAGTCTGAAGAATACTCTGGGCCCTCATCATGGAAAGCCGTCACCGGGCAGATCCGGCCCCGGGGATTTCCGTAAGGCCCAGGACACCGGTCCGCCACCTGGCGATCAGTATGACACAATCGGATATGGACTTTTTGAGGCGTTCGAACTGCATTGTCGTCACCCAGAAGCTACAGTTGCGGGTACAAATACTCGTGAGTGTCACGACTCACTTTGAATGTACAAGTACGAGCGCAATCTTCGAAGCCTCGTGAGGGCGGGTTGGAACAAAGAGAACATATGCCGGCGCCCAACGGATGATTCTTGTTTTATGTTGAAATTCTTGCAAGGACGCATAAAATGTTGCTAAGTTTTAGAAGTTGCTACATCGTCTAATCGCTGAATCTGGAAAGCTCGTTAAGAATGGCCGTTGCAGGCATCCTGTTCAGGAGCGACCACATGCAGAAATTTACTCGGGAAGCTTACGAAAACCTGCTCGCAGCAAGCGGCCCTGTTAATGAGGTAAACCTCTTCATACTGCTTGGTAAAGTTCAGGATACGTTCGGCTATATACCGAGAGATGTGTTACGGGACCTGGCCGTAAGATGTGGTGTGCCTGACGCAAGGATATACGGTGCCCTCACATCCTACAGAGATTTCAAATTAGGTCCTGAGGAGTAAGGATTAGAGTGGAACAGATGAAGCTGCTAACACGGCGGGTGGGCACGTACAACCCACTGGATTTGAATTCTTATGAAAAACTGGGGGGGATGAAAGGCCTCAGGCAGGCCGTGGAGGTCGGACCGGAGAAGACCATCGAGCGGATCAAACAGTCCGGTCTTACGGGCCGGGGAGGTGCGGGCTTTCCCACAGGCGCCAAGTGGGAGTCGGCAGCAAAACAAAAACATCGCCCCAAGTATTTTATCTGCAACGCGGATGAGGGTGAGTTGGGCACTTTCAAGGACAAAGTCCTGCTGGACGGAGACCCGTGGAGCATTCTGGAGGCAATATTAATCGGCGCCTACGTAACAGGCGCCGAACATGCCTATATTTACATTAGAGGTGAGTATGAGGACACATTCAGGCTCTGGGAGAAGATCGTGAGCAAGGCGCGCGAGGCCGGGCTCATCGGGAGCAATGTTCTTGGGTCGAATTTCTCCGTCGGACTTTATGTGGCCAAGGGCAGAGGTCTATACATAGCAGGTGAAGAATTTGCTCTTATTGCATCTCTGGAGACTCGTCGGCCGATGAGTAGCCCCAAACCACCTTATCCAACCGAGAAGGGTTTATTTGGAAAGCCGACTGTGATAAACAACGTTGAGACTCTCGCGAACGTCCCGGTGATACTCGAAGAAGGAGCAGAGCGATATCGGCGGCTTGGCACGCCGGACGAACCCGGAACAAGGCTGTTTTCACTGTCAGGTGATGTTAAGAAACCCGGAGTCTGTGAACTTGAAATAGGCTCGGCTACTTTGCGTGAGTTGATCGGGCAGTTTGGCGAAGGCACAATCAGCGGGCGTCAGATAAAGGCCGTTCAGCCGGGTGGAGGGACAAGCGCGCTTCTCGGCAAGGATTCACTGGACTGTATCCTTGCCACCGAAGCAATCAAAAAGGCCGGAAGCCAAATTGGAACAGCAGGCGTGATAGTCTATGAAGAGCCCCAAAGCGCTGTTGAGATTGTAAGAAAGCTGCTGGCCTACTACAGCAACGAATCCTGCGGCCGCTGCGCTCCGTGCCGCATCGGGACGGTGAAGATGCAGGAAATTGTGGAGAATATCTCCGAGGGCAAAGGCCAAGAGGACGACATCTTGCGCCTGCGCGAGATTGCAAACGCCGCGGTTAAGGTTTCCACGTGCGGCTTGGGACAGGCCTTTCCGCTTCCGGTACTGTCGGCGCTGGAACTTTTCCCGAAGGATTTTGAGTCAGTGGTCGGTAGGGTCCGAGCTTAGCCGTAATAATGCGGAAAACACGAAAATGAAACACGTCAATCTTACAATAGACGGCAAAAGAGTAAGTGTCAAGGAAGGAACAAGTATTCTGGAGGCGGCGCAAGCAGCAGCAGTGGAGATTCCCAGTCTGTGTTTTGATCCTCGGATGGCCCCGCTGGGGACATGTCGGTTGTGTGTTGTTCAGATCGAAGGCCGCCCGGGATTGACAACATCGTGTAACACGTCGGTTGAGGAGGGTATGAACATATGCACTGAAAACGAGGAAATAGCTGCCATCCGAAAAACGATTTTGGAGCTTATACTGTCGAGGCATCGAGTAGCATGTACCAGCTGTGACAGAGACGGTGCGTGCAAGCTCCAGGACTATGCATATCGGTATCAAGCCGACGAAAGGCGTTTCGGACCGGCCCAGCCGCGACCCATGAGAGCCAACTATGCCGGCAGGAGTGAGGCTATCTGCTATGACCCGGACAAGTGCATTCTGTGTGGCTTGTGTGTGAAATACTGCGCCGAAGTGGAGATGGACGAGGCCCTGACATTCGGCGGTACTGCCGAGGACATGGAGGTGACGACGGCCTTCGATGTGGATCTGCATGAGAGCACTTGTGAACTCTGTGGCGGCTGTATCCAGGTATGTCCGGCGGGCGCCCTTGTGGAGCGGGCTGCAATCGGCAATGGCCGCGAAAAAGACCTTTTGAAAACCCGGACAACCTGCGTTTACTGCGGCGTGGGCTGCCAGATTGACCTAAACGTCAACCCGAAGACAAACAGCATAGTAAGGGTGACCAGCAGCATCGGTCGGGTTCCAAACAACGGGAACCTATGCGTAAAAGGCAAGTTCGCAATCGAATTTGTCGGCCACGAGAAGAGACTCAGCAAGCCCCTGATAAAGCGCAACGATAGATTCGAGGAGGCAGGCTGGGAAGAGGTCCTGGGTCTTGTCGCGCAGCGATTTAAACAGATACGAGACGAGTTCGGTCCGGATGCCATCGCGGGACTTTCTTCGGCCAAATGTACGAATGAAGAGAACTATGTGTTTCAGAAGTTTATGCGCGCGGCTGTTGGCACGAATAACGTCGACCACTGCGCGCGCCTGTGTCACGCGTCCACCGTTGCGGGCCTTGCGCGTGCTTTCGGCAGTGGCGCTATGACAAATTCGATTGACGAACTTAAGAATGCCGGCTGCATATTTGTTATAGGCTCGAACACAACGGAGGCCCATCCGGTGATCGCACTTTATATAAAGCAGGCTGTCGTCAGTAACGGCGCGAGGTTACTGGTCGCCGACCCTCGAACGATAGACCTCTGCCGGTTCGCGACCCTACACGTTGCGCAAAAGCCAGGCACGGACGTTGCCCTGATAAATGCAATGATGAACGCGATTATCGAAGAGGGCCTGCTCGACCAAGCGTTCATAAAAGAACGAACAGAAGATTTCGAGCAACTCGCTGAAGCGGTAAAGGATTTTACGCCGGAAGAAGCCGAGAAAATCACCACGATACCGGCAGAGAAAATTCGAGAGGCCGCAAGGATGTACGCAAGCGCTTCGACGGCGAGCATTGTCTACAGCATGGGGATCACCCAGCACACAACGGGAACGGATAATGTGCTCAGCCTCGCCAATCTCGCGATGCTGACGGGCAACGTGGGTGTGGAATCGGGGGGCGTGAACCCGCTTCGCGGTCAGAACAACGTGCAGGGTGCATGTGATCTTGGGGCACTGCCCAACGTCTACCCAGGTTATCAATCGGTCGAAGATGAGCAGATCAGGGCGAAATTCGAGAAGGCATGGGGTACAAAGCTGCCGGCGAAGAAAGGACTGACCGTTGTCGAGATGATGCACGCGGTAAGAGAGGGTAAAGTAAAGGCGCTATACCTGATGGGAGAAAATCCGGCCCTTTCCGACCCGAACCTCAATATGACCAGAGACGCGCTTTCAAAGGTTGATTTCATGGTCTCGCAGGACATATTCCTAACCGAAACGGGCAAGTATGCAGATGTCATTCTGCCCTCGGTATGCTTTGCTGAAAAGGAGGGCACATACACCAACACCGAGCGCCGCATTCAGCGGGTCCGCAAGGCGGTCGAGCCGCCAGGCCAGGCCCGTGACGACTGGGAAATCGTCTGCAACGTGGCGACGCGCATGGGTTATCCGATGAGTTACGCCGGCGCAGACAAAATCATGGACGAGATAGCTTCTGTCTCGCCGATATACGGTGGGATTTCATTCGATAGAATCGCGTCGGTCGGACTGCAGTGGCCCTGCCCGGACAAGGCACATAGCGGAACGAAATATCTACACAAGGGCAAGTTCACGCGGGGCAAGGGTAAATTCCATGCCGTTAAGTTTCGGCCGCCGGTGGAAAGCCCGGATGACCAGTACCCCTTCGTGCTGACCACGGGCAGGCAGTTATACCAGTTCCATACAGGGACCCTGACGAGAAAATCAAGTGTGGTCAACCAAATCTCACCTACCGGCTATGTCGAGATGAACCCACGCGATGCCGACAAATTCGGAATCGCCGACGGTGACAGCGTTGAAGTCTCCAGCCGGCGAGGTAAAGTACTTACACAGGCGAAGGTTACCGACGCCATTGAGCAGGGCTGGCTGTTTATGCCTTTTCACTTCTGCGAGAGCCCGGCAAACATGCTGACAATTGATGCACTTGACCCGCTCGCGAAAATACCGGAATATAAGGCGTGTGCGGCAGCAATTAGAAAGGCCGCCGGAAAACAATAGTGCTTCTTGGCAAGAAAGAAACTGAACAAACAGGAAAAGGACTGTGGACGACAAGGCAAAACTCACAGAGGCGGTTAAGAAGGCGACAAGCGAAGCCGGGGGGAAAGAGACTCTATCATGCAAAAAAGCTTTCGTTCTCGCTGCGCAGTTCAATATACAGCCTTCCGAAATAGGATGCATCTGCAACCAGCAAAAGATTAAGATAGTCGGATGTCAACTGGGCTGTTTCAAGTAAATTCAGCGGTTACTCAAGTATTCGGGAAAATAGGCGGCGTATGGAACTCTAATCGAAGGAGACGATTATGGCAGCATATTGTGGAAAACTGTTGCGTGTCAATCTAAGTACCGGCACCATTAAGACCGAAGCATTGGATAGCGCCCGAGCCGGGAAGTTTATCGGTGGCAGGGGGCTGGGGAGCTACTTTTTGTCACAGGAGACCGATCCCGGCGCTGATGCTTTGAGTCCTGCAAATAAGCTTATCTTTGCAACCGGCCCGCTCACCGCATCACAGGCGCCTACCGGAGGAAGATACATGGCGGTGACAAAGTCGCCGCTGAGCAACACGGTGGCAAGCTCAAACTCGGGTGGGTTCTGGGGGACCGAGCTCAAGCGCGCAGGCTATGACATGATTATCCTCGAAGGTAAATCGGAGACACCATGCTATCTGCTGATTAAAGACGGCCAGGTGGAGATAAGGAGCGCCGAGAAGTATTGGGGCAAGCTTGTTTCCGAGGCGACCGATGCGCTGCTTGCCGAAGTCGGCGAACCGAAGGCGCGAGTCGCGTTGATCGGGCCAGCTGGTGAGAAACAACTGTTGCTGGCCTGTATAATGAACGACAAGTACCGCGCTGCCGGCAGGAGCGGCGTTGGGGCGGTTATGGGCAGCAAAAACCTCAAGGCCATTGTCGTCCGCGGCACAGGTAAAGTGACACCTGCAAAACCGGACCAAACCAAGGAAATCCTCAGACGCATCCGCCAGACTCTCAAAGAGAACGCCGTCACAGGGACAACGCTGCCAACTTACGGGACGAGCGCTCTGGTGAATGTGATTAACGAAAACAGGATCTATCCGACACGTAACTTTCAACAGGGTTATTTCGACACGGCTGACAAGGTCTCCGGCGAGGCTGTAAGAGAAGAATATCTGGTAAAGAACGTTGCCTGCTACGGTTGCCCCATAGCGTGTGGACGCTGCTCCGAGGTCGACGGCGTAGTAGGTGAAGGCCCGGAGTACGAAACGCTCTGGGCGTACAGCGCTGACTGTGGCGTTGACGACCTTGCGGCGGTAATCAAAGCGAACAACTGGTGTAACGAATACGGAGTAGACACGATTTCAGCCGGAACAACCATAGCCTGCGCCATGGAGCTTTACGAGAAGGGGATTATCAAACCCGAAGAAATCGATGGTCCGCCACTGAAGTTCGGTTCGGGCGAAGCTATTATTGAGTGGAGCCGGAAGATGGGCGGCGCCGAAGGTTTCGGCGCAAAGCTGGCTCAGGGTTCTTTCCGGCTGGCCGAAAGCTACGGCAGGCCGGAACTTTCAATGTCGGTCAAGAAGCTGGAGATACCGGCTTACGACCCGAGAGGCGTCCAGGGACACGGCCTGGAATACGCCACATCGAACCGCGGCGGCTGCCACGTGCGAGGCTATATGATATCTCCGGAAGTCCTCGGCATACCGGAGAAGCTTGACCGCCACGCAATCGAGGGCAAGGCCGTTTGGGTCAAGAAGTTCCAGGACCTCGCGGCCGTGATAGATTCGCTGGGGCTGTGTCTGTTCACGTCATTCGCGCTCGGCCCGGAAGATTACAAGGACATGTATAACGCAATTGTCGGCGCGGACCTGACCACTGAGCAGTTGTTGGAAAAAGGCGAGCGAATATGGAACCTTGAGAGAAGCTTCAACTTGGAGGCTGGCGTCGGCGCCGACGAGGACAAGCTGCCGCCGCGGCTTCTCGAAGAGCCTATTGGGGCCGGCGATACGAAAGAACACGTGCACCGGCTCGCGGAAATGCTGCCGCAATATTACCAGGAGCGCGGCTGGGACACTGAAGGCGTGCCGACCGAGGCGAAACTGACGCAGCTTGGGCTCGCGAGCTAATCGGTACCGTCCCCCATTGTTCTGGAATGCAAGATTATGGTGGTGGAAGTCAGACTCTTTGCGACTTTTCGCGAGGGTCGTTTCAAAAACAGACGGCTGGATTTGCCCGGTGGGACTTCAGTCGGTGCTCTGCTTTCGCAACTCGGCATCCAGGAAAAGGAAATGGGTATACTTCTCGTAAACGGTGGAAACGCAACAGTGCACAAGAAGCTGGCGGCGAATGATGTGGTTTCGATTTTTCCGCTAATAGCCGGTGGTTGAATCCTGGGTAAGAATCAGAAAAAAGGTATTACTTTGGCCCGTCGCCAAGTTCGGTAGCGAATTTTGTTCTCTTCCAATTGCAGGCTATGTCTACGTTAAGGGTGATGGGCTGTGGCTCTAAAACGTCTCTGTACCGCCAGACAGACTCAGTCAAAGCAAAACTGTGCAACAAGTGTTCCCTGTTACTCGGTCCGCTCTACCGTTTGAAGCATTGTTTGAGCATTTTGTTGACGCCATCGAGGTTGATGACCCGCGGGTTGTTCTTATAATCGGGCAGGACGAGGCAGGCCTTGGCCAGTTCGGGCAGATCCCTTTCCGGAACCTTGAAGCCATCGAGACTCAGCCACATGCCTATCTCCTTGAGGAACTTGTCCATTTCCTCGCAGGATTTCTCGGCGGCTACCTTGTCGGATTCGGATTCGAGCTCGCTGTTGAAAATGCGCCCGATAATGGCAAACTGCCTGACGGCTGAAGCATACGTGTAACGCATGAATTCCGGATACGTTACAGCCAGGGCCTCACCGTGCATCACGTGGGGGTACATTCCGCCAATCGCCATCCCCATACCGTGCGGCAGGGTGACACCGGCGTTTGCAATACACAGACCGGCGAGTGTATCCGCCCAGGCCATCGCTGTGCGGGCTTCGACGTTTGAGCCGTCTTTGACAACCGTGGGAAGATGCTTTATAACAAGTCTTATGGCTTCGACCGCAATCATGTCGGTGTACGGCGACGCGCCACAGTGGATATATGTTTCAAACGCGTGACATAAAACGTCAAAACCGGTCGAGGCGGTGATATGCTCCGGCACGGTCAGCATCAATTCCGGATCGACCAGTGCCACGTGAGGATAGACTATCGGATTGTATATGGCCGATTTACATTTTTCGGCGGGATTCGTAACAACGGCGACCTGGGTTACCTGTGAGCCGGTTCCTGAGGTTGTTGTGGTCGCGATGACGGGCAGTGTCTTCTCGGTCGGCTGGGTCTTGCTGAACCACAAATAATCCCAGCAGGTCCCATCATGCGTCGCCTCAACGGCGATTGCCTTGGCCGTGTCTATGCTGGAGCCGCCTCCAAGGCCCACTACGACGTCCGCTTTGTGGGCTTTTGCGGCATCGGCGCCAGCGGTTATGCTGCCGGTGGTGGGATTGGGCACTACGCCGTCAAAATGGGCAACCCGCACACCCGCGTTGGCAAGCGAGCTTCTTGCCTTTTCGAATATAGGCTCCAGAGCAGCAAAAGGCGGCACGGTCACGAGCAGACAGCGTTTTCCGTATCTTGCGACGATTTCGCCGATTTCACTCAGGCGTCCACATCCAAATCTGATTTCGGTTGGTTGAAAGTAGTTGAAAGGTGCCATTTTATGCTCTCAGTTAATCACTTTTCTGACCGTTAATTATTTCGTTTCTTGCGGGAGATTTCTCAGCGGTGATTTTACCGGATTTGTCCGAGCACGACAATAGCAGGAAAGTTTTCTCTGAGGGAAAATCGACTATTCGTTCCAAATCGCTCGGTATTCCCATTACGCACGGCAACGTTCAGTCTATAATGGCCAGTGAATGGGGCATCCGAGGTGTGGCGCCGCTTTGCGAGCACACGAAGGCCGCTACGCGATTTGCATGTTCGCTCATCTCATCCAGCGGCAGGTCGTGGAGCAGTCCCAGTGTAATTGCAGCTGTGAAGGCATCACCGGCCCCGACCGTGTCTGCAACTTTCGCAGGAAACCCAGGATGAGATGAATCACCCTCAGGGTTGTATAATCGGCTGCCTTTAGCGCCTCTGGTCACAACGATCAACCGCAGTCTGTAGACTTCGACAAGTTCGGCTAGGACATCGGTCTCCGAGCCGGAAATTTCGAGCAGCTTGGCAACGACACCAAGCTCCTCGTCGTTGAGCTTCAGAACCGTGGACAATCCAAGCATCCTGTCAATTACATCCCGGTTGTAGTAGCTCTGTCGCAGATTTATATCAAAAACCCGGATACAATGCGGTTCTGTATCCTCAAGGAACCGCGTGACAGTGTTGCGCGACACATCGGACCTCTGGCACAACGAGCCAAAACACACAGCATCGGCCCGCACGGCAAGCTCGGAAAGACCCGAATCGGCAGGAATGAAATCCCAGGCCACGTTTTCATGAATTATGTAGTCAGGCTTGCCGTCTTCGTCAAGCTCGACGGTGACCGTGCCGGTGGGATGGTCTTTGTCGACGGCAATGTAATCTCGCGACAGACCCAACTGTTCAAGGCGTTCAAGGATCTCTCTGCCTAGTTCATCGTTGCCAACACAGCTAACCACCACCCCCTTGCCGCCGAGGGCCTGGGCATGGTAAGCGAAATTAGCCGGGGCGCCCCCGAGCTTCTTGGCGTCCGGCAGAATGTCCCAGAGAATCTCTCCCAAACCTACCAGAGTATAATCATTCATACGTTTTTTTTTGGTCTCAAAGTTCTATAACGATTCCATCGTTGTCGTCTTCAAGTTCACGGCGCAGTCTTATCAACTCGCCCTTGAGCTGCTTTACAATCGCCGCGTAAGCAGGATCATCGTAGACGTTGTTCATTTCTTTCGGATCCTTTTTCAGGTCAAACAGTTCCCACTCCGGCGGAGTAGGTGTTTTTTTTGCGCCTTTGACACCAAGTCCCTGGCCGTAGTAATAAATCAGCTTGTAACGTTTTGTCCGAACGCCAAAATGGGCGGCTACATCAAAATGAGCCCTATGCATCCAATAACGGTAATAAGTAGACTTCGGCCAATCCTTCGGAGTCTTTCCACGCAGCAGCGGTCGTATGCTTCTTCCCTGCATCTCAGCGGGGATGGGTACCCCCGCGTAATCGAGGAAAGTCTCGGCGAAATCGACATTGTTGATTATATCCTTGTTGACGGAGCCGGCTTTAACTTCGCGCGGATAACGCACAAGAAACGGCATGCGGAGCGATTCCTCGTACATGAACCGCTTGTCGAACAGGCCGTGCTCGCCGAGGAAGAAGCCCTGGTCGGACGTATAGACCACGATTGTATCTTTGGCAAGGCCATCCTCGTCGAGGTAGTCAAGCACCCTGCCGACGTTTTCATCTATCGAGGCAATGCAGCGCAGATAAGCCTTGATGAAGCACTGATACGCTTTTCGCTTCTGCTCATCCGGTGGCAGATGGCCTATTCTTTCTCGAACGCCCTCGAACTGGTTGCCCTGAGTTCCGTGCAATTCGATGGCGCGGTCCAACGTCAACTTCTGTGTGCACCGTTTGATGGCCTCGCCGCGGTTGTCGTAGTCATCGAAAAGGCTCTCCGGCTCAGGGATTTCGACATCCGAATACAAATGCGCGTGCTTTGGGTCATACTCCCACATATCGTGCGGGGCCTTGTGATGATAGAGCAGGCAGAAAGGCTTGTCCTTCGGTCTGTTTTTCAAAAAGTCCAGCGCCAAATCCGTTATGACCTCTGTGACATAGCCTTTGTATTGCCTGGGCTCATCCTTCCAGGGGCTTGCCTTTTCCCGAAATACGGGGTCGAAATACAAACCCTGGCCGGGCAGGACGTTGTAGTAATTGAAGCCGGCAGGCTCGGTCTTCAAGTGCCATTTTCCAACCACGCCGGTGTAGTAGCCCGCCTGCTGGAGCAGCTTCGGAAAAGTCTGCTGTGAGCGGTCGAATCTGTTCGACAAAGTATACACGCCGTTTTTGTGGCTGTGCTTGCCCGTCAGTATATTGGCCCGGCTCGGGGTGCATATGGAATTGACACAGAAGCAGTTCTCGAAGCGCATCCCTTCGGCGGCGAGCCGGTCTATGTTGGGTGTCTTGTTCATGTTACTTCCGTAGCAACTGATGGCTGGCGCCGCATGGTCGTCCGACATGATAAAAACAATGTTCGGTGTTATCGAGTTTTTCTTTGAACAGCCGGGTATTATTATTGCCGCGGCGCCAAGACCGGCGACCTTCAGGAATTCTCTGCGTGTCCTCATGCGAACTCCTTTCCTGCGAAACTATTGTCATATGTCGCAGTGTCTACTCACACGAAATCTCGTCAATTTCAGGAAAGTCGTCTACCGGTGTAAAGGCCATCGGATAATCGGCTCCGGAATGGCTGCGCCTCACAGATTCGAGCCATTCCGCAAGCTCGGCTTTCATCCTTGCGGCGGTGCCTTGGTGCTCAGCTATCAGGTTATTCTCTTCGGAGCGATCTTTGACCAGGTCGAAAAGCATATCTTCTCCGGCATCCTTCGAAAAACACGTAAGAAATTTGAAGTTCTTCTCAATCAGCGCGACCTTCGGGGAACCATGCATCTTTCTAATGCCGGGCTTTGTGAAAATAAAGGGGATTGGTTTTGACCGTTCCGCCGTTCCGGCGTCGATCACCGGCAGCAGGCTCACACCGTCTATCGGTCGGTCATCGGGCATTTTGAAGCCAATCACCTCTTTGATTGTCGGAAAGTAATCGAGCGTGCTGCAAGGGATCTCAACAACGCGGCCCGGCTCGGCTCGGCCCGGCCATTCCAGCAGCGCCGGCCCGCAGACGCCGCCGGAGAACAGGCTGCGTTTTCTTCCCCGCAACCCTGAGGTTACACCGCGCGAGTTGCGGCACCAACCTTGCTTGCCTTCGCTGGTCATACCTTCCGGTCCGTTGTCGCTGCAAAACCAGATCACGGTTTTGCCGGCTATGCCGAGACTTCGCAACTCCTCTCGCAGTCTTCCGATTTGCTCATCCATGGCGGTTATGCAGCCGTAATAATGCTGTTCCGGCCTGGTGCACTGCTTGTACATCGCGCGATATTCAGGACCGGCCACAACCGGTTCATGGGGCTCGTGAAACCAGATTGTCGCAAAGAACGGCTGATTATTCCCGGCGGACCTGCGGATAAATGGAATAGCCCTGTCCATGACTATACGAGCGGCTGGGCCGTTCATGTTTGCTTTTTCGATACTTCCATTGTGCCAGAACGGCAACCGGAACACTTCCTTGTAAGCGGAATTGTCAGCCGGATCATAAGTGGGAACGTTACACTCGGTCGCAAATGTCTCGTCATAATCCCGCTCCCAAGGCGGCGCATACTTTCTGTCACGGTCCTCATAGTGCTCGGGAAGCGTCGGCCCGGTTCTGCTCAGCGGACCCAAGTGCCATTTGCCGAAATGCCCGGTCGTATAACCCATGGACTTACACATCTTTGCTATGGTGACCTCCTCTGCCGGCAAGTAACCAACACTGGCAGAGAAAATGCCGTAACGAAAATAGTGACGCCCCGTGAGGCACGTCCCCCGCGTAGGCGAGCATACAGGCCCGCCTGCGAAGAAGTTCGTGAAGCGTATGCTTCGTTTGGCCATTGCGTCAAGGTGTGGTGTCTTGATAACACTATTTCCGTTGAAGCCCACGTCGCCATAGCCCATATCGTCAGCCATAAGCAAAATTATGTTAGGGGGCTTGGTTACCATATTAGCCGGTTGTGATGGTGTCGTTGCACATCCGGGCATTGCCAACGACGCAAGAGCGAATCCGGTTGTTTTCATGAAATCACGACGATTCATTGACAGTCCTCGTGGTCGCCGAAAGGTCTTCAATTGCTATACACCTTTTAAGGGACGGCTGTAACCCTGCTTTTTGTACTTTTCAAGCAAGCTCGTCAATCGCAGGACGATTTCAGGGCGCTCTTCCCACAGGTCGTTCTGTTCGTATGGGTCATCGAGCATATCGTAAAGCTGCCCCGGTGTTCCCGGCTCCGGCCCTTTGCCCCTCGGGTCAACCCAGCCCCCTGATGTCTTGGTATCGAGAATAAGCTTCCACCGCCCCTGTCTTATTGCAAAAACGCCTTTTACGGAGTGGTGCACGATAGCATCGCGAATGGGCTCGTAGAGTTTCTTTCCCAAAAGAGCCGGCAGTATGTTATAGCTGTCCTGCGCGCTGTTTTCGGGCAGTTCAGCCCCGGTGACAGCCGCACAGGTCGCCATCAAATCAGTCAGGCATATAAGCTCGTCGCTTGTAGTGTCCGGTCTTATCCTGTCGGGCCAGCGAGCGATAAAGGAGACACGGTGACCACCTTCCCAGATATGCGATTTGTGGCCCCGATACGGTCCGGACGACTTGTGGCCTTTTTTTCCAATGCGAGGACCGTTGTCGCTCGTAGCGATAAGAAGGGTGTCGCCGGAAAGCTGGTGCCTCTCCAGCATCTCCATAACCTTGCCGACACACCAGTCAACAAGAACAACCAGGTCACCTCGCGGCCCGGTTTGGCTCTTGCCCTTTACGAAATCCGGCGGCAGCCACGGCGCATGCGGTGCCGAGAGCGGCAGATAAATGAAAAACGGCACATCCTTCTTATAATTGCCAAGGTGCCGCTTGACGAACTCTTCGGTTTTTCCAACATAAGTTGGGTCAACGTCTTCGTTCGACCAGCCGGGCGCCATCGGTCCCGGTCGGCTGCCGTAAGTCGCCACCGACTCGCGACGCTTCATTCGATCGCTCGGCAAAACCGTGCATTTGCCGTTTTCAATGAACACATACGGCGAGTCAACCGTCGAGCAGGCGGCTGTAATAAACGAATAGTCAAAGCCGTGCTCGTTGGGGCCATCGGTAAGCGGTTTGGTGAAATCGACGCGCTCCGCATCCCGGCCGCCTTCGATGCACCTGCCATCTTTCGACTGCCACCCGACTCCGAGATGCCACTTGCCGATGCAGGCTGTGCGATAACCGCGGCTCTTGAGCAGTTCGGCGACGGTCATCTGATTCTGAGAGACCAACGGCTGGGCAAAACCGTTGAGGACGCTGCGTTTCAGCCGCGTTCTCCAGCAGTACCTGCCCGTCAAGACGCCATACCGGGTCGGCGTGCAGACGGCGGAAGGCGAATGAGCATCGGTGAAACGTATACCCTGCGCAGCCAAACGGTCCATATTCGGCGTGGGAATCATCGACGCAGGATTATAGCAACTGACGTCGCCGTAACCCATATCGTCGGCCATAATAAAGACGATATTCGGGTATCGACCCCGCTTGCTCTTGTGCTGTGTCACGGTCTGGTTGCAGCCGGGCGCCGCAAGCACCGCAGCACCGAGGCCCATGGCTTTTAGGAAGTCACGTCTTTTCATGCTCGCGGCCCTTCTACAGGTCGATCATTACCTTTAAGCTCTTGTCACCCTGTGCGTCCACGAACTTGTACGCTTCGGCATACTGTTCGAAGGGAAAGTGCTTCGTAACAAGCGGCTCGGTAATAACTTCGCCCCCTGCTATCAACTCCACTGCTTTTAGGTAGTCTTCGTGCTTGTACATGAGTGTCCCCACCAGGCTCAGCTCACGGTCGCCGACGATGGACATATCAATCCGCGGCTTTTCACCGAAGACACCAAGCACCACAATCGTGCCGCCTTTCTGGATGGCGTCGACTGCTGCATCCATCGTCGCTTCCACGCCCACGGCTTCGAATGCCACGTCAAAACCTTCGTCGCCGAAAACACGCTTTGAGGCGTCGGCAAGGTTTTCCTTTGCCGCGTTTGACGTTTCACCAATTCCGCATTCCTCTGCAACTTCCAGTCGGAAATCACTTATGTCTGTAATGAGAATCTTCTTGGCGCCGCGACAACGAACAACCTGAGCGACAAGATTGCCGATGGTGCCCGCCCCAAGCACGACCACGTTCCTGCCCTTCAAATCCGGCCCGCGCCCGGTCGAGTGAACCCCCACGGACGTTGGCTCGACCAATGCACCCTGCTCAAAAGTGAGCGAATCCGGCAGGGGCACGATCTTATCTACGGTGGTTATAAACAGGTCCTGCGCACAGCCCGGTGCCTGGAATCCCTCGACCCGCAGCACATCGCAGATATTGTAATCGCCTCGCCGACATGGCCTGCATTCGCCGCAGACAAGCTGAGGACGTGCGGTCGCCCTGTCGCCGGGCTTTACTATCGTCACACCTTCACCCGCTGCTTTGACCTGAGCCGAGAACTCATGGCCCTGGACGACCGGATAAGAAGTGAAAGGGTGTTTTCCATGATTGACGTGAATATCGCTGCCGCAAATGCCGATTTGCTTTACTCGCAATAGAATCTGCCCGGGGCCGGGCTTAGGTTCCTCAACGTCGCGAAATTCGATCTTTCCCGGCTCGGTCATCACTGCCTGTCGCATCTTTACCTGCTCCTTAACAAGGGGTAACACCTTTTTTCAGAATAATATTGCCGTACTTCGCCGTGTCCCCGGTCATAACAACGGCGAATGCATCTTTGGTTCTTTCGTAAAAATCAAATCGTCCGATTCGAGTTACAGCGGGCGCGTCCGGGCAGTGCTTGTCTATAGACACCCGATACGCTTTCTCGACCGCCGGATCGAGTGTGTCACGAGGCTCAGCCGCCATCATCACCAGCGGGTCGTCAACATAGTCGTCGAGAGCGAAGAGCGGCAGTACGGCGTCGAGCAGGTCCGCGATTCGCAGCCCGTCGGCCCGTATGATGTACTTGTTGTATTTCTCGCCCGGAAAATGTGCGTCGGCAAGAACCAACTCATCACCATGGCCCATCCGGTACAAAACGCCCAACAATTCCGGGCTTAATAATGGTGAAATTCCTTTCAACATGTCGCAACCTCCCGACTCTTAAACAACGCTCATAATCTCTTCAATTCTGCAAAAGCCTTTTAACGAAACTCCTTAACGAAGCAGATAGTACAATAAGACCATCACAAGAAACAGGAAAAATGCCACCATGCGAGGATCCGACGCGCCTGTCAGCCTGCCCTCGGTGACAGCCTGCAGCGGATGGTCCCAGCAGACATTCTCAAGCTTCTCGGGCGCAGGCGCCGGCGTCGCAAGACTTACCACAACATATATGACAATGCACATCGCACAAAGAATGGGACCAACCAGCATAAACGGTATGCCGAGGCCGTGTACCGGGTCGGATACCAGTCCACCAAACTGCTCGGGGGCATCACTGAGAATGGCCTTGCCAACAACCGGCATATCGAGCACAAAGTAAACCAGCCCGACGGCGCATCCGACTGCAAAGGTGGTCAAGGCAGCCTTGTTCGTGCCGCGCCTCCAGAAAACACCGAGTAAGAAAACGGTGGTAACAGCGGGCGCGAAGATCATCGGTATCTTGTTAATTGCTTCAAAAATTGTGCCGAACTGGTCCCCCTGTGTCGACCAGAGCATCGCCAAAACCATCACTACCCCCGCACTTATTCTACCGATGCTGACCTGTGTTTCGTCCTTGATGTCCGGCTTGATACGCTTGATAACGTCAACTGAGATCAATGTTGCGCAACTGTTAAGCGCGGCGGCTATGGTGCTCATCAGTGCTGCAAGAAGCCCGGCCGCAAGAAGTCCCTTGATCCCGAGCGGCACAAGATGACTTATCATTGCCGGCAAGGTCTGATTATAGTCAATCTGTCCATTTTCCAAAAGCGGCAGTTCTATTGCGCCATTCTTGTACATGATGTAACCTACAACTCCCGGAAAGACCATAAGGAAGACGGGTAGGATTTTAAGAAAACCCGCAAAGAGCGGACCGTTTTGCGAATCCCGATGGCTCTTTGCGCCGAGCACACGCTGGACAATTGTCTGATCACTGCACCAGTACCAGATGCCCAGTACGGGATAACCGAGGAGCACGGCCAGCCACGAATACTCGTTCAAATGTCCCTTGGCGTTGGTTATTGAGTGAACCATGCTCATTTGGTTGGCCTTGATCTGCGCACTGAAATCCGCAATATTCTCGACACCGCATTTGGGCAGAAAGTTGATTCCCAAGACCGTCACGAGGATGGCACCGCCGAGGAGCAAAAACGTTTGGATCGTCTCAGTGACAACCACGGCTTTCAAACCGCCGAGCGCAGTGTAAATCACCGTGACAAGCGAAATTATCAGTATTGACCAGTAAACATTCACGCCGAGAAAACTCTGGAACAGCTTTGCCCCGGCGAACAGGCTGATGCCAATATGTATCAGCAGCGCACCGGTTATTGCTACGAACGCCAGAAAGGTTCTGGCCTGTGGGCTGTATCGTTTCTCAAGGTATTCCGGCAGTGTCGAAATACGACTCTTGAAATAGAATGGCGCGAATACAAGTCCGAGAATAATCAGACAAAATGAAGCCATCCACTCGAAGTTACCCATCACCATGCCCACATCCGCCCCTGCGGCCGCGAGTCCTACAAGGTGTATAGTCGAAATGTTAGACGCAAAAAGCGCCGCCCCAACACTGAACCAGCCCAAGGATTTCCCTGCCAGGAAGTACTGCTGACTGGTCGCGTGCCTTCTGTAGCCTACCCAGATGCCGATAATCATGATTCCGAGCAGGTAGGTGATAATCACGACCAGGTCGAGTACGGAAATGGCCATTTTTGCCGCAAGCATATCCCATCCTTTCAAAAGAGTGAGAAATTAACGTCGGCATACCAAGCCGACTTTCAAATAATCCATCACGCAGAACCGGATTCTACTCCTACTGCCGCTACATGTAAAGTTCTGATTTTCTCTTTTTGGCCTGGCGGGATGCATTGGAAATGCTATATGCCGTGCATTCCGTATTCTCAATCAGCAGTCGGGTACAGTCGAATTACGAGCGGTTCTATTGATTCGGTCTTGACCCATACAACAAGATCGGTGGAATTCAGATCCTGGCGGCGCCCTGCCTGGAAATCTTTTCCGGCCTCGAGTTTTTTGTCATTGAGTTCAAGGGCCGCGCCGTCCATGCCCCAGCCTTCGATGACAAACACCGGATTCACGGCCGGCCTCTCACGGTCGGCGGTGAGATTCAGTTTCACTCGGGCGGGGTTGCCCGGTGTTTTACAGGCTAATACGTATGCCCGCTGGGTTTGGTCAAATCCTAGACTGACATAGGAAGGCTTACTGAAAAAGCCACCCTTAACCGTAAGTTTTGCCGGCTCGAGCCAGGACCTGACCAGAGGCACAAGACCGCCTATCGAACCGTTAGTGACACCGTGCATCATTATTTTTGTAACGGACCGGTCGCCCTGAGCATAGCTCTTCCATTTGACGTGGCACAGCGAAGTGCTCGAGGGACTGTTGAAATCCGAGACCGTTCTTATCCACGTCTTGTCTTGTGAGACGGGCCAATGGTCCCACGCGGTAAACTTCGAAAATCCCGCATGGCCGCGGTACGGCTCCACCACCGCACCTTCCGGATGGAAAATCGTGAAAGGTTTATGAGTGGCCTTCAGATTTATCATCTGTATGCAGACGCCGTCGGGCGGATCCGTAAATTCCGGCGCGCCGCTCTCGGTCCACTTATAGCGGCTGACCTGCCCCTCGCGATTTGCAACTATAACGGCATCACGCCCTATATGATCATCCGGTTTCGTCCGCGGCTGATTGATAACGGTTGACTGCTGCCATTTGGTCCATACATCCGGCGCCGAACTGTGCAGAACCACCTTGCGAATACCCACCCCGTCGGGATATACAGTGTAAAACTCATCGACCCAGTCCCCCCAGTTCGTGTCGGGGTCGATGTTGGGGAGACGATAATTTACATCGACCGGCGAATATCGCCAATGAATAACGACACGCGCCGGGCTATTTTCCAGAATCCGGACACGCGAATAGCGCGCCTGCTTGTCCGACATCGGCTGGCATGCTCCGCGCGTGCCACCACAGCCTCTGCGTTCAATGGCCCCGTTTGTGTACCACAGTTCATTTTCCGTCACCCAGCACGGCACGTAATTTGCGCCTCTCCAGAAGACAAGTCTACAGCCCGTATCCTCAAATCGCACTACAACGTCGGCTAACGGCCCGACCCGCCAGTTTTTGTCCCACTCCCAGGTATACTTGAGTTTGGTGTAGTAAGCGCCGAAACGACCCGGTCCGTCCGGCCCCGAAGGCAGCTTCACAGGCATCTTTCTATGAACCTTTTCCAGGCCGGCTTCGACCTTCGTCAGTTCCTCCAGCCTCTCGATGTCACCTTCCTTTGCCTGTTCAAGAATAACGCGGGTTATCTGCTCCAGAGGGATCATCTTGGACTTGTACTTCTGCCATCTTGCATCTGTGCCATCGTATTCTTCATCAAGATAATCAATCTCTTCGACCATCATGTCAATCTGTGCCGTTACGCTGTCGATCACTTCGCTGTAGTGCTTGGCACGGTAGTAAATCTCACGCACTTTTTCCATGTCTTCCAGGGTCTGTGTATTACCGGCATTGCTTGCGGCCTTTTCCGCCAGAGACCCTATATTTGGACATGCTGCGGCGTAGCGCCTGGCAAGGCTCTGAAAGTCTCCCGGCTGCCAGTCGTCGGTCCATATCTGGTCCTCGCGCTCCCACCGTATCTGGCGGCGCGACATCTTGTCGGGAAAACCGCTTTCCACCGTCTGCCAGACTCCTTCGATTTGTTCGGACCTGATGCCTCCACCCGGAACCATTGAAAAGTAAAAGGCATGGCCGGCGGCACGGTTGTTGATTTTGAGCATAAGTTTGTTGGCGCCCTTCTTGAAATCAAGCTGGAGGACATACTGGTCGGGATAGGCCTTGTGCCCCACATCATCGCTGAAAACCTTCTCTTCGTTGAACCAGACCTTTATGCCATCGTTGCTGCCGAGATAGACCGGCAATCTTACTGATTTGCCCGCCTTGATTGTTCTTTGCAGAAAATTGGCTACAACATCGCCGTTGTCACCGGGAAGCCTGTTAACCATGCCGTCTTTCCATTCCGCCTTTTTGACCCATTTGAGCTTGCCGTTATAGTAGGTACGCTCCAGACTGCTGTCGAGCTCCGGGCCGAAGACATCTTCGTAAGGTGTGTTCTTTATTCTGTCGAATGGTCCTATCGTATACCAAGGCCCCGGTTCGACACCGAGCGCCTTTAAGTGCTCGTATTCCTCAGCCAGATTCTCGGCGAGTTTTTTCCGCGAGGCCCGCATGCTTTCCTGCCACGTGGCCTTCTTTACGTAAGGCAAATCACCCGCCGCGCACCCCGCCGCAAAACACTTCAAGACAATGACAAAGACCAAACCAGCCGACAAAATTCGTCTGCTCATATCACAGTCTCCTTATTGTTGACGAGATCAACACACACTCTTACAAGCTGAAAATACTAACACGAATCAACCAGCAAATGAAGCAAAATCTTATGGCAATGAAGCACCAAAGGCCCTTGGCGGCTTTGATCATATCCGGACCGGCGGGAAAACTTGTAGAAAAATAGTTTACATTTTGAGGTAGGTTTGGTATTATGGAGCAGCTGGCGCGAAGCCGCATTGGAGGATCGATGGCGAACCGGATGTCCCCGATAGACCAATGAAAATCGAGGATGTAAACGAAAACGGCGTGAAACATGAGTCCTGGGTTTGTGAACGTGATATTCACCATAATCCGGCTCATGAACACGAACATAACATAGTTGAGGGAGCAGGAGAGGTTTCATGAGTAATGAATTGCGTGTTTTTGTCTCTGCCTTGCTGGTGGCGAGCCTGACCACTATCACTTCACCAGCGGAAACTTCGGGGGACAACATTTGGGTCGGCATCGATCTGAAGATTGATTTTGCCCTTCCTTACTGGACGGGAACGGAGCAGGTTGCCGACTGGGACGGTGTACCCATCCCCGAGACGCTTAAAGAGGGGTGGATACCGTGGTGCGCGGGCCGCTGGGGCGATATGTATGGTCACGGCGGTGTAGCGATGGAGGATGTTGGCGGCACAGGGGTCAGCATGATGATCAACACCGTCTACGGAGGTCTTTCGGCCCTGAAGGTATGCGGGATGTGCATGCCACGTTTGAACGGCGGAACACCGTACGGCTCGCCGATTCACGACCCGATTTGCAACAGTTGGTACCAGGTTGAGGACCATCCTGAGAATCCGTCCGGGGATATCGTGATGGCGCTGTATGGTTTACCCGCGGGCGAATACGAGTTGTACAGTTACCACAACAACTTCGAGTGTCACAGGGCCGGGGAGGACGACAACGGCACACCGGCCTGCTGCGACCTGATAGCCAACCCGCAGCCGCTCATGCCTTCAATCACGGCTGTGTCGCTTGCCGACTTGCTGGACCGATATTCTGAGTACGATTGGTGGGCCCGCTGGGCGGATCCGAGGAATGATTTTATCGCCTGTATCCCTCGTGGTATCGAGTGGTGGGACCATCCGGTCTGTGAGTATATCGGTGACGGAGTTGAGACGATTGAGGGCGCCTACAACGTGCAGGTGCAGCAGGTTACCAGTGACGATGAGCTTATTCCGTCGCTGGTGCGATTTCGTACGAACGGCTCAGCCGTGCACATCATTTATGAGTCCGGCTGTTGCACCGCGGACGGCATACGGCCTTCGCGGGTCGGCGGACGAGCGATACTCAACGCCTTTGAATTGCGGATTGCCTCTGCCGAACCCGTGCCAAGCGATGGAGCTGTGAATTTGCCTTTGGATACCATTCTCTACTGGCCGCCTGTAGCAGGCGCGCTCGAGTACGACGTGTACCTCGGTACA
>Ga0180438_10003707_pt1 | contig 22803 bp, 18 predicted proteins | sample SS_ome_12_FD_132455 | JGI IMG/M metagenome (GOLD analysis project Ga0180438, IMG submission 132455) | Hypersaline lake sediment archaeal communities from the Salton Sea, California, USA - SS_3_D_2 metaG | ecosystem: Environmental > Aquatic > Non-marine Saline and Alkaline > Hypersaline >...
ACGATCTCTACTATTATTACGAGGACGATGATTTTTACCAGAACGGCACGCCGCTGGATCCGACGGATGATTACGGCAGGATACTTGTGCAGGCGATAGAGACGCCGGACGATGATGGCGGCATGGGATACGAGTACAGTTATCATCCAGATAGTTCTCAAGTGCATTTTAAAGAAGTGTACCAGAATTGTAATTACACGGATCCATCAAATCCTATACTTACAAATCGAATTTTTGAATATGAATATGACGCCTTAGGACGGCTTATTGCGAAAACCGATATTGTAAACGAGATTCTATATATCTATTATGAAGATACAGGTTATCTAAAACAAATATTCCGGACCACAGCTGACGAATTTGGAAACATCTATTATTACTACCTTAATGAAGATTTCTATGATAACGGCACGCCTCTGGATCCGACGGATGATTACGGCAGGCTATTAGGTCAACAACTTGCAACGCCGCTGCCCAATGGTGTGGGTTTCTGGGAATATCAGTATATTGATGACACGGATACGATACAGTATAAACATGGGTATGTAACCAAATCAGCCAGTGGACCCGGCGGGTTCGATTGGGTTTTAACATATGCATACTGGTATCCTGCGCCGCACTACTTATACTATGTGTTTCTAGAGCAGCCCGATGCGGAAGGATTTATACGATATTACTACCTTAATGAAGATTTTTACGATAACGGCACGCCACTGGACCCGACAGACGATTACGGCAGGCTTGCTATATCCGTTCGCGCAACACCTTCTCCGGATGATGGTGGGATGTCATACGGATATATCTATTATGGCAGTACAGATAATGTGCAGAGAAAAGACGTATTTGCAGATGCTAGTCGGCTGGATCTTATGATGTCTTTGTATTACTATGAGATCTCTCAGAGATTACTGGCAAAACAGCTTGTGGACCCGGATGGCGATGGGAACCTTTATTATCACTATATAGACGAGCCGTTCTATGACAATGGCACGCCACTGGACCCGACGGATGATTACGGCAGGGTAGACGTACAGGCACTGGCAGCAGTAGATCCAGACGGCGGCCTGGCTTATCATTACAGTTATCACGGAGCTACAGACAAAGTACAGTATAAAGATGTATACGACAGTATTGATTACACGACAGACCCGAGTGCACCGGTACTGGGCACGCTCGTGGCAAAGTATACCTACGACACAGACGGGACGACGCTGTTAGAAGAAATCTCATATTCTGTTGAGGATAGCCTGTGGCATAAAAAATATAATTTCACAGGCATCCTTGGTGACGGGCAGATACATGCACAGCGCATCGATAAGTACAACGATGTTCTCGTGACATCGTATGCCGGAGAAACCGAAGTCTATACCTATTATATAGCCTCTGGTAATGTGGAGACAAAGGCGCTTTATGATAATTTAGCTCTTACCAAAAATGTGAATTACGAAAGATACGCTTATGATACTGACGGAACAACAGTACTAGAACATATTTCGTACTTTAACGGTTTATGGCGTAAAGAATACAACTTTGTTGATCCCGGTGACGGCCAGCAGCACGCGCAGCGTGTAGACAGCTATAATGATCCTGATGTTTCTTCATATGTAGGCACGGAACTTTATACGTTTTACGCCTCCGGTAACCTTCATACAAAAGAGGTCTATAATAACATCGGTATCGTTAAAAATACAAGCTATGAAAAGTACACCTATGCCGCTGATGGCGTTACGGTAACGGAGCATATCTCTTACTTTGATAGCTTATGGCATAACGAATCAAGTTTTGTCGATCCCGGTGACGGCCAGATGCATGCGCAGCGTGTAGATAATTATAATGATGCCGATCTACTTTCTTACGTAAGTACTGATGTTTACACGTTTTACGATTCCGGCAATATCCATACGAAAGAAATCTATGATAACGCTGCGTTAGTCAAAACCACAAACTACGAGAAGTATACATATGATACGGATGGAACAACAGTGTTGGAGCACATCTCCTATTTTGACAGTGACGGAGATATGGTATCTGAGTGGCATAAAGAATCAGATTTTGTTGGTCCTCTGGGCGACGGACAAATACATGCGCAGCGCGATGAGGTATACGCTGACGCGGATCTCACAACTCCGATAGGCGTAAATATTTACACGTTTTATGCCTCTGGTGATGTTCACAAGAAAGATATTACTCTTGGCGGTGCATGGAGTGAGACCTACTGGTATTACGAAAGCACCAACCTCAAAAAGAAACTCGTCAGTGACGGTGAAGCGGCAATATACTTTGACACAGCCGGATATAAATTGCAGTATTATTGGGCCAGCTGGGGGGATATTTCATACTGGCCGACTGCTGGTGCTTATGACACCGACCAAAAAGCCTGGTACAAAAACTCCGGCAGCGTATATCTTGAGAGCTATAACTATTATCCAAGCGGTTGGGTAGAGTGGAAGAATCTTTATGAAAACACCGTGGGCAATAACTGGGGCTGGGTATACTCATATCATTACCTTGAAGGCGGCGGAACATTCCCATGGGGGACTTATGAGTATGGTACGGCTGTCAGACCGGGTGTCGCGCCCGCTGGCTGGGTGATGCCCGACAAACCGGTAAGAAGTGATCCGGACTCGATTCTCGCACCGGAAATGTTTGAGCAAGAAGTCGGCGCCAGCGATCTTGATGACATAGTATTCCCGGTAGGTGTGGAATACTTCTATACCGAACTGGACGATCTAAAAGCAAGTTCAACCGGCGAAGGTGTTACAATAGCGCTTCTTGATACCGGGATAGACAAGGACCTTCTCGATATAGATATTATCGGCGGATACGACTTTGCAGGAATAGATGTCTTTGACGGTTTCTATGATGAGGATTACACCGATGTTCTGGGCCATGGAACAGTGACAACGAGTGTCATAAAAGGCGCTGGAGGAACGGGAGTCGCTCCTGATGCTGATATACTCGCAGTCAAAGTCTTTGATGATGAAGGCGAGACAACCTCAAGTGTCGTTGCGGAGGCTATACGCTATGCGGTCGATTCAGGCGCTAAAATACTGACAATGCCGTTTAGCCTCTTCCCGATAGACGCGCAGGTAGAGTCGGCTCTTGATTACGCTCTCGGCAAAGACGTCATAGTTATCGCTTCAGCCGGTAACTACGGTACTGAAATAATGGATGGTAGTCTCGCAGCATATGATGATATTATCACTGTAGGCTCTGTCGACGACTACGGAAAGCTTACAGCATGGAGCAACTACGGCAGCCAGCTCGATCTTTATGCGCCATGGGATGTTGTGACTCTTGAAGGCGCGGACGAGGATGAAGCGGGTACTTCCTTCTCAGCGGCTTTTGTTGCCGGTATCACGGCTCTTATGCTTTCTGAGAACCCGGGTATGACTGAGGAAGAGGTGCTTGCCCAGCTCAAGGCCATTACAGCGGGGCTTGGAGAGGAAAAAGGAACCGATAAGAAGCAAGAAGTTAAGGGTGCCGATATCGATGAAGTGGTATCCAAGTATGAGGCAATCAGAAAGAATAAAACCGGCTTTAACGGGTATTCGATTAAGGAAGACGAGGTCAACCTTAAAAAAGCCGGTTATTAAAATTATACAATGGTAATTCAGGGATATTGTGGTAAAATGTTAACAGTTAAAAATGGAGGTAAGGGAAGTGAATGAGACTGTGGAGAGAAGGAGAGCGCCAAGGGTTAAGACCCACATCCCCGTAAGATTTCGCAAATTACGGGACGGAGCTGGCATCGCGGGAACCAGTTCTATCTCCAAAAACCTGAGCCAGGGAGGAATCCGTTTCAGGACGGGAGAATTTATCTCTATGGCATGCAGGTTGATACTGGAGCTAGACATACCAATGTTTACAAAACCCGTCAAAGCCATCTCCAAAGTAGCGTGGATACGCAAGACAGATTCCGGGAATGATTATGAGATGGGCAGCCAGTTCCTCGAGATGTCCAAAAAAGACAAAGAACTTATCTCGGAATATGTTAATAGTCTTAATCTGTATAACGATTCTGAAGCTGCTTCCGCTCAGATAAAAATTGTCACCAAGACGGAAGAAGCTTTGGGTACGGAGTAGGGCGCGTAGAGATAAGAGAAGGGATTATTGTATAAACAGACTTCGAATATCGGAGGTGTTTCTCTCTGATGTTTGAAGTCTGTTTTTTTATGGTTCGACTCACTTCGTTCGCTTACCATGAATCTGCGAGGAAAGATATTTTGCACTTAGAACGAAGGAACACCACGGATGTTAATCCGTGGAGATTCATTATATAGTAAAAGATCGTTATGTAAACAATGAAAAAGTTAGATATTTGTTGTTTTATTCAAGAAATAAATATGATATACTATAAAAGACAATAATCACCTATTTAATTATTTAACGTATTGGTCTGATAAATAATGGACAAAAATCATGGATAAGTGCATTGAGAAAAGAAAATCTACACGGGTAAAGACCCATATCCCCATACGGTATCGTAAGTTAAGTGATACTGAGGGAAGAGGTGTATCTGGTACTATTAGTAATAATCTTGGCGAGGGGGGAGTTCGTTTTAGGTCTAAAGGGTTTATTTCCCGGGCCTGTCGCCTTATCATGGAGCTGGACCTGCCTATGTTAGGCAAGCCGGTTAAGGTCATTTCAAAGGTGGCTTGGATACATAAAGCACCCTCCGGAGACGATTACGAAGTCGGGGGTCAGTTTTTAGAAATATCCAGAAAAGATAAAGAGCTTGTCTCCGAGTATGTTAACGGTTTCATACTTTACAACGAAGACGCCCCAGGAGAAGAGCCTTCCTAATATTCCTTTCAAAGTTCGACAAAGATTAACAATTGACAATGTAAGGTTTTTTGATATAGAATGTAAATCCTCTGATTTAGTTTTTACTTTTTAAACATTTTACAGCTTATTATGGCGAAAAAAATCTGTATTATTTTAATAGTAGTTATAGCTTCTGCCTTGTTACAGGCAAGCGATGCAGATGCTTTCTGGCTGTGGAATCCCAAAGCCAAGACCATGCTTAACCCCAAATATGCCGTTAAGGACACTCCCCAGGAGCAGTTTGCATGGGCGATGCGGTTTTATAAAGAAGGGGATTTTCAGCGCGCTGCGGATGAATTTGTGAGGCTAACGGACAATTACAAGGATTCAAAATTAGCTCCGGAGTCCCAGTATTATGCCGGCCGGTCCTATGAGGAATTAGGAAAATATTATTTCGCCTTCCAGCACTACCAGAAAACCCTGGATGATTATCCCTACACGAAAAGGATGGAAGAGATAATCAAACGTGAATACAATATCGCGAATATCTTTCAGAGCAAGGATTCGCCTAAACTTATGGAGATGGAGCTGTCCGTCTCACTTGACAGGGCGATCATAATGTATAAGAAAATAGTCGATAACAGTCCTTTTGGAGAATACGCGGATAAGTCTCTCTTTAATATGGCTGAATGTTACCGCAGATTAAGAAAATATGATGATGCTATAGAAGCCTATGAAAGGATTGTGAACGATTATCCGCAAAGCGAGCTTGCTTCCGAGTCGAAATACCAGCTTGCCTATGCGCGTTATGAAGCTTCGCTTGATCCGGAATATGACCAGGAGACTACGGAAGAGGCGCTAAGGGAATTCCGGCAGATCTCCCGTACGACCGCGGTACCGGCAGTAGCCGAGGAGGCTGAAGCGGCTCTTAAAGAGCTTAGAAGCAAGAAAGCCGATAGTGCGGTCAAGATAGCGGAGTTTTACGAAAGACAGAAGAAATACCAGAGTGCTATAATATACTATAAAGATGTTGTTAGCAAGTTCCCGGGGACTGAGGTATCTCAAGAGGCCCAGGCAAAAATCGATTACCTGAAAACAAAGGTTAAAAACTGATGAGGCCGGTTGTTACTTTTTTGCTTTTTTTGTGTTTTGTTGTGACTTCCGGATGCGGATATACGACTAGTTCTCTTCTCCCGCCGGAACTTGATTCTATTTATGTAGCCAATTTCGCTAATAAGATAGATATCGGCGCGCAAGTCTCTAATAGAAGAGTCGATTATACTTACCGTCCCGGGCTTGAAAATGACATTACCAGGGCCGTTATTGACCAGTTCATATTTGACAGGGCCCTGGATGTTAAAAGGCAGGATGAAGCCACTCTTTCACTTAAGGGAGAGCTGACGTCTTTTAGGCAGTTCCCGATCATTTATAATACGGATGATGATGTAGAAGCGTACCGGATAGAGATCCTTGTCAACATGGAACTCTACAATAACCTTAAAGGTGAGCTTATGTGGAGGGAGACTTCTTTCATGGGGCAGACCGAGTACACCGTAGAGGGGCCTAATGCAAAGACCGAGCCAGAAGCCATCCAAGACGCAGTTAAGGATCTTGCCAAGAGGATCGTGGAACGCACTATTGAAGCATGGTGACAAAGAGATTCACTTCTTGCGCTATAGTTCTAATTCTTGATTCCAACCATGAATGAAAACTACCTTATTATCGGCGGCGACCAGTATATAAGCCAGAAGGAAATCAGCAAAATCAAAGAAAAGTTTCTCTCCTCAGGGGAAGAGGACCTCAATTATTCAGTCCACGGGCCGGGTGATATTGAAAACGCTATGGATTCTCTGGGCACCATGCCGTTTCTGGCCGAAAGAAGAGTAGTCGTGCTTAAAGAAGCGGAGGACTTTTCTGATGAATCAATGGCTACCATATTAGCTTATCTTGAGAAGCCTCTTAAGACCAGCGTTCTGGTCCTGGTAGGAGGAGCTTCTTTTAAGAAGACCAAAGAGTGCCGGAAGCTCTCCTCGTTAGTAAATGTCATCAGTGCCGAAAGTCCCAGCCCCTTGACTATCAAAAACTGGATACGCGCCTTTTTTAAAAAAGAGAAAGTGGAAATATCACCCGCTGCGGTGGACCTCATCGCGGAACTTAAAGGGACCGATACGCCGGGGGTGAAAATGGAGCTTGAGAAGCTTATCGCTTTCTCAAACGGTAAAAAAATAGAAGTTGAAGATGTCGAGAGTCTGGTCGGCCGCAGCGTCACGGAAACCGTATTTAAACTTGTAGACGCTATTAATGCCCGTGATTCTAAGTGGGCGTTTCGTATATTGAATGATCTTACTGACCAGAAGAAAGAGCCACCTGAGATCATCGGTTATATCGGCTGGTACATGCGTATTATGCAGCGCATCAAACTTCTTATGACAAAAAAAAGCAGTCCCGATAAAATCGCCAGCGAACTCCCTTATTCCCCTGCTTATACAAGACGCCTCGTGAGCCAGTCTGAAAAATATTCCGTAAAAAGAATAGAACATTGGATAAAGCTTCTTCTGGAGGCAGACCGGGATATAAAGACCGGGGGGAAACAGCCTAAACTGGCGCTTGAGATGCTCCTTGTGAACTTCCTCAAGAACTGATTTAAAAAGCCTGTACTTTACTGGCGGCAGCTAATCCTATATAATATAGTTTATGAAATCGCTCAAGAATCGCCCCATAGGAGTCTTTGACTCGGGGGTCGGGGGGCTTACGGTTGCAAGAAGTATCCGCAGGCATCTCCCTGAAGAGGACATAATTTATTTCGGGGATACTGCACGTGTTCCCTATGGGAACAAATCCCGCAAGACTATCATACGTTTTGCCCGTGAGATCATGGCATTTATGATGGCCAAACGCGTCAAGACGGTCGTTGTGGCATGCAATACCGCTTCAAGCCTGAGTTTAGCGTCTTTGAAGAAAAGTTATCCGGTACCGGTTATCGGGGTTATAACTCCCGGTGTCAAGGAGGCGGTACGCATCTCAAAAACAGGCAGGATCGGAGTTATCGGTACGAGTTCCACTATATCCAGCGGATCTTATGAGAAGGAACTGGTAAAGATGGATCCCAGGTGCCGTATTTTTTCAACGCGCTGTCCGCTTTTTGTTCCGCTTGTTGAAAACAGGTTTATTAATGATACAATTACTTATGAGGTGGCCAGGAGATATTTGGGGCGCCTTAAAAAAAAGCGTGTAGACACTTTGATCCTGGGATGCACACATTATCCGATTCTTAAAACCGTTATAGCGGATGTGATGGGAAGAGTAAAGCTTGTAGATTCGTCTCTGGCGGTAGCCGAGGAAGTAAAAGAGGTGCTTTTTAAAAAAGGACTTGGCACTTGCCTCAAAAAAGGCAGCGGGAAAATGAAATGTTTCGTCTCGGATGATGTCGAGGGTTTCCGTAAGGTCGCGAGGATATTTCTGAAAGAAGATTTCAGCGCGGAAAGGGCAGTTTTATAACTATGCGTGAAGTGGAAGCAAGTCATGTCGGGGGAGTCGTAAAGGACCTGTGTACTCAGGCAAACACTGTTTTGCGCGCGGATGTACTTAAGGGACTGGAAGAGCTTTACAAAAACGAGAGAGAAGATGCGCCGGCTAAAAAAATGCTCAAAGTTCTTCTTGAAAATGCCAGGATTGCCAGAGAGAAGGGTCTCGCTCTTTGCCAGGATACCGGGGTCGCAGCTGTATTCATCGAGATGGGGAAGGAAATATTTATAACCGGCGGGTCTTTGCCTGATGCTGTTAATAAAGGGGTTAAAGAGGCTTACGAAGAGGGGTATTTCCGTAAATCTGTTGTTGAGGATCCCCTGAGACGGAAAAACACAGGCACCAATACCCCAGCCATTATTCATGTTGATATTGTCGGTGGAGACAAGCTCACCATTTCAGTGATGCCCAAGGGGTTCGGCAGTGAAAATAAAAGCAGATCAGGTATGCTTAACCCTACTTGTAAGAGCGAGGAGATAGTTGATTTTTGCGTTGAGACGGTAAGGATCGCCGGTCCCGATGCCTGTCCCCCGTACGTACTGGGTATAGGGTTAGGGGGGACTATGGACTCGTGCGCTTATCTGGCAAAAAAAGCGCTTCTTAGACCCATTAATAGACCAAACCCCAAAGAACATATCGCGCTTCTGGAACGTGATATAAAGGAAAAAGCCAATGCCCTTGGAATAGGTATAATGGGCCTCGGGGGTGCATCCACAGTGATGGGCGTTAGTATCGAAGAGGCCCCGACGCATATAGCGGGATGCCCTATTGCAGTGAATGTTTCGTGTCATGCGCTGCGTTCAGCGACTCAAACGATTTAGGTCGGGAAGATGGATTCATTAAAAAGAGTACATGCGCCGCTGGATAAAAAAACCATTGATTCCCTGAAAGCGGGAGATGAGGTCCTCCTTACCGGTGTCATCTATACCGCAAGGGACCAGGCGCATCTCAGGATAGCTGAGCTGATAAAAAGCGGCGGCGAGCTTCCCCTGGACTTAAAGGGGCAGATTATTTATTATTGCGGGCCGACGCCCCCGGGAAAAAGAGTCATAGGCTCGTGCGGGCCTACGACTTCCGGCAGGATGGATCCTTTCACGCCCATGCTTCTTGAGGCCGGGCTTAAAGGCATGATAGGCAAGGGCCGCAGGTCCATTCCGGTAATAAAAGCGATTAAACGGTTTCAGGCAGTGTATTTCATCGCACCTGCCGGTGCGGGAGCGTATCTTGCCGGGAAAGTAAGATCTTGCAGTTTGGTGGCATTTGAAGATCTGGCGGCTGAGGCGATCTACCGCTTGGAAGTGGAAGACTTTCCGCTTATAGTGGGTATTGACTCGAAAGGGCGCAATCTTTACGGTAATATGTAGGGGGCAAAACAGAAGGGAAGAGCGATGAGGGGGGACGGACGTTTAGCCAATGGCATGCGAAAAGTCAAGATAACGACAAATTATATAAAATTTGCGGAAGGATCATGCATGTTTGAAATCGGTAATACCAAGGTCATCTGTACCGCAAGCGTGGAGGATGGGGTGCCTCTCTTTTTAAAAGGCAAGGGCACAGGCTGGATAACATCTGAATACAGCATGCTTCCCCGTTCATGCCAGAAAAGGGTTTCAAGGGAGGCTTCGAGGGGAAAGCAGGGGGGAAGGACCCTTGAGATACAACGCCTTATCGGCCGGGCCCTGCGCAGCGTAGTGAACATGAATGCTTTGGGTGAGAGGACTATCTGGGTTGATTGTGATGTCATACAGGCTGATGGCGGTACGCGGTGCGCCAGCATAACGGGAAGTTTTGTAGCGCTATGCCTTGCGCTTAATTATCTTAAAAGGGAAGGGATGTTTAATAAAATACCGATTACAAGTTTCATAGCGGCTGTAAGCGCCGGGATGGTTGATGGCAGGCCTTATCTCGATCTTGCTTATGCGGAAGATTCGCATGCGGAAGTCGATATGAATGTTGTGATGACAGATTCGGGAAGATTTGTAGAGATACAGGCAACGGCCGAGAAAGATCCTTTTAGCAGGGCAGATATGGGGAAAATGTTGAAATTAGCCGAAAAGGGTATTAAGAGTCTTATCGGTAAACAACGAGCAGCATTGAAAGGAGTATTTTCATGATCAAGATGTTGATTGCTACCCATAACAGCAAGAAGAGACAGGAACTGAAATCACTTCTAAGGGATTATCCCGCTATCAAAGTCATGAACCTGGACGATCTTAATGTGGCTCCGCCCATCATTGTCGAGGATGGTAAGACCTTCCGTCAGAACGCCGTTAAGAAAGCAGTGACTATTTCCAGGTTTTTTGATGGGCTGGTCCTTGCCGATGACTCCGGTCTTGTGGTCGATGCCCTGGACGGCAAGCCGGGCGTGCGATCCGCCAGATTCGCCCGCAAAAAAGCTACTGATGAGGAAAACAACAAGAAACTTCTGAAACTGCTTGCCAGTACACCCGAGAAGAACCGGCACGCAAAATTTGTGTGCCATATCGCGCTTGCTTCCAAGGGGATACTGTTAAACAGTTTTGAGGGTGCAGTAAAGGGAAGCATTCTTTTCGAACCTAAAGGAAAGAACGGGTTCGGCTATGATCCCGTCTTTATGCCGAAGGGGTACAGCAAGACTTTTGCGGAAATGGCGGCATCTTATAAAAACCGTATAAGTCACAGGGGTCTTGCCCTCAGAAAACTTAAAAGATCGATTAAAAAATACTTGAAAAACCCCTAATTGTTTATTTTGATGAGGTTGTTTAAGGGGTTGAGGTATTCAAAGTCCCATTTGGGGTCTTTAATGGTACCTCTAAGGCGCGCTTTACTGATAAGCTTTCCGAAACGCACTATGGTGTTTCTCAGCATTATCTGCCAGTCATCCTCTTCTTCTGTCTCGGGGATGATTTCTCGGAACTTGTTTTGGAACGTGAAGTTCAGGTTTCCGTCAAAATCCATATAACCTTCAGAGCTTACATAAATGCTTTCTCCCACGAAGGTCAGATTATTCGTCGTTATTCTCCGGTTTTTTATTTCAAAGTCCATATAAGCTTGGTTGATGGTGACCCTCGTTTTTGTCAGAAGCGTGTTCTGGATATTGGAAAGCATGTCCCCGAGCAGTGGTGCCAGTATAGGCATCGGTCCCAGGTCGGCGTTTGATACCATCACGGTGCCGTAACCTTTAGTGGTGTCGATATCCTTCATATATCCTTCGAGGGAGACTTCCGCGTCCAGCGTACCATAGATGTCCGTGTTACTGCTAGTGGCGTCTCTCAAGAACTTTCCGTAATTCATATTTTTTACTACCATGGACAGCATGAAGGGAAAGCCTTTTTCTATGACGTCTATATTAAGTCTACCTAAAAGTGTACCTTCATAGACATTACCGTTGATGAGAGGCGCGCTGATCCTTCCATCTTTCAAAGAAACCTTTGACGCGATCTCTCTTATTATTAAATTATCTATTCTTAAGTTGCTTGCGGTGAAAGTGGCGGTTGCCTCACATTTTGCTAAATCCAGTTCCCTTGTCTCGAAACGGATTAAAGACTGCAGGGAACCTGACAACGCGTGGCCCTGGAAGACTTTACCGATTTTGCCGGGCAAGGTGGGGAATGAACGCAGGTTTGTCTCGGCTATCCCGCTAAAAGAGTAGAACGCTTCCGGCGTATAGATGTTTTTAACTGTCCCTTTAAAATCAAAATGCACGTTATAAAACATTCCGTTTACGCTGCCCAAAATAAGATCACTCTCATCTTTCGTGAATGTGCTTTTAAAGGCAAGATTGTCAGAACGAAGAGACACATCGTATGTGTTCTCCTTATCTTTATGCGTGATAAAATCAACAAGATATTTCCTGGTATTATACGTGAAACCGATTTTACCGCTGGGTACGGTCAAATCATCCACCTCTAGAGGGCCGACGATCTTCGTGAGGGAAAAGCTCTCCGCTGCTACATCCGCCTCTATAATAAAGATTGATTCCACCAGGGAAAGATCAAAGACTTCTTTATATGTTTCTGCATTGCGTGAGGTCGTACTCAAAAGCGCATTAGAGAGGGTTTCTTGGGTGCGCAGTCCGTCGATAGAGATAGTTGTTTTTAGCTGTTTGTTTTTTATAATGGAAAAAACATCAAAAGTTATAGTTATATTGTCCATCTCAGCCAGCACTTTAAGTGGTTCTTCTTTAAGAGGAGTTTCTAAGGCGACAGAAGATTCTTCAGAATCTTTGGGGGTGAATTTCCCTTCTCGGATAATTACATTATCCAGTGATATTGATTGAAGTGGGACGTACTTTAAGGAACCTATATCTACGGGTTTCTCAAGTGCGGCGGATACCTGCGCCATGAAATAGACCCGGCCTTTTTCCAGCAAGTCATCTTTATAAAAGATATATAAGAAGACCAGAGCTAAAGCGAATATGAGGATAAGGAGGAATATAATCTTAAGCAGTTTCACCATGATGTGTAAGTATATCATGAAGAGGTAGACGTCGCAAGAAAGCGCAAAAATCTTTTTGTGGTTCGGCGCGCTTCGCTTGCTCACCATGAATCTCTAATGTAATGAAGAGGTGCCTGGGTCGAAGAACACTACGGGTGTGGGGGCGTGGATGCGGAAGCTGTGACGCCAACAGGCGAAAAAGATGAAAGGGCGGACGTAAGTCCGTGGAGATTCATCGCGAGAAAGCATGGTACGCCCGGCAGGACTCGAACCTGCGGCCCACTGCTTAGAAGGCAGTTGCTCTGTCCACCTGAGCTACGGGCGCACCTGATGCATTTATTGGTGCGGATGGAGGGATTTGAACCCACACGGTAAAACCACTGGCTCCTAAGGCCAGCGCGTCTGCCAGTTCCGCCACATCCGCATTTTTGGGTATGATCAAAATGGTCGGGAAGGTGGGATTCGAACCCACGACCCCCTGCTCCCAAAGCAGGTGCGCTAGCCAGACTGCGCTACTTCCCGTACGCAAGCGATAATACTCTTTATATAATATAAGAGACGCTTAGTTTTGGCAACGGAATTTTTCAGTGTATAACGCGATTTTTAACATCAAGCTTATTTTATCGCCTTCGCATACTATACCGACATCCTTCACGTGATTTTAATTGACTAAACGTAAATCATCACATAATATTACTTGTGTTTAGATAAAGACACACGTTTCCTGCTGAAGATGTATCGAGAATATAAGAAAATTTTATTTTTCTAAAACAATAATAGTTTTTAATAACATATAAATAAATGATGGCGGATAGCAAAAGAATGAAACTCTTTTCAATTTATACTGATGAAATTGACCCCCTAAAAAAACAGTTTGTAGGAACTATACAGGATGATTGGGAACTGAATATAGCATATTGGGGAAAAGCCGGCGAGGGTGACGGGAAATTTGGGACGCCAAGCTGGTATAACATTCTCAGAAAAAGGAACGAATATCTGCTTAACGTAATTAAAGAAAATTGGGGAGATATTATTATATGGGCAGATATAGATATACAATTTTTTGCAAAATGCACAAATGTCATTAATAAGTCGATAGAAGGTAAAGATATAGTTTTCATGTCTGAACACTGGCCTCAAGAGATTATTAACGGAGGGTTTATGGTAATCAGGTGTAATGACAAAACGCTTTTATTATTTCAATCTGTTTTACAATATGACTTGGAGAAATTACCGCACGGGGATCAAACTGCTATCAATGATATATTAAGAAGAAAAACGATTGATATTAAATGGGGGATACTTCCTGAACAGTTTTGGGCAAAGTCACATGGTGGTGAACCACCAATAAATATAGTGGTACATCATGCGAATTGCGCAGAAACCCTTAAATTAAAACTCAAGCAACTCAAAGAGATTAGAAACCTAGTTATGAATCGTAAAAAGCGGAAATACTTATATATTCCAAAGCACTATACCCGGAAATTTGTTAATGCTATAAAAAGAAATTTAAAAACTGCTATACGAAAACTTTTCTCAGGGTTATTTTCGGTCAAAATATAACATTTTATTAGATAACGATTTTTTCTTGTTCTTCCTGTAATTTTTATTGACTAAACCCAAGTAAGCTCATAGAATAATATTTCGCTACGATAAAATCATGCGGTGAGCGTAGCTCAGCTGGTAGAGCGCCTGACTGTGGCTCAGGTGGTCGTGGGTTCAATCCCCATCGCTCACCCCAGTTTCCGCCCTAGTTAAATAGCAGCGAAAACGTCCGACGAATGCCTGAAAAATATTTAAGTGAAGCGAGAAGATTTTTCAGGCGTTTATGAGCCAGGCAAAATAAAAAGCCCTATTGGTAATAGGGCTTTTTATTTTGCCTCTACCTTTACCTCTTGCTGTCTATCGGTTATAATAAGCACATGTCTATCAAAAATAATGGTCAATTTGCCTGCGAGATAGAAAAATGCCTTACAAGAAAACTGCCGATAAAGCTCGGTATAAACAAGAAAAACGAACTTGTCAGATTGATCTATGAAATATGCCGCGCCAAAGGACTTTCCATCCGGGATGTTATCGCTAAAGCCGGGATAGAAAAAATGGCTGAAAACGGAAAAGGGGGCCTCTTTAAGAAGTGTAAAGGGGCGCTTCTTGAGATGAGGTATCCTTCTTTAACCCCCGGGGACGATCCCCATATCATGCCTTTTGATGCTGCTTCTTTAGGTGAGGCAAGTCCTATCTGGGATTTTGATTTACGTCCAAAAAGGATATTTATCGAAAAAGGGGTGAAAGATTTAAGGTGGACATGTGAGTTTCTGGAAAATTTTCCTCAAGCGGAACATCTGGTGATAGAAGATGTTAAGAACGCCCTTAAGGGAATAAGGGATGCCGATGTTACAGATGTGTATAACTTTCGCCGTGAGAACCTGTTTCTGGTGAAGAATAAATCCGCGTTTATTAAGATATGTCCCTGCACGAAAGGATGCGTAAGGTGCGGTTATTGGATATTAAATATCGGGTTTGGTTGTCCGATTGACTGCGCGTATTGCTATCTGCAGATGTATAGCAATGCCCCGGGTATAATCTTACCGGCAAATATTGAAGATTATTACCCGTACATTGAAGAGTTTGGCAGAAAAGTTTCCGGCAGGGTAAGGATAGGGACGGGAGAGTTTACCGATTCTCTTGCTCTTGATAAATACACCAAATATTCCTCGTACCTTATACCGTTTTTCCGTGATAAAAAGAACCTGGTTTTTGAACTTAAGACCAAATCCGCAAATATCGATAATGTCTTGAAGAAAGAGCCGCATGACAGTATCGTTATTTCCTGGTCCATGAATACGCTGCAAGTGGCAGAAAGATACGAAAAAGGCGGGTCCTCCATCAAAGGAAGAATAAACGCTGCAAGGAAAGCGGCAGGTGAGGGGTATAAAATCGGGTTTCATTTTGACCCCATAGTATATTATCCGAAATGGGAAAGTGACTATAAGGAGACTGTGGAGGAGATGTTTTCTTATGACGAGATAAGAAAAAACACTGTTTGGATAAGTTTGGGAACGCTTCGTTACACGCCGGGCTTGAAACAGGCGGCAGAGAAGCGGTTTGAGGAAAACCTCATGTTTTATCAGGGTGAGTTTTTCACGGATATTGACGGCAAACTCAGGTATTCGCGCCGGGTGCGTATAGATATGTACAACAGGATGGTTGAGTGGATCAGGTCTTTTAATACCTCACTCTGGGTGTATCTTTGCATGGAACCGGAAGATATCTGGAAGAAAACTATACTTGATAAAAAGAGTTATGTGTATAATTGATTTAGGGAAACATATACGTTTTTATGAGGAGGGTAATGGCTTTTAGGGTTTTATTAACATGTATCGTGATCATGTTATTTATCCATATCGAAAGATGTACGGCCGAGGAAATAACATTGCCGAAGCCCAAGACGAGCGGGGGTATTTCCGTTGAAGAGGCTATTGCCGGACGGAGGTCCGTAAGGAAATTCACAAATGATGCGCTTACGCTCGGCGAAGTATCACAAATACTCTGGGCAAGCGGGGGAGCGACTGTTGACGGGGTAACCGGGCCTACGCGGGCATATCCTTCCGCCGGAGCTCTTTACCCTCTGGAGATATATCTGGTTGCCGGATCTGTCAAGGATTTGGAGCCTGGTGTTTACAAATATGACTGGCGGAGGCACACTCTTGCCTCTATTAAAAAAGGAGACGTGCGTTCCGGCTTAGCGGGGGCATCGCTTGGCCAGGGGATGATACAGGAAGCTCCCATAACGATTGTCGTAACGGTATTTCCTGAAAAGGTTAAGAGCAGGTACGGTGAGCGCGGAGTCACAAGGTACGTTTCTATGGACGCGGGGCATCTCGGTCAAAATGTACACCTCGAGGCAGAGAGTATGGGGCTTGGCACCGTGATGGTAGGCGCGTTTATGGATGAAGACGTCAAAAAAGTGCTCGGGGTAGAAGACGAGACGCCCATTTATATCATGCCTGTGGGAAGACCCGAAAGATAAGAGTATCAAAGGGCTAAAGATGGATCTAAATGAAGTTGACAGAAAACTAAGCGAGATCTCAAAAGAAATTAATTTTTATTCATTTCTTACTCCTCTTAACGGGGAAGAAGAGAAAGATAAGTTTTTCTCGTCTTTGCGGAAAGAAGAGGCGTATAATCCGGTGTTTTCCTATAAAGAAAGGGGACTGGGCGATAAGAAAAGCGAGCTGAATAGTATGCGCTCCCTTCTCGATGAAAAAAAAGAATTGCATAGACTTTTTATCAGAAAGATAGATTTTGTGATCCGGAGCCTGGAGCTTCTTGAGGCGGATGATACGGGATTCGGTGATATTGCCAGAAACCTTCATGGCGTACCGAATGCTGAATGTTTAAAGTTTGCTAAAAATATACTCGTAGAGACTAAAAAAGAGGCCTATGCGTTTCCGGAAGAAGAGGTGACTCCGGATGAGATGGCTTCAATACTACGAAAGGTTCTCGAAGATAAAGGCATTGACTGGAAGTGCGTGATAAGCGGTAAGATAGTCCCTAAGATAACTGTCTCAGGCGAGAATAAGACTGTCTATGTGAATTCAAGAATAAATTATACTCGCGAAGAGGTCGAAAGATTAAAAGTGCATGAAGTAGAAGTGCATATTTATCGCGGCGCTAACGGCGCGAGACAGCCTTATCGCGTATTTGCCGAAGGACTTGCCGATTATGATGAGACCGAAGAGGGGCTGGCTATAGTAGCTGAAGAGATCACAGGATCCCTTAAGCTGGACAGGCGCCAGATGAAACTTTATGCCGGCAGGGCCTTTTGTGTGGATTTGTGCATGGGGGGTACCTTTTATGAGACGTTTATGGCTTTACGTGAATTTTTTCCCGATTATCTTGCTTATAGACTTACTGAAAGAGGCAAGAGGGGGCTAAAGGATACTTCTAATAAGGGGGGGCTGACCAAAGGGTTTCATTATATAAGCGGATTTCTGAAGATGAGAGAGTATATTAGAGAAGGCGGCGACCTAAAAGTATTATATGTCGGTAAAATAGGTATAGAGGATGTCGGGTCCGTCAGACATCTACTCAGTGAAGGTATTTTGAGTCCGCCTGAATATCTGCCTGATTTTATATAGCGGCTGAATTATGGAAAAAATAATAAACTATCTGCGCAATGAATATGGCCCCTGGGGATGGATGGGGCAGCGTGCGCATGATGCTCTCGGAATAAACAGAGTACTACCTCTAGACTTCATCATAAGCTGTGATTACGGATCGGAGATCCCGTATTATTTCCGGGAAACCGATGTTTTTTCCGTTGAGAAGATGTACGGAGTCCGCAAGGACTGGTCCAACGAGGATCTAAATGCCAGTTTTGATGGCGCTTTGGGACGTGAGATTTTCAGCAGATGGAATAGCTATAAAAAGAAAGCGAGTCTTATCTGCTATCGTTCCGTGAGGCGTCTTGAGTCGGATATACCCAAGCTGAAGCGGAAACCCAGGATTTTCGCGCCTTCTCAGGCCTTAAAAAAACGGTTTGATAACAAGATCTTGCTTTATAGGAATCTGGCCAAGCTTAATCTTCCAAGGATCCCGGGTAAAGTGGATAAGCTTGGCAGCTGTACCTTTGAAAGTCTACGTAAAGAGTTTTCGCTGCCGTTTGTCGTGCAGTTCCCGTATGGATCAAGCGGGAACTTCACCTTTATAATACGGGAGGAAAAAGAATATACCAGGCTGCGCAGGAAATACCCGGATTCATTAACCGTTATGAGAAGATATATTAAAGGTTTTTCTCTCAATGTCAATGCGATAACCGTCTCTTCGGAAACCGGTCCCAGGACTTTCTGCACGTTTCCGTCCGTACAGATCACCGGGGCGCCTGAATGCAGTAATTTTCCTTCGGCTTTTTGCGGGAACGATTATACGGCAGCAATAGATCTCGATCCCCCCGTGATCAAACAGGTTGAAAAATATATGGATACTGTCGGGACGTGGATGGCGCACGCGGGATTTCGTGGTATATTCGGCATGGATTTTGTGACAAAAGATGGAGCCGTGTACCCCGTTGAAATAAACCCGAGGTTTCAGAATTCGACCTCACTTTATAATGTCTTGAATAAAAGATCGAAGTCCTCGAGCGGCATGCTTTTTCTCCTGCATATAGCGGAATTTCTGCAAGATGAAGATGAGGTCATGAGAAGGTATGTACGCCGGTTTCCGGGAGAAGAACTTATGCGTCCTGTTAGAGGATGCCAGGTCATACTGCATAACCGCATGACCAGAAACATTGTAACGGGGAAGCTTGAGGCAGGGGTATACCGGTTGAAGGGTGAAAAGTTAGAGTTTGTGCGCAGCGGCGCATCGCTTGAGGAGTGCAGGAACCGGAGCGAAGTAATGGTGACATGCGGCGTTCCCGCGCCGGATATTCCGCTTGAGGCCAATGCCCCTATCTGCAAGGTCCAGATGCTTAGAAGCGCCTTAGATCCGCAAAATAAAAGGAAACTGTCAGCGGAAGCGAGTAAAATCATACTAGACGTTTACCGCAGGCTTATGCTAAAAGAACAGAATAAGATAAATATGGTTAAAGCGGTCTAATCAAAAGTTTTTTTAGAATAAATAGTTATAAGGTAAATGAAAAATGATAGAACGTGACCCAAAATATTATACGACGGGATATACGGGTGAGGATCCCTACAGGGCGCCGTTTTACCTGAGGTCTTTAGTATTTGACAACGAAGGCGGGGATCTTAACACGCAGCTTGTCGATGAGTTTAACAGGCTGCTACAAAAAAATAAAAGATTTCAGAAGAAACGATTAATGCTGGATGAAAGAATATCGGGCAGGCTCCCGGAGCGGATAATCGTTATAAACGCTTCTCATGACAATCTTCCGACTTCGTACGAGACGGCACGTATTTTCGAAGATTATTGCGGAGAAAAAGGATACTTAATACCCGCAAAAGTCGTTAACCGTAAAGAAGAGCTGGAGAAGGAACTGGAGGCAAGTCCCGAAAAGACGCTCTTAATAAGCCAGTGTGTTGACAAGAATGTCTACAATTCCAGGATGGCGGAAGAACTTGAGAGGCGCGGGACGGTGATCGTCCCGGGCAAGATCACCGCACCCGGAAGCATATTTTCGGATAAAGACAGCACTTATAGGCTTCTCTCGGATGGAGGCAGGGACTGGAGCAAGGTCGCCAGGTACAGAAAGATATCCGCTGAGGATAAAGAGATCGCGGATGTTGTTGATGGGATTTTTCAGGCAGTGGCTGAACTTGAAAACGAGACTGGGAAAAACACTTTTTTTGTGAAACCGCATGAAGGCGGCGGCGGGCTGGGGGGCTTCCGTATAACCAAGACGGGAAAAGGGTATATCATACCGGATCTTTCTAAGGTTTCAGGAAGGGTTTCAGAGATCCATCCTACGTTCATTGACTTTGATGTTACCAAGAGAGCCAAACTACGCGAGCTTCTTTGGGTATACAGACTTTTTAAGGCGGATGAGAAGATGACAGCGAATTATCTGAAGGTAGATTTACCTGTTTCTGCTAGTGATGAAGAAGCCATGGATGTACTTAGGGACTATATTTTAAACAGCAAGGAAAAAAGGGACCGAAAATTAGCAGGCATGGTGCTGGATGAGAAAGAGGCACGCGGGCAGCTGGTTGAAGCGATCGGCATATTCGAGAAGAAGTTCGCCAGAAAGTACATCCCCCTGGTAAATGAGCATATAGATTTCGGCCTGTGGGGACTCAGGGCCCACTATAGACTTTCCGGGAGAGGGCCGGTTCTGGAGACGATATATCACAGGGTGTTTCAGCTTGCCTTTACGGAAGAGGGTCTGGGGTATCTCGGCTCTGACAATATTTCCAACAAGCAGACCGGCGACCTTGAGATAACACGGCTGGGTCCCGTAAACGAGATAATGCTTGAATCTATCGGAGGGAAGGAAGCACTTTTCTCCATTCTTCTTGAAGGAGCTGAAGCTTTAGTGTCTTTGGCGGAGCTTTCTGCCGAGGAGGAGAGGTACTATATACCTTTACGTCTCCAGCTTGACCTTGCAGCCATATCACGGCGTATCGGCGAAGGTAACGCCGATACGGCCCGCGGGTTATGTCTTGCTTCACGATGGACGGAATTCGTACGGAACGCCCGCGAGTGGCTCAAAGACAGCCTCCGGTACTATGCCTGGAAAAAGGAGCGGGGATGAATTCTGTCTGGATAGTTCTTACATCGATTATATTATTCAGTCTCGCATACAGGTTTTACGGGACTTTCATAGCAAAGAAGGTTTTTCATTCAAATCCGAATAATCCTGTTCCCAGTGAGGAGCTCAGGGATGATATCGATTATATCCCGACAAACAAAGAAGTTCTTTTCGGCCATCATTTTGCTTCTATCGCGGGTACCGGGCCCATAGTAGGGCCGGCCATCGCGATCATCTGGGGATGGCTGCCTGCTTTGGCCTGGATAATTTTCGGCTCGATTTTTGCCGGTGCCGTGCACGATTATGCGTCTTTACTTATCTCAACAAGAAAAAGAGGAGTCTCTATCGGTGAACTGTCAAAAGATGTCATTAATCCCAGGGTAAGGGTGCTTTTTCTTTTTGTTATAGTTTTTACGCTGTGGATAGTAGTCGCGATTTTTGGCATGGTTATTGCTGTGATATTCCAGATGTATCCCCAGTCGGTTTTTCCTGTATGGATCCAGATACCCATAGCTGTCGCTGTAGGATGGCTGGCATATAGAAAAAATCTCAATATAACGACGATGTCGATAATAGCTGTTGTCTTGATGTATTTGTCGATTTATGTCGGCGTGCGTATGCCGATAATTATGCCCGCTATCTTTGGACTGAACCCCATGTCGATTTGGATCATCCTTCTATTCACCTATGCTTATGTCGCATCGGTGCTTCCTGTATGGAGTCTTCTTCAGCCGCGTGATTATATCAATTCACATCAGCTTATTGTAGGGCTAGGGTTACTTATCCTTGGTGTTGTGGTAGCCAGGCCCGTAATGGTGGCTCCCATGTTTCAATTAGCTCCCAGGGGCGCGCCCCCGATATTACCGTTTCTGTTTATAACTATAGCATGCGGAGCGATATCGGGTTTTCATTCACTTGTAAGTTCCGGCACAAGTTCCAAACAGCTTAAAAACGAGAAGGACGTGAAGTTTATCGGTTACGGTGGGATGCTAACCGAGGGGCTTCTGGCAGTTCTTGTCATAGTAGCGGTCGGAGCAGGCATAGGAATGTATGAATTGCATAGTCCCAGAGGCGTTCTAACCGGGATAGAAGCCTGGAGTGAGCATTATTCCAGCTGGCTAGTGGCAGAGGGGCTTACGGCTAAAGTAACGGCGTTTGTCAACGGCTCGGCCAATATGCTTAAAGCATGCGGCATACCGATTAAATATGGCCAGGCTATTATCGGCGTGCTTATCGCTTCTTTTGCGGGGACCACGCTCGACACTGCGACGCGTATACAACGATATGTTGTAATGGAGCTTGCTTCGGATTATAATATTAAGTTCTTACGGGAAAGGTATACCGCAACTGCTGTTACGGTTATCGCTGCCGTTCTTTTGGCGTTTTCGCAGGGCGGCGGCAAAGGAGCACTTATGCTCTGGCCGCTTTTCGGTACAAGCAACCAGCTGCTTGCCGGGCTTGTGCTTTTAGTGGCGTCAGTTTACATTTTTAAGCACAAGAGCAAGATATGGGTGACGGCAGTTCCGATGGTGATTATGATGGTCACTTCCACTTGGGCTATGTTGGATAATATCGTAAGGTTTTATAATGCGGGACGGTTTCATCTTGTGATCATCGGGATTTTTTTACTGTGTCTTGAAGGATGGATGATTTTTGAGGCAATAAAATGCGTCAAAAAAGAGAAAAAGCGCGCCCGTAGCTCAGCCGGATAGAGCAACTGGCTTCGAACCAGTAGGTTGCAGGTTCGAGTCCTGCCGGGCGCGCCAATCCTTAGTTGCCCCGCTTTTTACCACTACGCCGAAAGGTTTAGTGTAGGTAAATGAAAGACTTCTGTCTGTAAGATAGAAGTTCGAGCCGACAATTTTCAGGAAATCTCTCAAGAG
>Ga0180438_10003708_pt1 | contig 22803 bp, 17 predicted proteins | sample SS_ome_12_FD_132455 | JGI IMG/M metagenome (GOLD analysis project Ga0180438, IMG submission 132455) | Hypersaline lake sediment archaeal communities from the Salton Sea, California, USA - SS_3_D_2 metaG | ecosystem: Environmental > Aquatic > Non-marine Saline and Alkaline > Hypersaline >...
GAGCTTAGAGAAGTCTTTGCCGGAGAGATTTGGCTTGAGGTGTTTCTGGTCGAAGGTGTGAACACCGAGGCCGAGCAGATCGACAAGATCAAAGATGCGATACGTCGAATTCGACCCGACAAGATACAACTCAATACGGCGGTGCGTCCGACAGCGGAGGGTTTCCTGGAGCGGGTGAGCGCCGAAAAGCTCAGGACAATAGCAAGCGAAATCGGGGGCAACAGTGAGGTTATCGCCGATTATTCCCGGCCGAGCCGTGGCAAAGGCGTTGAGACCGGAGCCGAATACGTCCTGTCAATGCTGAGACGCAGACCGTGCTCGTTGGCGGATATCTCCGCGGGTCTGGGGGTGGACCTGGGTCAGACGCGAGAACTTGTGAAGCGTTTGCAGCGCAAGGGGCTGGTCAGGTCAGAAGGAAAGCAAAAGACGCTTTTCTACAAGGCCGATTAGCGCATGTGCGATGAAAGGGTCCGACAATTTTTCTGAATCGCCCCGTAATTTGCCTACATTGCGGTCATTTTGTAAAGGTAGGGTGTTTTTTGGCCGATAAAAGCGTTGTGGCCGCCTGTTGAACTGATATTTTACTGGTTGCCGAGAAAAACTCTGAAATTCTACTTTAGTAAACGGCATCTCGACCGATAAAAGACTAAGGAAATTTTCGGTTCGTCAACCGGATTGGTCCTGTCGGGTTCAAGGGCAGGCCGAGGGCGAGTCTGAAATTGGCCCAAAATGGGTTTGAATATAGGAACAGAGCCGTTGAGAGTGCGTATATATATCGGATGAAAAAAGCGAAGCGACAACTGGTTCTAAATAAAGGCAGAGAAAAGTTCATATTTCGTTATGATAGCGGCTGTGAGGATGAGCTTCTTGACGCTCTGATCGAGGAGGCGAAAAGTAATCGTACGAATTTCGACTGGTTCGATGCGGCGGTTCTGAGCTTTAAGCTGACGCAATCGTTGATCGGGCAGGCGGATGAGATATTGCGCGACAAGAACGATTCCGAGATTCGTGTCAGCTAACGCGGTTGGAACGTGCGTTTTGAAGAGCCGACGGCCGGTATTCTTTGAATTGAAACCCGACAAATTGTATGATGATAATTAGGCAGGTACATTATGGAAGGCAGCGTCATAATCCAGGACTTTTTGAATTACTTGAAGTTTGAGAAGCACTTCTCCGAGCACACGGCAAAATGCTATGGTGCGGACCTGCAGCAGTTCGGTGAATATCTGGTTCAGCGTTCGGCTGGAACTGCCGCCGAGGGCCATGCCGCCGGGCAAGGGCCGCCCGAGGGCGGACCGGCGACGGCTACGCAGGTGCAAATCGCAGCTAAGGTGGACGAGTTGCTTCTTGGCGTCGACATCGACCCGGTGCGGGCGTATATGGCGGTTCTTAACGAGAAACAGTACTCCAAAGCCACCATTGCGCGCAAACTTGCGACCCTTCGGAGCTTTTACAAGTTCCTGGTTAAGCGAAATCGAATCGCCTCTAATCCAGTGATGGCGATCAGAACGCCGAAGCAGGATAAGAAGCTTCCTCGTTTCCTTGAGTACGAGGAAGTGAAAAGGCTGCTCGAGACGCCCCCTGTAGACACCTGGCTTGGAGCGAGAGACAGGGCGATTCTTGAGACTTTGTACAGTACGGGCATCCGTGTCAGCGAGCTTGTGGCGCTGAATATGGACGACGTGGACTTTCTTGGGGAGGTGGTTCGTGTTCGAGGCAAGGGCAAGAAGGAACGAGTTACGCCGATCAGCTCTTCGGCGCTTCAGGTGATTCAGCACTATATGGAGTTCCGAAACAAGCGGGCTGAGAGCAACGGTAATTTCGACCCGAAGGTCCTGTTCGTGAACAAGCACGGTCAGCGGTTGAGCACGCGTAGCGTTCGGCGGAAGATGGACAAGTATCTGAAGATGGCGGGCCTGGACCCGAACATCAGCCCGCATACGCTTCGTCACAGCTTTGCGACGCACATGCTGAACAACGGTGCGGATTTGCGAAGCGTTCAGGAGTTGCTTGGTCATCAGTCGCTTTCGACGACGCAGGTGTACACGCACCTGACGACGGGCAGGCTTAAGGAAACCTACGAGAAGGCGCACCCGCGGGAAAACGAGCAGAACGAAAATCAGTGGTAAGACCGATCAGTCACTGCGGCGGCGGGCGGACGAATCCTTAGTTAGGTTGTATTGCGAAACGAGTCGCATCCCGGAGCGGATTGTTTAATCTCGTAGGGCATTGGGCCTCCAGTGAAAAAAAGCGAGGCAGGCGTAAGAGCCCTCCTCGCTTTTTTTTCGCGCGCGACATTACAAGTCGTTGCAGTCGCACCAGCAGGAGGGTGCACAACCGGGGCAGTTAGGAATGCAGCCGCAAGAGAGCAGGCACTCGATCTTGCAATCAGGGCCTTCGATTTGGGGCCTTCACAGGCGGCGATGCGTGAGATAGTGCTGGCCGCAAGATTTCCTGAGCTGGTTCCGCAGGTCAACGCGTTTTGTGAGAGCTACTTCCACCAGTTCGGCAAGAACGGGGACACCTGGAGGCGGGAGCACGGCTACTATCACAGAATCCTGAGCGCATTGATAGTGTGCGCACATTTAAGGCAAGCTGCCAAGGAAAACGGCGACGAGGAGACGATGCGATTTTATGAAGACCGACGAGACCTGTACGGTCAAGAACAGGAACTGCTGATCAAGAGCAAGAGATGGTGACACGTGGAAAGGCAAACATACGAATTGTGTGAGCGAACGAAAATATTCACATTTGCAGTGGCCGGGTCGGCGGAGGTTTTGTATTGATGAGGGCTGATTGTCCAGTTATTGTGCGAAAAAGCCATTGCCGAGAGTGACAGCGCTCCAGCCGGTCCGACAGGCTTTTTCGGGGAATTGTCTGACGAAAGGTACGACATAAAATGGCTCATGAGGGCCTTTGGGTACAGCTTTTGGAGCTCGATGCGGAGCAGACCGCCAGGAGGGCGAATTGTCGATACGTTGCCGACCGCGGTCAGTACGTTGTTGTGCTGCTGGAAAGCGAGTACGTGGTTGAGCTTTCGGAGAGGAGAATATTCCGCCGCGAAACGTGCTCTTCGGCGGGGTTTATCGAGCAGCTTTGTATTCTCGCGTACCTGATAAATGCCCGGGATATGCCTTTTGCGGACAAACTTGTCAGGCCGGAGGCCCTGCCGGGCGGGCAGTTTTTCTTTCGCGGGCCTCACACTCTGCCAACAGCCGAACTGGCTGAGGCATTTGGCCGGCATCCTGAGGATTTGTACAGGGCAGCGGAATCGTTCGGAGCCCGGCGGCGCGAATTCGGCGATGCTTCGGTAGAACTGACGGTGCTGCCGCGGATTCGCCTGACGATAGTGGTTTGGGGAAGCGACGGTGAATTCGATGCGAGGGCATCGATTCTGCTTGATGAGACGGCAGCAGAGCAACTCGCGCTGGATGCAGTTCTTGCGGTTTTGAACCTTGCTGTCGAAGCTATCGTAACGTTCGGTAGTAAAAAAGGTTAGGTGGCAGCCTGGGTAGGGTGCTCTCTCGTCAGAAAGGTCTCAAGCAGGCGCCGGCTCGGTGGTATTGTCCTGTTTTTGCGTAAAATCACTTTACATTGGCGGCCCGGCCTGTTATAGATTGAATTGGCCAGCCATGTTATCTTTTCAGGATGCCACGCTTTTTGAGCGGCGTCGAGAAATTCGGCCAACCGATGCGGAGACTGGGAAACAAGAGCTAACGTTAGAAGAAGCCGGGAAAACGGGTTCATTGTTTACCCGCCCGGAGATAAGTTGTTCGAATTGCAGAGCGGGATGAAAATAGCTATCGGGGGCAAAGGAGGGGTGGGCAAGACTACGGTTTGCGCGGTTTTGGCGAGATTGTTTGTAGAGGACGGGTTTGACGTTCTTGCAATTGATGCCGACTCTAATGCCAACCTTGCTTCGGCCTTCGGTATGGGGTGCGAACAAAGTCCCGAACCGCTCGTTGGGATGAAGGAGCTGATCGCCGAGCGTACCGGTACGGGCAGGGAAGCGACAGGGGCGTACTTCCGGCTGAACCCGAAGGTCAGTGATCTGCCGGAGAAATACTGGGTGAAGGTCGAGGGGGTGAAACTGCTGGTTTTGGGTGGTATTACCAGGGCTGGAGGCGGTTGTGCGTGTCCTGAGGGGGCATTTCTGAAGGCCCTGCTCAGTCACACGGTGCTTGAGCGTCAGGAAATTGTGTTGGTTGACTTATCGGCGGGTGTGGAATTCATGGGACGTGCGTGCGTACAGGGTATTGACGCGCTTTTGTTGGTTGTCGAGCCGGGTGGCAGAAGCATTGACACGGCACGGCGAATTGCTAAAATGGCAGGGGACACCGGGATCGGGCATGTAGCGGCGATTGCCAACAAGGTCACGGACGCGAGCCAGATTGACGCAATAAAACGTCAACTGGCCGGTATGACTGTTATGGCAAGTCTTAATTATGACCCCTCGGTAAGTGAAGCGGACTTTGAGGGCAGGGCTGTTTATCGGGCGGATAGCCGGATAGTAGAGGAACTGAAGGCGGTGAAGAAGGATTTGACGGAGCTGGTCGGCTGCGATGTGGCAGGTGAAAGCTGAACGAGGAGTAAGGGGCGAGTTTTTCGGGGTATGTGATGGTTAAGACGATTGTGGTTAATATCGAAAAGTGCCTTGCGTGCAAGAGCTGCGAATTGGCATGTGCGCTGGCCCATTCCAAATCTAAAGTCCTTGAAGAGGCGGTAGCGGAATCGCCAAGACCGCAACGGATGGTCGCGGTAGAAGCCGCCGGCGAATACGGTGTCCCGATTCAGTGCAGACACTGCGAGGCAGCGCCGTGTATCGAGATTTGTCCGACGGAGGCAATTCGCCGTGAGAGTGCGGATGGTCCGATTGTCGTCGTGCAGGACATGTGTATCGGGTGCAAGCTGTGTATGCTCATCTGCCCGTTCGGTGTATTGCAGATAGGCGCCGAGGGGCGGGCGATAATAAAGTGCGATATGTGTACCGAACGGCTTCAAGCCGGCCAGGAACCTGCCTGCGTGGAGGCCTGCCCCACCGGAGCACTCAAGCTGGTTGTGCTGGAGGAGGTCACGAAGTCCAGGCGGAAGAAGGCCTCCAGGGAAATTGCTGACAAAGCCAGGGCAAACAGGAAGAATCAAGAGTAGCGAATGCGAAGAACAATAGTTGTGATCGGCGCCAATGCGGCGGGGATGATGGCGGCCATATCCGCCAGAGGTACCGACGACGGTGCAGAAGTTACGGTAGTCGCTCCGGAAATAGTATCTTACCGGCGCCCGGGGATACCGGGTTTGATAGCGGGATACATCTCAGAGGCGTCCGAGATTCGGATCTTTTCCGCCCAGACACTTGCCCGGCATAATATCAAGTATCGAAGAGGAAGGGCCACGGGCATGGATGCCGAAAAAAAGACTATCACAATCGAGGAAGACGGCAAGACAGACAGCCTCGGCTATGATGCGGCGGTGATTGCGACGGGGGGTAATCCGAGCTTGCCGAAGATTCCGGGCGCCGAGAAGAGAGGAGTCTGCACTTTTACAACATTTGAGGCCGCGTCAGAGATTATCGAGATGGCCGCGAAGGCGGACAACACGGTGGTGGTCGGGGCCGGATTTATTGCGCTTGAAATTGCCGAATCGCTTATGCGCAGGGGGCTGGAAGTGTACTTCAACGTTCGGTCAAGAATCCTGCGAAGGCTGGTCGAACCGGAAGTTTCGCAGTTCCTGAGCAGGAAGTTCGAGCAGCGGGGACTGAAAATGCTCACGGGCGAGGCAATTTCGGAAATAGGCGGAGACGGGCGTGTTGAGTATGTTGTGCATAAGGGCAGGAAGATACAGACGCCGTTTGTTGTGATGGGCGCCGGGGTAAAACCTAACGTCAAGCTGGCCGAGATTTGCGGGATAGAACTCGGGCCGACCGGTGCAATAAAAGTCGACGGTCGGATGCGAACCAGCGTTGCGGACGTTTATGCAGTCGGAGATTGCGCCGAAAGTCCGGACCTGCACACCGGTCGATTCGTGTATTCGCCTGTTGGGAGTATAGGGGCGTTGGCCGGTCGTATTGCAGGCTGTAATGCAGCAGGTGGCGGCGAAGAGACGAAAGGCTTTTTGCGTGCGCAGGCCGACGAAATTCTTGGAATGCAGATATTCAGTATCGGCCACACCTCCACAACAGCCAAAGAAATCGAACTGCCGATTGAGGTATATGATTTGCGTCCGCCGGCCCGGGTCGAAGGTTCTGGAGCGGCAGAAAAGTTCGAAACGGCGAAATTGCTGACCGACGCCGAGGACAGAATTGTCGGAGCTCAACTTGTAGCCAGACATTACGGTTCACAATATGCATGGCAGCTCTATCGGGCCGTTCAGGACGCCGAAGACAGAGACAGATTTCTGGAGCGATTTAATTCGCCCCGGATGAGAATTGCAGAAGCTATGGCTCAGGTCGTCAGATCATCGTTAGTGATAGAATCGCCTGAGCAGGACAATTTCCTGAGTTGGCAAAGAGCCTTCAGTGAGAAAGCCGAAAGTCAGTAAAGCGAGGAATTGTTATGGAACCAAAGAAACTTAGTATCGATAAAGCGTCCCAGGAGATGTTGGAGCGCATGGCTGAGGCTGGGCTTGAGAATGCGTGGGACAGGTACGAGCAGCAGGAGCCTCAATGCGGTTTTGGCAAGCTGGGTGTTTGCTGTCGAAACTGTGCTATGGGCCCGTGCAGGGTCGACCCGTTCGGGGAGGAACCACAGAAGGGCGTATGCGGCGCAACGGCGGACACAATCGCAGCCAGAAACCTTTCCCGAATGGTGGCAGCCGGCGCGGCGGCACATTCCGACCACGGACGTGACATCGCGCACACATTCAAAATGGCGGTTGAATCCGAACAGTGTGATTACATGATCAAAGACCAGCGCAAGCTGAAGCAAGTCGCGGCAAGATACGGCATCGAGACAAAGGACAGACAGGTGAGAGAAATTGCGGGCGAGCTTGCCGAGGTCGTGCTGAACGAGTTCGGCAGGCAGGAGGGGACGCTGGCGACGGTCGAGGGCTACGCACCGGCAGCGAGGAAAAAGCTTTGGAGGCAGTTGGAAATAATGCCGCGTTCGGTAGACCGCGAGATCGTCGAGATCATGCACAGAACGCACATAGGCGTGGGTTCGGATTACAAGAACCTTCTTAAGCAGGCGATACGCTGCTGCCTTGCCGACGGCTGGGGTGGCTCTCTGATTGCGACCGAGCTTTCGGACATCATTTTTGGCGGCCCTCAGGCAGTTCGTTTTCAGTGCAACCTCGGCATACTGGATAAAGAGCAGGTCAATATTATTGTCCATGGGCACGAGCCGACTTTGTCGGATATTGTCGTGGACGTCGCGCGTGAAGGCGAGCTTCTGAAAATGGCCGAAGACAAAGGCGCCAACGGCATTAACATCGGTGGAATATGCTGTACCGCCAATGAGATTCTAATGCGGCACGGAATCCCGGTTGTTGGCAACTTTCTGCAGCAGGAACTGGCGATAATGACCGGCGTCGTGGATGTGATGCTTGTTGATGTGCAGTGCATCATGCCGGCGCTGGGTTCGTTGAGCAGTTGTTTCCATACCAGGCTCATCACAACGTCACCTAAATGCAAAATTACCGGCGCCGAGCACATACAATTCAGCGAAGACAAGGCCAGAGAGGTCGCGCGAAAAATCATCAGGACGGCCATAGACAATTTCTCCAACAGGACAGCCGAGCCGAACATTCCGCGCGTGACGGAACTGGGAATTGCGGGCTTTACGACCGAAAACACCTTTTATCATCTGGGCGGTCGATTTCGGGCCAGCTACCGGCCTTTGAACGACGCGATTATTTCCGGTCGCCTTCGCGGAGCGGCGGGCGTCGTGGGCTGCAACAACGCGAAACAGACCCATGATTTCTGCCACGTCGAGATGATTAAGGAGCTGATAAAGAACGATGTTCTGGTTGTCAGCACCGGCTGCGGCGCCATTGCGGCGGGCAAAGCGGGGCTTATGCGGCCGGATGCGGCATTGAAGTACTGCGGTAAGGGGCTTGCGGAAATATGCGAAACTGTCGGAATTCCGCCTGTTCTGCACGTGGGCTCTTGCGTGGACAACAGCCGAATCCTGACAGTCCTGGCGAACATGGTTTCCGAAGGCGGACTCGGCGAGGACATCAGCGACCTGCCTGTCGCCGGCGCCGCTCCCGAGTGGATGTCGGAAAAAGCTGTTTCAATCGGAATGTATTTTGTCGCATCAGGAGTATATACGGTTATCGCGGAGCCATTGCCTATTTTGGGAGCTCCAAATTTGACCCGTTATTTAACGGACGAAATTGAAAAGGAGATCGGCGGCAAGTGGGCCTTTGAACGAGACCCTGTCAAAGCGGCCCGGATGATGATCGAGCATATCGAGCGTAAGCGTGACGCCCTGGGGATTAACAAAGAACTCGAGCGCAAGCTTTACGATATGGAAGAGCGTCGGGCTTTGGCCGTTTGAACTGATAGATAAGATAAACGAAATAACAGGAGATTGGCAGATGTCGAGAATAATAGCCAGTGCGGCGATAAAAGGTGCGCACAAGATAGCCAGGCAGGCCGAGGAGATACTGGGCAAGGCTGTTTCACAGAGGGGGCCGGACTGCAAGGTGGAGTTTCCGAACACCGGCTATTACATACCGATCATTTATTCGATGACTGGCCGAGCGGTGGAAACGTTGGCCGACTTCGAATCAGTGATGGAAAAGGAAATAAAACCGCTGCTGCCCGCACCTGTGGCCGAGGAAATGTGGCTGCCCTATCTTGGTCCGGCCCTTGACGCAGGGATGGCCACCCTTTTTGCCGAGGAGATTATCGAGGCGTGCAAGTATCTGATCGGGCCCAATCCGGTGGACGATATCTGGCTGGGCGCGGCCGACGATGTAATCATGCGCGAGCGCGGCATCCAGTTTGTGGATGGTTCGGCGCCGGGATTCGCGGCTATTGTCGGTGCTGCGCCGGACGTGGAGACGGCGGTCAAGATGGCGCGGAAGTGCCAGGAAAGAAGCCTGTACGTGTTTATGGCGGGGCATAACAACGGAACGACCTTTGCCGAGCAGCTTGTCGAAGGGGATGTGGAATTAGGTTGGGACACGCGGCTTGTTCCGTTCGGGCGAGAGATAACGGCGGCTATATATGCTCTCGGTTTTGCCAGCAGGGCGGCGCTTAGCTTCGGCGGCGTTCAGCCGGGCGACTTCAGGCGAAACCTGCTCTACAACAAGAACAGGGTATTTGCATTTGTGGTGGCGCTGGGCAAAGTGACGGATGAATGGTACGCAACCGCCGCCGGGGCCATCAATTACGGTTTTCCCGTTATTGCGGACTCCGATATTCCCGAGATTCTTCCGACGGGCGTTTGCACATATGAGCACGTGGTCTCGAATGTGCCGCATGATGAGATGATCGAAAAGGCGATCGAGGTTCGCGGTTTGAAGATAAAGGTGTCGGAGGTTCCGATTCCGGTCGCTTACAGTCCGGCGTTCGAGGGCGAGCGCATCCGCAAGGACGATATGTACTGTGAATTCGGGGGACAGAAGACGCCCGCATTCGAATGGCTTACAACGCGCGACAGCAAGGACGTTGAAGACGGCAAAATCGAACTTTTCGGAGCCGACATTGACAGCGTGGAGACCGGCGGCCAGCTGCCGCTGGGCGTGGTGGTGGAAATAGCAGGCCGCAAGATGCAGACGGACTTCGAGCCTGTTCTCGAGCGACAGATTCACAGCTTTTTTAACGAAGCGCAGGGCCTGTGGCACATGGGTCAGCGAAATACGATCTGGGCGCGCATCAGCAAAGATGCAGCCAAGGCCGGGTTCAGGATCAAGCACATCGGGAGCATACTGCACGCGATGTTCCACGAGCGATATTCCAACATTCTCGACAAGGTGCAGGTCAAGCTTTACACGGACGAAAAGCAGGTTCTGAGACTTCAAAAAGAAGCGATGAAGGTGTATGAGCAGCGCAACGTGCGTCTGGCTGACATGACCGACGACAGCGTCGATACCTTCTACTCTTGTACGCTGTGCCAGAGTTTTGCTCCGAGCCATGTTTGTGTTATCACACCGGAGCGCAGCGGTCTTTGCGGAGCCTATACCTGGCTCGACGGGCGGGCGGCGCACGAAATCACGCCCACCGGGCCCAACCAGCCGGTTGCCAAAGGTAATATGATCGATGAAAAGCTCGGGCAGTGGGAAAAAGTCAACGATTTCGTGAAAAAGATTTCGCAGGGCAACATCGAAAAGATGAGCGCCTATTCGATGATCGTGGACCCGATGACCAGTTGCGGGTGTTTCGAGTGCATCTCGGCGGTGCTTCCGTCGACCAACGGGATAATGATAGTGAACCGGGAGTTTACGGAGATGACGCCGTGCGGGATGAAGTTTTCGACGCTGGCTGGCACAGTGGGCGGTGGCAATCAGACGCCGGGATTCATAGGACACTCGAAATTCTACATCACCTCCAGGAAGTTTATCTCGGCCGAAGGCGGTATCCGGCGGATTGTATGGATGCCCAAGATATTGAAGGATGAGTTAAAGCTCTCGCTTGCGCCGAGGGCCGAGGAGCTGGGACTGGGCGGAGACGGATTTTTCGATATGATTGCGGATGAAACGAGCGCGGCGACCGAGGAAGAAGTGCTGGAATTCATCACGAAGTCGGGCCATCCGGCGTTGTCTTTGGAGTCGATGTTCTAATAACCGGATACACGCGGTCGGCGGCGGCAAGGCCGTCGGTGGAGTCGGCGTGTTTCTGTGAGATATGAGACGGTAAGAAAGGAATAGAATCATGGCGCTAACAGGATTGGAAATATTCAAACTTCTGCCTAAGACCAACTGCAAGAAATGCGGGATGCCGACATGCCTGGCGTTTGCAATGCAGCTTGCTCAGAAGCGTGCGCGGCTGGATGCCTGCCCCGATGTTTCGGAAGAGGCCAAGAAGGTGCTTGCGGCCGCGGCGGCGCCGCCGATACGGCTGGTGAAATTCGGCGTCGGAGACAACCAGGTGCAGGTTGGTCAGGAAACTGTGATGTTCCGGCACGAGGAGAAGTTCTACAATCCGACGGTTATAGGGGTGACGGTATCGGACAAGCTGAGCGGCGAGGCCCTGAAGCATCGCATCGAGGCGATCAATGCCCTTCAGTTCGAGCGTGTCGGGGCCAGGATATCTGTTGGTGCGGTTGCGGTTGTCAACGAGAGCGGTTCGGCTGAAGCCTTTGCCGCTGCGGCGGCGGCGGTGAAGGATTCTACGTCCCTGGCGATGATACTGGTATCGGAATCGCCGGATGCGATTTCCGCGGCGGTTGGCGGGGTGGCCGCGGCGGCGCCGCTTTTGGCGTGTGCGACCGCCGAAACGTCTGAGGCAATGGCCAGGATTGCCCGGGACAACAACTGTCCACTTGTGGCAAAGGCCGAATCGGTCGAGGCGCTTGCCGAGCTTACCGACAAGATCAAAACAGCGGGGGTGGAAGATATTGTGCTTAGCCACAATGGGTCGTCTCTGTCGGAGCAGTTGTCCGGTTTTTCGAAGATTCGCGCGCTGTCGCTGAAGAAAAACTTCCGGCCTTTGGGCTATCCTACGGTCAGCTTCGTCACCGACGGCGACACAGATACTCAGGCGGCGACGGCCATCAGCCTGATTTGCAAGTATTCCAGCATCGTTGTTGTCGAGACGGTCGAGCCTTACGCGCTGCTGCCGATGCTCACGATGGTGATGAACGTTTTTACAGACCCGCAGAAACCTGTTCAGGTCGAGCCAAAAGTGTATACCCTCGGTGAGCCCGGCGCCGATTCGCCGGTAATGTTTACGACGAACTTCTCGCTCACTTATTACACGGTGGAATCGGACGTCGAGGCAAGCCGAGTGCCCAGTTACGTGCTTGTGGTCGATACGGAGGGGACAAGCGTTTTGACGGCTTATTCGGGTGACAAGCTAAACGAGAAAACGGTGGCCGATGCGATGGCCAAAGCGAAAGTGGACGAACTGGTCAAGCATCGCAAGCTGATAATTCCGGGCTACGTTGCGGTGATGAGCGGAAAGCTCGAAGAGGCGACCGGCTGGGAGATAATGGTCGGACCGAGGGAGTCTTCGATGCTGCCGAAATACCTGCACGAAGTATGGTAAAAGGAATATTTACGGCCGCTGACGATGGAAAAAAGCAAGAAGAAAAAATGCACTGTGCGATTTGAGCCGAGCGGCTTGAAGACGGAAGTCCCCCTCGGTACGGTTCTTCTGGAGGCGGCGCACAAGGCGGGAATATATCTTACCAGCATCTGCGGGGGCGATGGCTACTGCGGCAAGTGCAAGGTAATAGTCAATCCGGAGGAGCAGTTCGAGAGCAGACCTACCACGCTTCTTACGCCGGACGAGATAAGGCGAAACTACGCTCTGGCCTGCCAGACAAAGGTTCTTTCGGATATGACCGTGACGGTTCCGGCGTTCCATGAGCTTGGCACCGGCCAGATACTTATGGACACCGACGCGCACAGGTTCAGCGAGCTCGCCGGTGAAATACGAGAAGGCGTGTTTGAGTTTGACCCGCTGGTTCGCAAGCTGGTCGTCGAGATGTCACCTCCGACGGTGCTGGACAATACAGCCGACCACGAGCGATTGTACGCGGCGATACGCGACCAGATAGACGCTCCCGTTATGCAAACGGGATTCAGAATTCTGCAGAAGCTTTCGGAGCAGCTCTGCCAGATGGATTACAAAGTCGCCGCGACCATCGGGCGGCGCGGCAAGACGACGGAAGTTATGGATATCGAGCCATGGCGTCGCAGCAAGACAAATTTCGCGGTGGCGGTGGACCTTGGGACTACGACGGTGGTGGCCCATCTTATCAACCTTTCGACGGCTGAAACGATAGACACCGAGGCGACGTACAACAGCCAGATAAACTTCGGCGAAGACTACATTCGCCGCATTATCTACGCCGAAGAGAACAACGCCTTCGACGAGATGCAGAATCGCATCGTCAATGACGTGAACAACCTGATCATGACGCTGGCGGTGCGACAGAAGGTGGACCTGCAGGACATAACGGCGATTGCATGTGCGGGCAACACGGCGATGGCGCATTTTCTGCTGAACCTTGACCCGAAACGGATACGCAGAGAGCCTTACGTCGCCTCGGCGAGTTTCGTGCCGCCGATACGTGCCGCCGAGGCGGGCATCCAGATCAACAAGCGGGGTCTGCTGTATTGTCTGCCGGGCGTGGCTGCGTACGTCGGCAGCGACATAGTAGCCGGCGTTCTGGTGACGCGAATCTATACGAAGAAAGGGATCTGTCTTTTCGTGGACATCGGGACAAACGGCGAGGTGGTTCTGGGCAATCGCGACTGGCTTGTGTGCGCGTCGAGTTCGGCGGGCCCGGCGTTCGAGGGAAGCGGGGTCCGGCACGGTATGCGGGCGGGCGCCGGTGCGATAGAGAAACTCACCGTCGCTTCCGACGGTTCGATAGAATACAGGACAATCGGGAATGCTCATCCGGCGGGACTCTGCGGGTCGGGGCTTCTGGATGCGCTCGGCGAGCTTTTCACGAACGAGATTATCGACCGAACGGGTCGTTTCAAAATAAGCGAAGATATTAGATTCTCGGAAGGTGACGACGGCTGGCAGTTTCAACTGGTTGAGGCGAGCAACGAGCATCACCAGATCACGATAACGCAGGCGGACATCGACAACCTGATTCGCTCCAAGGCGGGCGTTTTCGCGGCAATCAGGGTGCTGATGGATTCGACACAGACCAAAACAGAAGACCTTTCGGCTGTCTTCATTGCCGGTGGGTTCGGCAACTTTATGAACGTTCGGCAGGCGGTCACTATCGGTATGCTTCCGGATGTGCCGTTGGAGAAGATTCAGTTCGTCGGAAATACGTCGATTGCCGGGGCCAAGACGGTTCTTCTGAGCCGCAAGGCACTCACGACAGCCGAGCGAATCGCAAGAAGTATGACGTATTTCGATTTGATGAGCCATCCGAAGTATATGGATGAATTCATAAAGGCAAACTTCCTGCCGCACACGGAGCTGTCCCTGTTTCCGTCGGTGAATCTGGTTGGACAGGAAAGCTGATTAATTTAGAGGTTCTTTTAGTAATTATGGCCGGGACTATAGCGATAAGCGGCAAGGGCGGATCGGGCAAAACAACGTTGGCTGCGATGATGACCAGGCTGCTGCTGGAGCGGTCCGATCGCGCCGTGCTTGCCATAGATGCCGACCCGAATTCCTGCCTGGGTCTGATGATGGGAGTCGAGCCGGAGTGCACCATCGCGGAACTTCGCGAGGAGGCGCGTGTGAAACCGGCCGGCGGCGGCGACAAGGTGAGGTCTTTGGAATATGGAATCGAAGCGGCGATCACCGAAGCGAAGAGTTTCGATCTGTTGACGATGGGCCGGCCCGAAGGGCCGAACTGCTACTGCGCGGTGAACAATCTTCTGCGGCGGTTTATGGACAAGCTCAGGGACAGGTACGGTTTTGTGATTATCGACAACGAAGCGGGGATGGAGCATCTGTCCCGCAGGACCACAAATAACGTTGACCTTTTGTGTATCACAGCCGAGCCGACGCCCATTGGCGAGGTTACTGCGAGAAGAATTTTCGAGCTCGCGCGGAAGCTGCCGATATCGGTGGATGAAGTGGGGATTATCTGGAACAGGACCGATGCCGGCGGTGAGCTTGATGGAATAGAGACATTCGGCTGCGTTCCCTATGATGGTGCGCTCGTAGATATTTCAATGCGGGGCGGTTGTATATTCGACCTCGATGCAGACAGCGCGGCGCTGGCGGCGGCGCGGGAGATACTCGAGAGAAAATCAGGAAAGTTGGCGGTGAAGACCGGTTGATAATTATTGGAGGATTTCAGATGCCAGTTCCCGAACTTGCGGAAAGTTTTGCCGGCTCGATAAACGTTACAACACTGGGGGCGACGAGCGACGACGGAGGTACGCGAACCTCGAGAGTCAAGGTTGGCGGATCGCGCAACGTTGTTTACGGAGGCTCGCCCGAGGATATGGGGCACAAGCCGGTTTTGGCGATGGACGTTCCGGACAGCACGCCGGAAGACTGGCCGGATATTCTGGCTGAGAGCTACAAGGACGTGATTGACAGCCCGGCGGACTGGGCCAAGAAATGCGTGGACGAGTTCGGCGCCGAGCTTATTTGCCTTAAGTTCGATGGTATTCACCCGGACAGGGGCGACAAGAACGCCGAGCATGCGGTTAAGGTCACGAAGGAAGTGTTGGGGGCGGTGGGCGTGCCGGTCGTGTTGTGGGGGTGCGGTAACGACGAAAAGGACAACCAGGTAATGCCAAAGGTCAGCGAGGCGGCCAAGGGCGAGAACTGCCTCATAGGCACCGTTAAAGAGGACAATTACAAGTCACTCACCGCTATCGCATTGGCGGACGGACATCATCTTATCACGGAAGCCCCGCTGGATATAAACATCGCCAAGCAGGTCAACATTCTTGTCACCGACATGGGTTTTCCACCCGAGCGTATAGTTATGTTTCAGGCGACCGGCGCGCTTGGTTACGGTATCGAGTACTCCTATTCGATCCAGGAGCGTCAGCGGCTTGCAGGGCTTGGCGGGGACAGGATGATGGCGATGCCGGTGATCTGTGACGCCGGTTACGAATCGTGGCGCGTAAAAGAGGCCAAGCCTGCCGAGACGCCCGGCTGGGGAGAAGCGCGCGATCGCGGGCCGATGTGGGAAGCTTCGACGGCCATTTGCCTGCTTCAGGCAGGTGCCGACATTATCCGGATGCGCCATCCGCGTGCGGTGACAACCGTCAGGAACTTCATCGACCGGATTTGGCGGTAAGTGGGGGAGGAAGAGTAAAAAGGAAGGTGCGTGTTATGATAATAATCGCAGAGCGAATCAATGGAATGTTCAAGGATGTCAAGGAGGCTATCGCGTCGAAGGACAAGAAAGTTGTTCAGGAACTGGCTAAGAAGCAGACCGAAGCCGGCGCCACTTACCTGGACGTGAACGTCGGCACCGCGGCGGCGGACCAGGAAGCGACGATGCAGTGGCTTATCGAGACAATCCAGGAGAGCTGCACGACGGGACTGTCTCTGGATTCGCAGAAGCCCGACGTTATCGCAGCGGGACTTAAGGTGCTCAAGCCCGATACGCCGGTGATTCTTAACTCATCTCCGCTGAACAAAAAGAAGGACGAGGAGGTGCTGGACAAATACCTTGAAATGGCCGAAAAGGCCGGACCTAACGCAAGTGTAATTACACTTACTATGGACAAGAACGGTGTGCCGCAGGATGTCGATACCCGGGTGGCTATCGCAGCCGAGATTGTCCAAAAGGCGATGGAAAAGGGATTCGACACGCAACGGCTGTTAATTGACCCTATACTCCTGCCCGTAAAGGTTCCAAACGCGCAGGCACAGACAGGCTACATACTCTCGGCGATAGACCAGATAAGATTTCTCGCAGACCCCGCGCCGCATATGACACTCGGACTTTCGAATCTTTCGCAGGGAACCGCAAAACGAAGCCTTATAAACCGCGTTTTTCTGGCAATGGCGGTTTCACGGGGTCTTGACTCGGCGATAGCCGACGTCCTTGACGAGAAACTGATGAACGTGTTAGCGACCGCGGAGATGCTGATGAACAGGCAGATCTATTCGGACAGCTTCCTGAAGGCCTACGCCGCAGGAAACTAAGAGAGGCGTTTGGCCGTTGACCGATGACTGCCCGGCGGTTATCTTAGGTCTCTTTACAATTGAGCTTTTTAAGCCGGGAGCGCCACAGTGTGGAAACGGGCTGCCTGACGAAGCTTTTGGGCAGCTTTTGAGACCGATAAACCGGGACGCACTGTAAGCGTACCGGGGCACGCAGGCCCAGCGGCTGTGGCCTAAGAACCCAAGATTAAATAGATTAAGCGTGAGGAAAAAACATATGAAACTTGACCCTACGAAAATGAAGGACTGGCAGGTTGCCGAAGCTGCCGAGGAAACGATGAAGCCGATTGAGCAGTTGGCCGAGGAGATGGGGCTGCTAAAAGACGAGCTTATTCCCATGGGCAAGAGGCTGGCGAAGGTTGATTATCGCGCGGCGCTTGCCCGGCTGAAGGACGCACCGCAGGCGAAGTACATTGACGTGACGGCCATAACACCGACGCCGTTGGGCGAGGGAAAGACAACAACCGGAATCGGACTTATCGAGGGACTGGGCAAACTGAACAAGCGCGTCGTTGGCGCGATTCGCCAGCCCAGCGGCGGTCCGACCTTCAACATAAAGGGTTCAGCCGCGGGCGGCGGACTTGCCCAGTGCGTGCCGCTGACGCCGTTTTCCATCAGGCTGACGGGTGACATAGACTCGATTACGAACGCTCACAACCTTTGCATGGTAGCGCTGACTTCCCGTATGCAGCACGAGAGGAACTACGATGACGCACGTCTGGCCAAGAGCGGTCTGAAAAGAATAGACATCGACCCGGAACGGGTGCAGATGAAATGGGCGATGGATTTCTGCGCACAGGCGCTTCGGAACATACGAATCGGCCGCGGCGGCAAGATGGACGGTTTTGAGATGGATTCCGGATTCCAGATTACCGTCTCGAGCGAGGTGATGGCGATACTGGCGGTGGCAAAGGACCTTGAGGATATGCGCCGGCGTATGGCGAAAATCGTTGTCGCCTACGACAAGAAAGGCAACGAGGTTACGGCGGCGGACCTGGGGGTGGACGGCGCGATGACGGCATGGATGGTCGATGCGGTCAATCCGAATCTGCTTCAGACAATCGAGGGCCAGCCGGTGTTCGTTCATGCCGGGCCTTTTGCGAACATCGCTATCGGGCAAAGCTCGATAATCGCCGACGAGGTGGGGACAAAATTGGCGGATTATCATGTCACGGAGAGCGGATTCGGCGCCGATATCGGCTTCGAGAAATTCTGGAACCTGAAGTGCCGGATGTCAGGTCTGACGCCCAACGCGGTGGTAATTGTGGCCACGATACGTGCGTTGAAGATGCATGGCGGCGGCCCGGTGGTCAAGCCCGGAATACCTCTGGACGAGACATACGTGAAGGAGAATCTCGCTCTGGTGGAAAAGGGCTGCGAGAACCTGGTTGCACACATCGAGACGGTCAACAAGAGCGGTGTAAGGCCGGTCGTCTGTATCAACAGCTTCCACACCGACACCAGGGCCGAGATCGCGCTGGTGCGGAAAACCGCAGAGCAGAACGGTGCGCTGGCTGCGGTTTCGGAGCACTGGCTGAAGGGCGGCGACGGCGCGATTGAGCTTGCCGAGGCTGTGATTTCGGCCTGTGAAGAGACCAACCACTTCAAATTCCTCTACGAACTGGAAACGCCGCTGCGGCAGAGGATCGAACTTATCGCACGGCAAGTATACGGGGCCACCGGCGTCAGCTATACCGACGAGGCCCTGGAAAAGGCCAAAGCCATGGAAGCAGACCCCGACAGCAGGACATTAGGCACCTGCATGGTCAAGACGCATCTTAGTCTCTCGCACGATCCGGATATCAAGGGCAGACCCACCGACTGGGAGCTTCCGATCAGTGACATCCTGGTCTATAAGGGCGCCGGTTTTATCGTGCCGGTGTCCGGCGCGATAAAGCTGATGCCGGGAACAGGATCGAATCCGGCGTTCCGACATATCGATGTCGACGTTAAAACCGGAAAAGTCCAGGGCATATTCTAATGGCCAACGGCAGAATCGACGTATTCGAAAGGTGAATGAATTTATAGCAGGGAGCTTGGATAAATGGCAGCACAAGTTATAGACGGCAAACAGGTAGCCGCGGATATGAGGGCGGAATTGAAGAGCGAATGCGCCCGGTTGAAAGAGAAAGGAATTGTCCCCGGCCTCGGTGTTGTTCTTGTAGGTGAGGACCCGGCGTCGAAGTCGTATGTCACGGCTAAGGAAAAGGCGTGTGAGGATATCGGGATATATTCGGACGACAATCGTCTGCCGGCCGAGACCTCGCAGGCCGAACTTATGGCTCTGGTCGACAAACTCAACAGGGATGCCAAGATCAACGGTATTCTGGTGCAGTTGCCCCTGCCGAAACATCTCAACGAGAGCGAGGTGCTGCTCGCCATAGACCCGCAGAAGGACGTTGACGGTTTTCACCCGGTGAACGTGGGTAAGATGGTGGTCGGGGAAAAGGCGTTTCTGCCTTGCACACCGCACGGTGTTATAAAGCTGCTGCAGCGAAGCGGCGTGAAAATCGAAGGGGCCGAGGTGGTTATTGTCGGGCGCAGCAACATCGTCGGAAAGCCCTTGGCCAACATGCTGATTCAGAAAAACGATATGGGCAACGCGACGGTAACGGTCTGTCATACGCGCACCAGGAATCTTGCCGAGCATACGCTGAGAGCCGACATCATAATCGCAGCCGCCGGCAGGCCCAATACGGTGACAGCGGATATGGTGAAAGAGGGCGTTGCCGTCATAGACGTCGGCGTCAACCGTGTCGAGGACGCCACGAAAAAGAGGGGCTATCGTCTGGTCGGCGACGTAGACTTCGAGGCCGTTAGCGAAAAGGCGAGCCTTATAACTCCCGTGCCCGGCGGCGTCGGACCCATGACAATCACGATGCTGCTGTACAACACGGTGGAATCAGCCAAGAGAGCCGCGGGCCTTATCTGAATTGAGTGTATCGCTGTCTGCCGACGGGCGAGGTATGTCGTTCAGCGTGTAGATTGTCAGGCCCCTCAGGGATCTTGGTTTGCCCCAGGGGGTGAAACTGAGCAGCCAGCCTGTCAGAACGCAGGTGGCGACCCCTATAAATGCAAACAGGAAGAAATGAACCCGGCCTGAGGTTTTTACAAGCACCAGGACAACGGCGCTTACCGCAAAGCCGGCCAGTATCCCGACGCCGTTGATTCGCCGGGTGAATATTCCGCCGGCAAAAAGTCCGGCAAGACCTCCTCCGATCAGTCCGACAATTGCGAGGTAATTGTCGAACATCGACGGACTTTTCAGCACGGCCATGAAACACGCCGAACCGGTCCCGAAGACGCCGAGCAGGATGGTGACAATACGGGCGAACTTAAGGCGGTGCAGGTCGGCGCCGCCGGGTTTCAAACGGCTGTAAAAATCGGTGGTAATAACCGTAGCCATTGAGTTGAGGCTGCTGTCGAGGCTCGACATTGCCGCGGCGAAAAGACCGGCGATGACTATACCGGCGACGCCCGCCGGAAGCTGGCGGGCGATGTACCACGGGAATATGTCATCTGCCCGGCCGGCGGGGTTCAATAGGCCCGGATTGGTCCTGTAGAAGCTCCACAACGCCGTTCCGAGGAAGAAAAACAGCAGGGACGCGGGAATGCACATCAGCGCGTTGGTCCATATCCCCCTGGCGGCCTGGCTCTCCGTCGGCGTCGTGAGATACCGCTGCACGACGGTCTGGTCGGAGGTATAGGGAACAATGTGGATAAATATATTGCCGATAATGACCACCCACAGCGCTTCGGTGGCGATATCCCAGTTTAGGTTGACCATGTGAAATTTACCGGAGGCGGCGGCGGTCGAGATAATTCCGCCGAAACCCCCGTCGACGGCGCCGGCAATGAGCAGCAGACTCAGCACCGCGCCGACCAGCAGCACGCCGACCTGCAGAACGTCGGTCCAGATAACCGCTTCGATTCCTCCAAGGGTGGTGTACAAAGTGGCCAGCACGCCCATGACCGTGATGCACAGATATATGTTTATGCCCGTTACCGTCGAAAGCGCAAGGGCCGGCAGGAAAAGCACTATGCCCATCCGACCCAGTTGGAAGCAGATAAAAGCCCCACAGCCGACGTACCGCGCCGCGACGTTGAAGCGCCTTTCGAGATACTCATAGATGCTGGTTATATTCAGCCTTCTGTAAAAGGGCAGGTACAGAAAGACGAGGATTGGAGCTATGGCCGTTATCATCAGGTTCGAAAGGAAAAACACCCAGTTAGCCGCAAAGCTCTTCGCAGGTATGGCCATGAAGGTAATGGCGCTGAGCTGGGTGCCGAAGATGCTCAGTCCCGCCGCCCACCAGGGAATTCGGCGGCCGGCGAGGAAAAAGTCTGTGGTGTTCTTCTCGCGCCGCGAAAAGTACATTCCCATGGCGACAAGGGCCGCGAAGTAGAGAACAACAGCTGTGTAATTCGCCAGGCCGAATCCCGCTTTGATTGGTTCGGCTTTCGCCATCCAGACTTTTGGCGAGCGCACACCCGGGCGCGACTCGCCGGAAGGGATTATGAACCGTCCGTCCCAATGCACCAGCGCGGTAACAACGTTGCCCGCAGGGGCAGTTCCGATTTTTCTCCAGGTGTCGGTAATGGTGTGGTAGGCGAGCACATCGCGGCTGAAGCCCGGATGCTTGTCGGCCAGCTCGAAAATCCGCAGAAAGTCTTTTCCGCTGTCACCGCCGAAGATGACCAGGTGGGAGGGACTAAGCCGGGCGGCCGGACTCGGCGCGGCGGCGACCGCAAGGGGGACATCGGCAATTCTCATCCACTCACCAGGCCGGTTGCTTCTTCCGGGCTGGTAGCGGTAGGCATCTGTAAGGTATCGGCGGCTGATTCCGCCCTCACCGTCGCCGATGAGCTCGCAGCCGCTTATCAGGAAGAATGAGCCGTCCTGAGCGGAGGCGACGGGCAGAATCCTTGCCGGCCCCGGCCAGGGCGGAAGCTCGCGCCACCGCGGTTGTTCTTCCGACAACTCGATCGCCCGGAAATTCTTCGTGGCCGTCTTTGCCTCGGGCGACTGCTGTCCGGCGGCAACATAGACGGTATCACCAAGCGCCGCTGCACAGCCGAATGCACATGTGCGAGGCAGCCCGGGCAATGAAATCCGTTTGACCTTGCCTTTCTCGGCCTTGAGAGCGAAAACCTCGCCGGTGTATTGCAGGGCGTCGCATCCCCCGACGCATACCAGGCCGTGTTTTTTGGTGGAGACGGACGCACCGTAAGCCAGCGGATTCGGCAGAACTCCCGCATCCCGCCAACTGCCGTCAGGCAGTTCAAGGCTGTATATGCTGTTGTGCCAGACCTTCCCGGCATCGGGGTTTTTCTTGCCCTCCTTCCAGAGCGGGACGGGAAAATTTGCTCCGCCGGCCACAATCAACAGATTGTCGCTGTTCCCGCAAAAAGCACCGGCCAGACCTGTATCATCAGGCAAAGGCCGAAGCTGGCGCCATTCAAGTGCTGCCACACCCTGTTCGGCCTGAGGCGAGCCGGCCCGGACCGTCGCAAGCCCCATAATAAAACAGCAAGCTGCAAGAAGAATTCGCTTCACCTGCGACCTCAATCCCGGCACTCAGACAATTAGCGCCCAGCCGTGTTTGCCGCTCAAGCCGGTCTCGCACGAAACCAACAACGCTGAGGCTGTTGTGAATAAGATAATAGCCGGGCAAAGTCGAACCTGCAAGGGCCGTTGAGCCGGGAAATTGCCCGTTTTTCTGGGCATTGACCGCGGAGGCGTTTTTTATTATCATTTTCTGAAAGACTTTGTTTGCCCGGAAAACCTTACGCTTTTTTGCGAGGGAAGCGAAGATGAGCAAGAGGAGACTTTTCGTATTAGTTGAATTAGCCGTTATCGCAGTACTTGTGGTTAACATAATCATAATCGCGCGCCGCAGCCGCGCGAAGAAGGAATCGCCAGCCGGCGACAGGACCGAGACTGCGGCTGTTGAGCCCGAGGGCGTGATCGGCCTGTCCGTATTGACATCGGGCAATCCGTTTTTCAACGACATAGCCGACGCGATGGAGGCCGAAGCGGAAAAGCACAATTACGATGTTATCGTGAAATCCGGTGAATTTGACCC
>Ga0180438_10003709_pt1 | contig 22800 bp, 22 predicted proteins | sample SS_ome_12_FD_132455 | JGI IMG/M metagenome (GOLD analysis project Ga0180438, IMG submission 132455) | Hypersaline lake sediment archaeal communities from the Salton Sea, California, USA - SS_3_D_2 metaG | ecosystem: Environmental > Aquatic > Non-marine Saline and Alkaline > Hypersaline >...
CTGGCCTTGCACACCATCCACAGCCCAGATTGGCAAAATATCGCTGGCTTTCCCGGAGATGGATTCATCGATGACGCCTTGGACATCGCGTCTGGAACTGCGCCGCTGTGGGGCGGATACGTAGGCTTCGCTTTTTGCATAAACGAGGCATTGAACAGGCGTGGAGCTTTTGATGCCTTGCAGGCAGAAAGGGCTACCTGATGGCCAGTTGGTTCGACAAAGACCGCGGCTATCATTCTGGCCGTATAAGGCCCGAGGCGATTACACCGCCAGACGGCCAGAATGTGTTCCTGCTCGGAGTGGAAGGTCTAAGCGAGCCGATCAGGACCACGTCAGGCGACTTCACTGAGGTGAAACAGATTGTGGATCTGACAGGCTACGATCTGGTCGGCGCGACCTTTGATACTGTTGGAACACTGATGACCAAGTATCAACCTCCGTCTGGGTTTGAATATGACGAAGATTATACACAGTTTGCCTTCAACTTCGACAGTGCATCCGACACGGTGAAGAACCTAAAGCCTGGTGGCTTTACGCTGACAAAGTCAGGCGTTGCTGGTGTTTTGGTAGTTGGTACGGAAACATACTCGCCGGAAAACACATATTGCAGGATATGGAGAACACCACAAACTGCCAGCATGCAGGGACTGAATAATCCCCAGGCCATATCCGCTACCCTGAGCAGCTACACCTTTCAATGGTGGATGAATTTCGACACGTCCTATTATTCTGTTTCTACCGGTAGAAATGTCCGTGTTCTGATGATTCGGCAAGTGGTGCCCGATGATGGGGGCATGGAAATTTGGATGGAGGGTGTTGCCGGTTTGCACGAATGGGAGTTTTGGGTTCGGCATTATGATGGTGCATCTTCCGAGTATTACCAGATCGAAAACTTTGTCATTGACTCTCCGCCTGGCTGGAAGCTGTATACCATTACTTTTCGTTTGGCGTCTTCACCGCCATACCAAATGCAGCTTTATGAAAACGGTGCACTTGTCGGACAGGCGAGCAACACTTTTACCCTGGCACCTACACAGCCGCCAGTCGATTGTTCGATACAATATGGAAGCGGCAATTTTGTTGGCGGCATGGACCAGATGCGCTTGTTGAATACGCGATTAAACCTGACGGAAATATCAAATTCCTATGATCAGTGTACGGAGCTTGGCCCCGAAGACGAATTCGAATGGAAGATGAAGATATTGGTGGATGGGGCGCTATACGGAGAGCGGGTGATAGAAGAAGATGAGGAGAGGAATTGGGTAGATTTCAAGGTGCCTATTAGGCATTTAGTTGGTGCTCATGAGGTGGCGTACCGACTTCAATACGAAAAAATAGTACCTCCGATAATCGTCACATAGGAGAGACAAAATGTGGATGACGCCAAAGATGGGTATTCGAAGTCCTAGCGAATGGGAAGATCCATACTGGTCGTCCGATGTGAATCGAATGACCGATCTGGACGACTGGATACTGGCCAATGTAGAAGATAAAAACCAGATAGTGGCTGGTGAATTTTCCTGGGATGTCGGTACGGATACGCTGTCTTGGACCGAGTTGAAAATAGCGAACCCGAGACAGCAGGGAATAATAACCGTAAACGCATCCAGTATAGTCGTTAACGATGGCTGGTTTGCCTATGTGGTTGTTCCGCGTCCATACCAGACGACTACGGTCGTCATGAGTGCCGGCGCTCCGCCGTTTACCGATCAAGACGTTGTTCCTATCGCCTACCGTGTTGGCTCAAACGTCTGGTTGAAAAACAACAACATGGTAGGCCATGGAATACCCATCGCTGCGGAGAATGTAGAGTTCGATGCTGTTGGAACGCCTACTTACAGAACACTCCAAGATTTGCAAAATATATTTGCCGGTCCTGCTTTGATCGAAGGTGGCGAAATAACAGACGGTGGTAGCGGAACGATCAACGTGGCGGCCGGTTCAGCGATTACCAAGGTATCTAACGACGATATAGCACAGACTAAATACTTCGATTTTGCCTTGGAGTCGGGATTGTCCTTGACCGATGACGATGCCAACCATGTGTTCATCTATTACAACTCGGGCAGTCCTCAAGTGTCGATAGATACGGCGACCTCAAAATTCAACATGAAGGACTATGCCTATATCGGCACCGTGTACCGAGTAGGAACAACCGTTCATATAAGCCCTGCTGGTTCGTGGATAACTAATTTCAACACGAGGATAATCGGAAAGTGTAACGAACTGAACGCCTACGCACCGGAGGTGGCGAAAGGAACCTTGTTAGTTGGTTCAAGTGGCAGGTATCTTACTCTTTCTCCTGGGATTTACTATATCGGCTTGATGCGAAAGCTGTCCACCGCCTACGATACTACTGGGGCGGACGATTTCACCACATGGTACAACGACGGAGCGTGGCAAAGTGTTGCGGCACAGTCACAGATCGACAATACGCAATACAACGATTACGGAGTTGGTCTGGCGACTTTGGATAATAACAAATATGGTGTGCATTGGTTTTATATGGACTACAACGGCGGCCATAAGCATGTGGTTTATGGAACCGGTAACTACACCTATTCGGAAGCGCTCGATGCACAGCCGCCTTCCGCGCTACCTGGCATAGTAGCCGATTTCACTTTCCTGGTTGGCAAGATCATAGTATTGAAGAGTGCCTCGACCTTGGAGACGTTTAGTCCGTTTTTGGCGCAATTCATTGGCTCTGGTGCACAGAGGCATAACGATACAACGAACATAGACAGGGGAGACCCTGGAGCTTCGCCGCCGTATTACGGTCATATAACAGAGGACGAAGGAGGTGCTCTTGCTGGTACTAATGGCACACCGTCTGCTTCAAACAAATATGTGACCGATTCTGATCCGCGTAACACAGATGCCAGAACGCCGACAGCGCACCAAGCGTCCCACGTAACTGGCGCGGATCAAATACCTGTAGTGACTACTTCTAACAAGGGTCTTTGCCCGGTTCTGAGCAATGTGGATTCAGAATATCTGGATGGAAAAGGTAATTGGACTGCACCTTCTGGAGCTGCCATTAGAGCAGTCATAACAGATCAGAAGTCAAACGGCACGGACGGCGGAAGCAGTGCCTCGGCGACATGGACAGTTAGGGCTCTGAATACGATAGACTATGCGGACAGTAGCATTACCGTTACGAGTAATAGGATCAAGCTAGCGCTGGCGGGTAAATACATATTCAGAATTTCGTGTCCTGGAAATGCCGTCGATAGACATCAGGTGAGGTTGTACAACTACACGGGCACCAGTGTGGAACATACAGGCCAGTCGGCGATGTGTGGCTATGTGTGGGAAGAAACACAAACTCAAGCGACGTTGACTTGTGAAGTAAACCAGACCGGTACCAATGTGGAATATGAAGTTCAGCATTGGTGTGCCAGAACGGTTTCGGGGTATGGTTTCGGTAAGGCATCCAGTACAGGAACTTCCGAAACTTATACGAGGGTGGAGATCGTTCGCATAGGTGCTGCGGTGTCAGAGACCTAGGAGTTGTTCATATGTTATCAAGACAAACAACGCTTTTGTATGACAACTTTAGTACTAGCATACCTGATAGTTATCAGGCGAATTCCTCCTGGTATACTCCTAATGGATACGTGAGTCACTACATAAGCGGTGGATACCTTGGCGTCAAGATGAAGGCCAACTCCTGGGACGGCCCGTCACAGGGGCAGTTTTCTGCGGGCAATGCATTCTGTTGGCAGCGCGGCAGAGATCTGAACATGTATGCGCGGTTCAAGCTGACCACCTTCACTAGTGGATCACTGAATTATAACGACTGTTGGATAGGCTTTGCCGGATCTGCCGTTGCGTTTTCCAATACATGGTTTGGTATTAAATCATACTGGGGAACTGGTTTTAGTTTCAACGCGCAGTCAAACATAGGAGGCGTTAACCAGCAGTCTGTCAGTTTTGGTGTTGGTGCGGATAATAGCTGGCATGAGGTCCGCATTAAATGTTTTGGCAGCTCAGGCAATGTCACTGTCCAACTTGACAGTGGGACGCCAGTTACATTGAATAACGCCAACCTGACTGGCAATAATTTGATGCCTAGCTATTGGTTTTGGTCGAATGATTCTAGTAACGAGCGTGGTTTAGATGTCGATGAAATAAAAGTGTGGCAGAACCGAGATTGGAGTCATACCTGATGGCCAGCGCAGCATCGAACACGGTGGTGTACAAGGACGATTTTCTCGGGAGGGATTACAGATCAACCTTGTACAGTGTGAGCAAGTCGGCGGTTTATGTACCTGGCAATCCAGTTGTCGAGACGGTTGGATCGGAGATGGTCAACGGTGCGATGCGGATAGGTGCGGAGGCTGGAAGTGGTAGTTGGATTACGGTAGATGCCCTGACGCTAGGTTCCGTGCTAACATCGAAGGAATTCAAGTTCTGGACACGGTTCAAGATAGCTGCTTTCTCCGCCAGCGAAAATGAGTATGTGCGAATTGGCTTGCGTGAATCTTCTACCTATAACGGCTTTTTAGAATTGCGTGCCCTTTATTCAGAGACCAATTACCTGATCGCCGCCAAGCCAAATTCTTCATGGGGAGAGCAGACATGGGACACGGGGGTAGCTTTACCTACTGGTGGCGCAAGTAGTGGATGGATGGATTTGGAGTTCTCTACTTACGGAACAGGTGAGGCGGCCACATGGAGATTGGCTTCACAGCATGTTGTTCAGGCTCATGGCACGGTAACAGCTTTCAGGGTTCCCACTAACGGGATCAACTTTAGCTGCCGCTGTGAGAAGCTGGGAACTGGTTCACGGCTTACACAGCTTTACACGGACATATGGAGCGTGGCACAAAATGTCTGAACTGACACTTAAAGAAATATCCTTGTCAGAGGTAGAAGTTAAGTCTGCCGAGTGCGAAGTTTGTTCTGGTTTGGTGGCCGAACGTGTGAAGGTGTCATTTGACGATAAGACCAGCGAGAGTGTGTGTCTTTCTTGCGCCAAGAAGGCATTCTCCACGTCGGTGGATTATCAGACATGTACCGAGTTCACCGAGAGGTTGAATGCCGGTACAATCGAGCGTGTGGCAACCACGTTAGAGGAAAAAGAAGAGCACTACGATGCCGAGGTGATAGAAGAACCGCCAGAAAAAGAACTTGGAGAGCTTGAAAAGTAGTTTGTTGATAAGGGCATTTCGTCGGGATATTATGCGGTGAGGCAAAGATGGCAGCAACTACAGAAACATTCATAACAATTGAACAGCTCGCGGCGATACTGTCTGTTGATCAGGCGGAGGCAACTGTAGTTGGTGACCGTTTTGTAGTGATACAACGCGATCCGCAGCCTGACGAAGAGAACATAAAGATCAACACGGACATCCATTTTTTGATTGTGGATTTGGATGCCGACCCGCTAGATGCCTTGCCGTCTCCCAGCTTTACTGTGAGCATTGAAGGCGCGGTCGTTGGTTCCTATGACGGCGTGACGTTTTCCCCCGTGTTTCCTTGGGATGGGGATGTGGACGCTACCACGTCGGACGACCCCTATGTTGGATGGAAGGTGGTGCTTGAGCAACCTTCTCCATCTCCGTTCTCCAGCGAGCAGGTGGTGGATGTTGATCTAGATATGACCTTGAGCGATGGCTATGGCCATGTGCCTTATGGTCACTATCCATATGGGCACCCCGAGGGCGGGGCTACACTGAATTTCTCTTGGTCTTTCACGATAGAAGATTTAACTCCTCCTTCTATTATCGATGCCGATGCCATCGATCTGTTTACGGTTCGCATCACCTTTGACGATGAGATGGCTACCAGTGGCGATGGGTCTGTACTGGATTTGGACAAGTGGGCGGACACTATTACGAGGTTGAACGAAGATCCGCTGCCGGGAGTTACGCTTGAAGTTGTCGGTATAACCGAGGTGGACGGCAGCGGCGGTACACAATTCGACCTAGTATTCAACTGGGAGCAAACACAGGGCTGTCTGTACCAGATAGACGTTGACCCTACAGTGGAAGACTCAAGTGGCAACGCCATGGACCCTGACGGCTCTACGGCGCAGTTCACGGGATTCCAGATACCTCCAGTGGAGGGCAGGAGATTTGATCACTGGACCATGATGGTGCCTCTTAAGAACAGAGAGGAAGACGCCACACGGGATTTAGAGCGGTTCTCCAATTGCTTTGCCGAACTGCTTGGACTTTTGCTCAATGACGTGGATCGTTTTACCGATCAGTTTGATCCTGATACGGCGACGGACGACCAGATCGAGGCGATGCTTTACGATCTTGGCAATCCGTTCGACCCAGACGAATACGACCTGGACGAAAATGACAGAAGGAAGTTGCTCAGGGTATTGGTTGACATCTACAAGCTGAAAGGGACTGCCCCCGGCATTGAGGACACCATATGGTTTTTGCTTGGCGAGGTCGTTCATGTGATTCCCGCAGCCTCGGAAGGTTGGATACTTGGAGAGGACGAGCTTGGCGAAGGCGGTTTGGCGGAAGTTCTTTGTGATAGCGGTGAGACTTACGATCTTTCCACGGAGAAGCAACTGACCTTGGAGGTGGACGGGTACGCTGGAGAGCAGACGATCTATTTTGTACCTTCGAACTTTGTGGTTCCGTCCGCCGCGCTGGCGTCGGAAGTTGTGGACGTAATCAATGCCCAGATGCAAGAAGGTGGTGCCTACGTGAATGCAGCAGGTACACCGGCTTCATACGTCATAGGGGGCGGAACGTACAGTCTGACGGGTGGAGAAGACGTCCAGATGGAGATCAACGGAGCGGCGGCTTCTGTGATCTTTCACGCCGAAGATTTCGAGACACCGGGAGTGGTCACTGCCAGCGAAGTGGCTGCGCGAATACAAACAGATCTGGCGGACGAAATCTTGGTGAGCGTGGCGGAGGTGACCGAAGACATAACGCTTACCACGATCCACACCGGTGCCGATGCCGAGATAAAATTCAATAGCGGCAGTGCACTGACACCTCTTGGCATTGCGCCAGGTGATACGGCGTCTGGGACGGATGCAAAAAGAATTTCCTGTTATTCAAACACTGCCGGTGCGGGAGCTTGGATACAGATAACTGGCGGAACGGCGAATGACGTTTTAAACTTTGATTCCGATGTGTACGGCGGCACTGGCGGAGCGATACTCGCGCCAGAAGATTCCTACACATTATATTCTTTCGATATTGAGACAGAGGCGGAAGTGGATGCCGAAACGGAACAGCATATTAGGTGGATAGCGGAGTACATGAAACCGGCCCATGAACACCTTGTGAATATCAGAACAGCATTGCCTCCGCCATTGCCAGATGGCTGGTTGGTGGGGATAAAAGAACTGGATGTAACGACCGTCCTGACGCAGTAGGAGGTTTAGGATGAACCTATTCGATTTTTACTTTCGCCAGATCGTCACGCAGTCCGTTATGGATTGGGTTTTCGAGCAGGCGGAGCTGGCCGATCATAATCAGTTTGCCGATGCCGCGCTAAACGGCATCATGGATGGGTTTGACGTTACAGAAAACGCCACTCCCGACATGACGGTGAACGTTTCTCAGGGCGTTGGATACACCGAAGAGGGCGCCAGGATATTCGAGTCAGAATTCTCTACCAACCTAGACTGCTCGGTGGACGAATACGGTGTGAGCACCGACGTTACTGTTTCAGGTAACGAGCGATGGTTGTCTATTTTTGCTAGGTTCAAGAGAACACAGCAGGACCCCGCCATAGACGGAAACGGCAATCAGGTGTACACGCGGCAATACGAGGATTGTGAACTGATCGTTCATCAAGCTGCGGAAGACACAATTGGAGCGGCATTTCGACCAGAATCGCTGGACGATTCACTGTTGTTGGCAGACATAAACTTGGTTTATGGACAGTCAACCATTCAGACGGCTTTGCACATCTTTACCGACAGAAGACAGGACTGGATAAATGTTTCAGGAGATACGCTTACCGATCTGATAGCGGGAAACTCTCGCGATGCAATGGAAGAGCTTTACAATGTCGTTGACGATTGGGCTACTAACGGTGCTCCTTTCTCCTTCACCGAAACATGGTATGGCAGTGTGGCAGTGAACGGCGTTACACCACCAGTCACCCAGATGGTGCAAGCGATTAACGCTATCGTTTTTGATCTTGCCAAAAACACCAATGTAAGCGGTGGCCAGAAGATAGGTATTCGCGGATACACTCCTCCCCTGGCAAATTTGAGCTGGCCCAATACCAACGTTGAAGGAGCTTTGAGGGCTATTACGGATTTTGTAGACGGATACTCAGGTGGAACACAGCAATACCAATTACAATTGGCAAATTGGCAAGAAATGGCGGAAATATCTCCTGCGCCAACATCTCCAATGAAGAAGATATTGTATATTCCACCCGTCAGACAGGGGGACAACACCATCAAGTGGGGACATGTAATGCTGGTTGGTGACAGTGAGGCATATTGGCTAGGCGGAGATGGGACAACCATAAACAGTTGTGCAGCATATCCTAATGGATCGCTAGGGTTCACAGGTATAGCCAACTCTAAGTATTACATGGTTGTAAGATGGGATGGTAGCAATCCAGATATACATTACATTGAAGAAGCCGACGATGCTGCTTGGAGCACGGAATTGGCGACCACAATAGGCGGGACTGCAAGTTTCATCCGATTGTTAATGGCAAAGAGAACCAGTGACAAATTAATTGCATTTCGTGGCAGCGCAGGAACAGTGGAAGTCAGAATAGCGCCAACAGGAATAGGAGGAGGATGGATAGCAGCTACTACACCTCCTAGTGGCCCTAATTGGTATGAAGCCTACAGACAGGCCGGAATGCATGTAACGGGGAACATATGGCTTGCCTTTAGCTACCAATCGCCTAATTTAAATCACATATGGAGAACCACCGACGACGGTGACACGTGGTCTCATGTGAAAGACGTAGGAACATGGTTAGGTGATTCATCGTTGGAAATATGGGATGTTGATTACAATCCCAATTCTGGCAGGATCATTGCTGTCGGCGGTAGAGACTATGCTAACGGAAGCTGTCTTATTATATATTCGGATGATGATGGTGCGACATGGGACGTGGTAAACACGTTAACCAACACAAATACTGCACATTTTGATCGGCTATCATTTATGTACAATGTGCACTACTGTGGTGGCAATACGTGGGTCGGTTCAGGTCCGATAGTGTCTAGTGAGCTATCTCAAATAGCTGTTTCGCACGATGATGGGATGAACTGGACGATGGTTGTGCCAGTAAATGCCGAACATACACAATTATATGCCATGGGAACAGATGGTAAACAATGGTATGCAATAGGCGTTTCCAACAAACTACTAAAGTCCTTGTGTTTAATATCGGCGTAGGAGGCTGAGATGAACAGGTATGACTACTACTACAAGCAACTGGTTACTCAGGCTGTGCTTGACTGGACGTTCGACCAAGTAGAGGACTCCGATAGAGACCAAAGTGTGGATAATGCTCTAACGGGCATTGTGGATGGATTTGATGTTTCAGAGAATCACCTGGGTGCCGATCTGTCCGTGGATATTACACAAGGCACAGGATATTCGTCTATCGGTGAACGGATAAACGAACCTGAAGCGCTTACCAATGTGGATTGTTCTGTGGATGAATACGGGAATCCAACCGCTGTAGGTGTACCCGGAAACGAACGCTGGGTTTCTGTTTTTTGCCGTTTCAAGGTGGACAGGCAAGATCCTGAAGTAGACGGGAATGGACTGACCGTTTACACGAAGGTTCTAGAGAGTAGTGAATTCATCGTCCACCAGGGAGCGGAGGCAACGATTGGACTGGCGACCAAGCCGGATCTGCTGGAGGATGCAATACTTCTGGCCGACACAAGATTGATAAATGGTCAAACGCAAATTGTAAACGCCGGAATAGACAAAGACAGGCGACAAGACTGGATCAGAGTGGAAGGAGCAACGATTACCGACTTGGTAGAGGGCAACGCCAGAGATGCAATAGAGACGATATACAATACATTGGACACCTGGGCTACATCAGGAGCACCTTTTACATTTTCCAATAATTGGTTTGGTGGCAATCCCGTTCTAGGCTCTGGAGGTTCTCCATCCAATGTGTCGGAGGCTCTGAATGCCATTGTATACGACCTTGCTAAAGGGACGAATATAAGCGGAGCGCAGCGTGTTGGGATTAGGGATTATACGACACCCTTGGCAAAGATAAGCTGGTCTTCTCAGGATGTAGAAGGGGCGATTAGGGATGTAGCTGATTATATGGACGGATATGCAGGTACAGAGATGAACCAACTTGCGTTGGCGAACTGGGATCCGTTTCTCATGGAGCCGGTCGGTACCAATTATCACATACGAGGATTCTTGGAAATAAATGGTTTGATTGTTGTGGTTTCAGACAACAAACAATTCCAGCTCAGTGACAATTGGAAACTTGTAGGTGTTGGGCCATCCGGATGGGGCGCTGGCAGTGATGTGGCGACAGCTAAAGGTCATGCCGTAGACATACAAAGATATATTGTCGGAATGCAATCAGGAGATGTATGGTGGGGACAAGCATCGGATGGCCAGCTTAGCAATCAGGTTCTTTCGGCGACAATAGGTGGTACCGGGTATATTAGAGCTATGGCGACAAAAGCACCATCATCAAATTTTATAATAATTGCTAGAAATTCAGGATCTACCTCCATAAGGATAGGTGCATCGGGCATCACAGGCGGTTTTCTTTCAGCTACTACCGCTCCGTTCACGGGTCATGTGAATAAGAAAATGTTATATCTAGGCGGTAGTACGTTTCTGGTTTTGCAATCCACTAACCCATATGCGGAGTTGTACCAAAGTACAGATGATGGAGACACATGGGTGAAATCTACGACCGACCCTGATTCTGCATTTGTAGATCCTGTTGAAATGGAAGACATGGATTACAATCCCAACACGGGAAGGCTTTTGGTTGTAGGCAGCAAACCTGGAGCTGACGGAAGATTGTGCTATACCGATGATCTGGGAACAACATGGACGGAGGCTAATTTCACAGATCCAAAACAGATGTACAAATCCAATCTTCATGCCGTAAAATATGTTGGTGGAACGACATGGCTAATGGTTGGCAACTGGACATATCCTAGTAGTGTATCGAACTATTCGGGAGAAGGCATATGGATTTCGCATGACAACGGAGTGAACTTTAAATACTGCGCATCTAATGTTGGATGTGATGCTGGAGGGTTAGTTGGTGATACAGTGAAACATCTATACGCTATTGGAACGGATGGTCAGGTGTATTTCGTAGGTGGAGAGGATGCGCGAGTGTACAAGAGTTTGGCGGTTATTGGGATATAAAAACAGATAGTTTAAACAATGCCTGAAAAAGGATTCAAAGAAGACCTCAAGATTCTGACCGATACCATTACTGATATTAGTCGGAACATTAATCAGATGGGCAGGGAGTTAGCTGCCAACCAGCAGTCAACAACTGGTCTTTGGCATGAAGTCAGGCAGGTTGGAAGAAGGGTGGAGAAGCTCCCCGGACAGATGCGAGAAATGATTGGCGAGCATGAGGATGACTGTCTTGCGAGGGAGCGTATTAAAAAAAAGATGTTGACCTCCGATAGTAATGCAAGAATACCAATGCCGGATGCTAACTCTATGCCAGCGCCTATTGTATCGTTGCCCAAGTGGGCGATTTACATTGCCCTGTTGATCGGTGCGTTGCTTGTTGGTGGCGGTGTGTTTGTCGGGGCGATACTGTACGGCAAAGCCGCGCCGGCAGAGGTTATAAGGGATTTAGGCGAAGGTGTTAAAGATGATTGATTTCTTCTTGCTGCAATCGGTGCAATAGATGTCAACGATTGCATCCTCTTTGATTTCTTTCCCGCAGCAAATACACTTCTCGTGAAAATCTTTAGAGTGAATATCCAGACCAACTAGTTCGTTTAGAATATCGTCGGCGGCAATGCCGATGAGGCGGAACAGAACCATTGCTCGGCGAGAGACTATTCCATGGTTGTTGTCAAGCAGATATTGGGCAAAATTTAAATATTGTGATATTTGCTCTGATAGCGGTATCAGACCTTTCAAGGCAAATCGCATATCGTCGTAACTCATATGCCCTCCTATTAATGACTACGTACATATAATAGGGCCAAATCCAAAAAAAAATCAAAAAAACGTCAAAAAAACGCTGTAAATTCACCAGAAAACCACAAAAACGGTGAATTCCTAAAGGGTTTCGGAGCGTTGCCCTATAGCCACTTTTTGTACATCTTTCCTTGACTACGTACACGGAATCGTATATGGTTAGATCATGACAAGGAGGGAACAATGAAAAAAATGTGTATCACGAAATGTGTTGACTTGGGTGTGGCGAAGATTCGGCAGAAAATGATACCGAAACAATATGAAATATACGAGAATGAGTTTGGCACATTTGAGATTATCAAAGAGATCCATACTCTCGATCCACAGAATGACCATCTTATGTTTTTAGGCAGTTTTGACACGTATGAGGAGGCGGAGGCGTTTTTGATGTTTGAATTAGGCATCGAACCGTCTGAACCCGTATTCGTAGATTTTGACCAAGCAAGAATTATTTAAACAAACCGAGAAATATTGGAGGCAAACCAAATGGCAAAGAAGACAACAAAAAAAGAGAGCGTAAAAACAGAAACCACAAAAAAAGAGACAATCGAGAAAAAGGCGGAGGAGGTGAAAGCCGAAAGTGCCAAGAACGAAAAAACGCAAAAGAAGAACGTATTCGCGCCCAAATACGAGCGTGTCCACAAGGACGCGGAAGTTCCTGGCATTGGCACCGTCAGGGTGTCGATGGTTCGCGTATTGTACAGTGGCAAAGAGTTCATCGCCCAGAGTAAAAAGGAATGCGTCGAATGGGTAAAAAGCGAAAAGGCGAAAGAACGAGAACTAAAGAGGGAAATCGCTAAAGCGGCACGCGAGAATCGCAAGCGGGAGGTGGAGGCCGTTTACGGCCCGCGAACCACAGCAAGACTCCGAAGAATACGCGAAAACCTAGCTCGCCTCACCATGCGCAACAAGATGATAACCGAAGAGCAGCGGGTAATCCTAGAGACGGCATGCCTGTCCATCGGCGATGTCATCGAAATGAGAATGGCGGTGGAAAAATGAAAAAGCCTACCGAAGCGGAACTGCTACAGGCAGAGCAGGAACAGAACGCCAGCGTAATGCGTGACATGTCGGCGAAAAACGCCTGGTCTATCCAAAATGGCGAGATGAATGCGGGCAGCATACCGGCCGGCAATGTCTCACCGGTAGAAACAGTGGCAACGTTGGACAACGGTATGACCGTCGAGATTACCGTATACGAGGCAACATACGGCGGCGAGCGGCAGTTGTTTGCAACGGCGAACGAAGGCAGGAGGTGGATGCGTGACCAGCGAAAAGCCTGGGAACAAGAAAATCTAGCCAGCCACTATCGATTGCAGATCCGTTGCCGTGCCGAGAGATTGGCAGAACGAGTGGAGGAATTGCGCAGGGATGCTTCGGAGTGGTGCAGCGATGAAACTCTTGGGATTCTGTTCAACGCGGTAGCGATGCTTGGCATATCATCTCGTACTATCGGCGAAAATGGCGAGCAACTTACCATATCGGAGGCCAAGGATGGCGTGGTAGGAGGGTATCATGACTAAGGAAGATATTGAGAAGATCTTGAACGCTGGAACAGGTAGACATCTGGGCGATCTGTGCGGTTGGAGTCTGCACGGTACGCATAATAGAGAACACGTCCATACCTGCGCCAAGGAATATGGCCTTGATGGCGACCTTGATTTTCCGAAGGTTACTCCTTCTTCGGCATATCGGCGAGCGGTAAACAATTCAGTTCGTACTGGCAGATCAGACGAAAGGGACTATGCCGCAGTATTGTTGGAAGATACACCAAACAGCATTGTACACGCGATTGTACGAGGGAACATAGATGATGGTGCGATTGGTACCATTAGCAATAAACAAGCAGAGTTTCAGATGGAGACACGTATCGGCTTCGATAAGCGTGCCTACAAAAATGGCGATGCGGTGGAAACGCTTGTGCAGTACGAAGATGCCAATCACCCTGTGTCGGTCAGGGTGGCCGGTCTTTATGAGGAGCTGGCTGTTGTCTATCAGACAAACGACATAAGGACAGCATTCCAGCGAGCTTTTAGCAAGTGGGGAGCTATGCGGCTATTGGAACATGGCGGTTTGTGGTGGGTGCCCTGTGAGTATGCCGAGAAGGTCCGCGAGTGGAAGCGATTCATGGTTGGGATTTGTTCCACGCCGATTGTGATTCCCATTTTCGATACAGAGGAAACAATAGCGTCTCTAAAGGCCCAATCGCAGTCAACGCTGGAAGGTCAACTCGCGGATCTGGTTGAACAACTAGAAGGGTACACCAAAAAGGATAATACGAGGCTGAGCACCTTGGAGAAACGTGTAGAGATGTTTGACGATCTACGTTCCAAGATCGAACTACACGCCAGGGTGCTCGGAATCAAACAACAGGAGCTTTTGGACAAACTGGATGCGGCAGCTAAGGGGCTTACCGAATCGCTGTTGGCAATTAGGTAAAAAGAAGAAAAGAGGCAAACCCAATGTCAAAGAAACAAGAATACATCAAAGAGGCACAAGGCAGACTGAAGGCTGTGGCGACGGAGTTGGACGAAGCCTTCCCAGAAAGAGGTAACGTGATTCGTGGTGCGTTGACAGCTTTGCTGGCGGGAGAGCATGTTTTGCTGCTTGGACCTCCTGGCACTGCCAAGTCGCTATTGGCTCGCAAGGTTGCCGATGCCGTGAGCAAGGATTCTTTTTTTGAAATCCTGCTTACCAAATTTACCGCGCCAGAAGAGGTGTTTGGACCCGTTTCGTTTTCGCGCCTAAAGCAAGACAAGTATGAACGAATGCTGGCTGGGTATGCGGCCACGAAAAAGTTTTGGTTCTTGGACGAGATCTTCAAGTCGTCCTCCGCTATTTTGAATTCGTTCCTCACAGCGATGAATGAACGAAAATTCCATAACGGCGGTCAGCCGGTAGATCTGCCGTTAGCAATGGTGGTGGCTGCTAGTAATGAATATCCGCAAGATGAATCTCTGAAGGCACTATATGATAGGTTTAGTTTCAAGTTTTGGGTTGATTACATTTCAGACCGAGATCAGGTTGCGCGGTTGTTGACAAACGGTGGCGTTGGTGAGTTGCATGCCAGCCTAGATCTAGATGACCTGCATGTTTTGCAAGCTGCCGTTTGTGAAATGGAGCTGTCGGATACGATCATAAATACCTTGCTGGATGTGAAGGCGGCGGTGGAGCAGGAGGGGTTTGTTGCTTCGGACAGAACATGGGTGAAGGCGGTGAAGATCATCAAGGCACGCGCCGTTTTGTCAGGCAGAAATCAGGTTATCCCATCAGATCTGTTGGCGCTTTCGGACGTTCTTTGGAAAGAACACAAGGACCGAGACAAGCTGAACACTGTTATCGGCAATGCTGCTGATCCATACGCGGCGCGTGCGGTTGCGCTTATTGATGGAATCAGAACTGCAATGGGAGAACTGCCTGACTTCTCATTACTGGAGAATGGTACACAGCAAAAGACCGAGCACATTACAAAAATTTCTCAGGTCAATACGCAGGTCGCCAGCAGGCTGGATGCAGCCAAGGAGGCGTTGGAGGAATCACCAGACAATGAGGAGATCAAGAAGGTGGTAGAGCTTGCCGAAAAATCCATCAAACAAATCACGGAACAGATGAACAAAGCAGCTTTCTATCGCCCGGTAAGGAGCTAGTCATGCACGGTGAACCATTAGTCTACAAGCCCACTGATTATCAACGTCATTTGTGGAGATACCACAAGTTGACGGACGAGGCGGCAAAGCAGTCGGAGGGTGAAGGGTCCAAGAGGTACGAGGCATTCCCCGATTTCGCGGATGAGGTCTATCATAGGATGTATTCTGAACATCCTCAGAAGCTGGAGGAGCCAGCGCCTGGCGCCGAAGTATTCGAGAGACTCCATGGTTTAATGGATGATCTGCCAGAAATGAAGGATTTGCGCGAGAGGTGTTGTGGAAATGAGCGCTGGGCTGGCATCGGCACCGCGGCTGTTTTGGATACTATCATTGCGCAGGTCGAATCTACCGGCGAACAGGTAAAGGATGTGCGCGGTGATGAGGAGGTAGAAAAGTACCTGAGAGAAATGTTGGAGAATACCGAAGATGAGGACGAAAAAAGAAATATTGAGGAAATGCTTGACCCTAATGTATCTGATAGCTTGCCAGCCAGGGCACAGAAGGCCGCCGATGCCGTGAACGGCATAGATGATACCACCGTAAGGAACGCGCTAAGGGCCGCTGCCAAGAAGGCAGAAGGGCAGATAAAACAGGAGGAGGAATTAGTAGGTGCGCTAGGTGTAGGTCATGAAAAGCATTCAGGCAGAAAGGCCCACATGGGTGTTCAGGGCAAGTTGGCCAAGATCGTTATGGGCAACAAGCGCCTTCAGGACATAGCACAGATCGCTGGCCGCCTTCGCAGGATTGCGATGGAGCAACAAAGACAAAAGCCGCAAAAGGGCACCAGTGAGGTAACAGGTATAGAGCTGGGTGCGGATTTGCCCAAAATGGTACCTGCCGAAGCGCTGTACATGGATGATTCTGTGGACATGGTCTTCGCGGCGAAGTTGCACGACAGGTCGCTGGCGCAGTATGAACTGTCCACGGTTCCAAAGAAGGAGAGAGGGCCAATCGTGATTCTTATCGATTCGAGTGGTTCCATGAGAAATAATAACAATGATATTTGGGCTGCTGCGGTATCGCTTGCTTTTTTACAAATTGCCAGTGAGCAGAAAAGGCATGCGGCATTGATACATTTTGGTTCGAAGGTTATACGAGAGGATTATTTTGAATATTTCGGAGATGACAACTTGGAGAAAATACTTGAGTCGGCTTCCTTCTTTGCTGCTGATGGTGGAACCAATTTCGATAGACCACTGGCCAGAGCAACGGAAATCATATCGAACCAGAAAAAATATGAAGATGCCGACGTGATAATGATCACGGATGCAATGGCTTCTGTCGGAAATGAGTTCCTGGCAAATTACGCGGAGGCAAAAAAGATTCTTGGCTTTAGTTGTTATTCCATTCTGCTGGGCAGCGACACGTCCACCAGTGTCAATGAGTTATTTTCGGATCAGGTAGTAAGCCTCTCGCAGGCGATGAAGGATGACAAAGAAATGCACCGATATTTTGGTGCTGTTTAAAGAGGGGGTAAAAAGTGGAAGAGGAAAAATTCAGAGAAGAGACACGAAAACTGGTATTGGCGATGACCGAGCTATCCGACAAGATAGAGGTGTGTCTTGATTTCGAACCGAAAAAGAAAAAGAGGATCAGGTGTAGTGTTTGCAGCAGGGATGTTAGTTCGTTGATACCTGCCGACGCCGTAATAGATGCATGGACAATCTGCCCAGAGTGCTATGGAGATACAAGTCATTCAAAAAGGATGACCGCTGCGGGCATGATAGAAGGGATGGAAAAAGCCGTTGAGTTGGTTAGAAGGATGCAGACAGAGGTTTGGTATATTCAGCTGGACATACCAGTCGATAAGTGGATCAGGGCAATGTCTTCTATCGCCAAAGAGATACAGTTGGAGGCCAGCAGGTTATCTTTGCAGAATACCGTGGACGAGGAGATAAAATCAAAGGTTTCGGAAGCATACGGAAAAGGATAGATATAGACATTTACAAAAAGCACGAAATAGTGTATATGTTCATTAAAACGTTACCCGAGGAGAGTCATGGACGAAGATCTGAAATTGAGAATCGAGGTAGAGTGCGACAGGAAAGGAATCTCGCGAGCCACGCTGGCCAGGGCTGTCGGGAAGTCGCCTTCAGGATTTTACAACATCCTGGTGAGGGGAGACATGAAGGCGAGCTTGGCGCGTGATATAGCCCAATATTTGGAAATACCTATAGAGTTGCTTTATGTTCCAGTCTCGGAGCAAGAATTTGCCGAAGCGAAAAAAATGAAATTGCAACACAGGCAGGCAAAGTCCGAATGAAGCATACCGCGCACCAATGACAGCACTGGCCGTTCAAGGTTTGGGTTTGCCTCGCGGTCGGTGTTGTCATTGGTGCGCAGTATCGGAGTAGGTAATGGGTAGTAGAGTATATACACAATTGATGTTGGATCAGGCGTGTCGCCGTCGATACAAGATAGATTACGAGCTAGGTTGCAGATTGTCTGGTCATAGTTTGTGGTTACCGGTTTCTGTGAAGGACTGTTTGCGTGAGGTTTTCTATTATCGAGATGCCGCGATAGCATCCAAAAACCACAAGATGGATTTTGAGGCAAGGGGATATACGAAGTGGTTCAGAAGGGTCACCGAGAATATATCCAGAGATCTGCCAGCTATTGAATTGGCCAAGGTAGAGAAAACTGTATACGGCATTATCGAACAGTACACCAGAGCACATGGAAACACCGAACAGAAGGTACGGTACGTGCAAAGCAAAGGCAAGCCCGTCGTCAGGCATCTGTCTATATTCAGTGTGAGGCGATGCGACGAAGGCAAGCTAGGCGGGCCAACACAAAACAAATTTGCCGTAATTCTTGATGGATTGTGGAAGGATTCAAGCACACCAGTTCTTACCGTCAGGCATTTTACCTCACAGTCAGATCCAGAGAAGGTGAAAAAGTATCTGGAGTCCAACTTAGAGGTTCCTGGTATGTTGTACGCTGCATCGCTGATCGCCAGGAGACCTGTGAGGGTGGTGCAGTTTGATGTTGTTAGAACGAAGAGTCCATCCATGCCAACGTTCTTAAAATGTAGAAAGTGTGGCGGCGATGGGTGTGAAGAGTGTGCCAAGACAGGATATGGAGCCATAAGCTCTAAGCCGTGTGATACTACTGCGGCAGTATGGCGTGAGGCGCTTGGTGCTTATCCTCATATCGAGACAATATCACCAGAAGCGGATAGGTTATTGGCAGTCCTAGAATCTAGGGGCGACACTTTTACCTACAGGCACTACAAGACATATTCTGATGCCAACATAGCTGAATGGATGCAGGACACTTATGAGAAGATCAGGGATGTGGAGGCAGCCAGAAAGGCCAACAGGTGGCCGAGGAACCATAGTGCCTGTAGGCAATATGGTCATTTGTGTAGGTATGCAAGATTTTGTTCAGGAGCAGAAGGACCTGATCTTGTGCAGTTCAACGAGGAATATCCAGGATTGGTAACTTGGACGAAATAACAAGGAGGCAAACCCATGACGATAGCAAGTGAACTTGAATGGTTGGCGAGCAGGCAGACAGGTGTCGGCTCCAGCGATTCTCCGGTTCTGGCGTTAGAGCCAGATAAGGTGTTCGGACATACTCCGCTGGACATCTACATTTCCAAGAAAGCAGAGATTACCGATAACGAGGAAGATAATCCGAATTTTCGCAGGGGGCACACCTATGAGCCACTAGCCATTGCTCTTGCGGAGGCGAAGTTGGGAATGCGGATACATGCGCCGCAAAACGACATGGAGAGGTGGAACGACTATCAGGTTAGAGATCCTGGCAGGTCGTATCTGTATGCCGACTTCGATGGCGTTAGAGAGGATGGCTGGGTGGTAGAGGTCAAATCGCCGATGCAGCGAGTTGCCGACAAGATACGCACAGAGGGATTGAAGGACTACTATCAAGTGCAAGGGCAGCACCTGGTCCACGTAGGTGACGTTGGAGGTCTTCCAGTGCTGGGCAAGCTACCGGATGGTTGTCCCGGCGTGTGCTTTGTGATTTACGAGTGTGAAAAGGTTGCTGTCCAGATCTATGAGATGCCAAGAAACCAGGATATGATCGATGCCATTTTGGCGAATGCCGATAACTTTTGGAATAACCATGTGGCGCTGGACAATCCGCCCATTGACTACATCCAACAGCCTGTACAAACAAGGAAGACCAAGACCAAATACACAGAGGTTGAGGGTGAAGCATGGGTAGAGGCGGTACAGCAATACAGCTTGGCGCATGAGGCGCAGGCTGCGGCGAAAAACAGACTGGAGGCAGCCAAGAGTCGGATAAAGACGGCCATGGAACAAGCCGATCTTAGTTATGCGCTGATAGGAGAACACAAGTTTCAATATGTACAACGCGCCGGGCGCAAGACGTTCAATGAGAAGCTCCTTAAAGCAGAACACCCTACAATCGACCTAGAGCGGTACAAGATAGCTGGAAAGCCATACGCTGACTTCAGACACTATGGGCCAAAAGAACAGAACAAATGGGGTGATGAGACACTTGACGGGCAGTTGCTCACGATACGAGACGAGTTGGAAGGGTTCACAAGACGATCCGTAGACCCGGATGTAGCGGTAGAGGTATTCGATGAAATGAGGGCAAGAGCAGAGCTGTACGCGAGAATGTTGTCCTTAGAACTGGAGGGAATAGAAGCTGGCATAAACAGTGCCGCATCGGCACTCGTGGAGAAGGTAAAGGGTGGTAGTAATGTCTGACAAAAGAAAGAACAATGGAGATAAGACGCCATACGAAAAGGTGAAGGAGTGGCTACAGAATCCTTCTGTCAGGGCCATGATCAAGAGGACGTTGCCTGAAGGTATGCATGTGGATGCCTGGATAGAGATGGCGCTTGTTTCGGTGCGCACCAGCGACAGGGTTCAGAATTGTGAGCCGATGTCCATTCTAGGTGCTTTGATTACGATTGCCAGCATGGGACTAAGGCTGGAGAACGCTCTTGGCCAAGCGTATCTTGAGGCTAGAGTTGTGAAGGATGACAAGGGAAACATAGACAGGTACGAGGCGCAAGTTGCGGTTGGATATAGAGGCATTCTGGATATGATGTACCGTAATCCTGAGATACAGGACATAGAGACATTCTTTGTCCATCAAAACGATAATTTCGAATTCCAGAGAGGCACCAACCCGTTTGCTCGCCACAGCTTTGATCATACCAAGCCCAAGGCTGCACGAGGCAAACCGTCGCTTGTGGTCACGGGGCTGAGATACAAAACTGGATACTACTCGTTTGATCTCTATCCGTTCGAGGATTTGTTAGAGCACAGGGAAAAGGTGTTGCTATCCAAGGGTATCAGGACGCAGATAAACGAGGATGGCGAGTATTCTTTTTACGGAAAGTCCAGAGGTGGAGGTGAGTACAAAGTAAAAGAGCTGCAAACGGCAGTATCATGGATCAAGTGGCCCACCCAGATGTTTCTCAAGACCTGTATTCGATGGTCGGCAAAATACTGGAACATGTCTGGCGACGTTCAGCAGGCTGCACAGTTGACAGATATGGAAGAGGCAAACGTTAGCCAGGGGCAAGATCGGATTGCGCGTGCGTTGCTCCCGCAAGATGTGAGGATGCAGATAGAGGGCAACGTCCAGAATCCGTCGATGGTATCCGAGGCACAGGGGATCAGTCTTGCACAGAATAAGGCGCTTGGTGAGCAGATGAAAAACGCCGCCATGAAGGGCAAGGAAGAAAAGCCTGAAGACGGAGAGCAGGCAGAACTTGAGAAAGCGGCAAAGAAGGCGGCGGCAAAGAAGGCAACAGAGGACAAGGCAAGCAAAAAGTCTGGTGAATAGTCATGGCACGCCAGTTGGGTAAAAATCTATTCGCCAAGATCGAGCGAAAGACATGGCGAAACAGGACGTTCTGCTGCGATCTAAGCGAGGACGCACAGAAGGCTTGGCTGTATATGTTGTCCACGCCCAGAACAACCAAATGTCCAGGGTTGATAGATGCTACGCTGCTTAATGTGATGGAAGATTTGGGTTGGGATAGGCACTGCTTGCCTGCCAGCATGCCAGGGCATGAAAAGATAATGAAAGGCATAGAGAGAACCACTTCCGCGCTAAACGAGCTTGCGGAAACCTCCACCAGTGACGGCGAACAGAGATGGATAGAGTGGGAGCCGGAAGGTAAGATGATCTTTGTTCCGAGGGCAATCCAGCACAATTTTCCAGACAATGTATATCAGGTGAAAAACTGGCTATTGGATTTGCACGAATATCCAGACACCGCGATCAAGCTGCGATGGATCGAGAATACACTTCGTTCTTTCAAGCGGAGGTATGAAGCATCGGACGAAAGATATAAAACACTTGATTCCTACTATCGGAGCATATTGGCAAAGCAGGCATATCGGGCAGAAGACAACGAAACAAAAGAGGAATCCGAGAAACTGTCAAACATTGAGACGACACCAGGTGAACCAGGTGTCAACACATATAAGAATAAGAATAAGAATAAGAGAGAGAATAAGAGAGATACTACTAATTCGGCATCTGGAAACCAGAAGCCGAAAGTGCTTTCGGAGCACGATCAGCTTGGCAATTATAAGCCTGAAGACCCGCCATCTGAATTCACAGAACGACAGGTGCAGGTATACCGTTTGCTTCAGGATACCGAGTTCTATGTAAGGGGGTACGGAATCAGATATGCAATTGAGGTGATAGACGACCCTGTTAGGCTGGCGAGAGATCTTGGTGATGCCGACGCCTATCCCGCTGTGGATCTCGGCCTGATAAAACGTCTTGGCAATTGGACCAAGACGAATAAGGTGCGCTCCAAGAAAGACATAGGAAGATTCCTCATGGGCAGGTTTTCTCATTCACAGGAAAGGGGAGGTTCGTACAGAGGCAATGGTACCAGAAACAAAGAACCACAGGAGTATCCCTACAGAAGCATGGACGACGGAGAGTAGATATGGATAGTAGAGTACCGCCATATAATGCTGAGGCAGAGTCTTGTGTACTGTCTTCCATCCTGACGGATAATTCCACCATGGCAGTCGCCATGCGATACCTTGAAG
>Ga0180438_10003710_pt1 | contig 22793 bp, 29 predicted proteins | sample SS_ome_12_FD_132455 | JGI IMG/M metagenome (GOLD analysis project Ga0180438, IMG submission 132455) | Hypersaline lake sediment archaeal communities from the Salton Sea, California, USA - SS_3_D_2 metaG | ecosystem: Environmental > Aquatic > Non-marine Saline and Alkaline > Hypersaline >...
CTCGACACGAAGATGATCGATGTCGTTCGGCGGGCCGTTGACGACGTGGACGTGCTGCAACGGCAGCATCGAGTTGCGACCGTCAATCATGTAGTCGCCAGGCTCGGTGGGGAGCTCGATCCGCCACTCCAAGGTCGGAGGCAGGATGTGATCACCGTCCTCCAAGAGATCGGGCAGCTCCTTCTTGTCCCGATGGATGTCGATGTGGTTGCCAGCACAGGTGGTGACGGAGTTGGCCATCTTCCGCAGGGCACGACTGTTGAGGTCGTTGTTGCGTTGGGTCTGGTCACCGATACCAAAGTGGACGTTGCACTCGATCATCCGAAGGGCTTCCTTCAGATCCTCGATCTCCTTCTTCAACGTGCTGCGGTGGCCTCGACCCTTGTTGACCTGGTTTTGCAGATGCTTGACGTAGTTACGCACGGACTCGGGCGTGAGTCGCATCGACAGCTGGGACGGTGCTGGAACCGAGCTGGACGTCACGTTGTGACGCACGCCACAGCGACCGCTCCGGCACCTGGGTTTCTTCGGTTTGTCGGGCTCGAACATGGCTAAGGTTGTCTCCTTGTTTTGGATTTCGATTAAATCTTCCCACGGTACGTCGTATGCCTCGCCGAGGCGTCTAGCGATCAGCTCTGACATCGGCCTGCGACCCACTTTGATGTCGGTGATGTACGATGGGGCCATGCCGATCGCAAGGGCGACACCTTGTTGCGAGATGCCCTCGGCCTTTAGGTCGGCGAGGAGCTTGAGGAACCGCTCTGGGACTGTATACATTGTCGTTCTCTTTCCCTAAGTTTTCTGGTGATTTCCCCTATTACCCCTGCCTGCAACTTGGTGTTGAGGACAAGCGTCACAGCTCCACGGCACGGGATGACCTGGGCTGTCTCGCTGCGGCGAATAGACCGCCAGCCTCGCTTGTCGTATGCCTCTGCACCGCTCTCGTGGTGCCACAGGTACACAGAGCCCGGCGGGTGCTCCGCAGGCCGTACGTGACTGTAGTAGTCCTGCTCACGCAACTCGTCGACGACGATCCCGACCTTGACGGCGGCAGGCAGCGTGCATGGGATCGGGATCTTGGACCCTCCCAGCACGAATGGCGTTTCTGGGGCATCAAGAATGGTGGCGACCTCCTTCCGCATGACCCGCAGGATCTTGCTGGCACCCGCCCCGATCGTCCTCGGCATGGTGTGCGTCGCTCCCTCCATCGTGTCGATGTAGGCTAGCAGATCCTCGCCCTTGAAGAAGATGTCACCCTTGATTACGTGAGGCTCTAACATGTCATCTCTCCGCGTGAATACCGTCGTCGGTGCTCGTCACTGGCCTCCGAGGACGCTGTTGTTTGAACTCGATCCTCGCCAGGTTGGCGATGTCAAAGAGGATCTCCAGATCCCCGGTCTCCTCGTAGAGCTGGGCTCGGGCAATGATGCTCTGGACGTTCTTGAACGTCCTACCCGTGGTCATCTGATACTCGAAGCTCCCATAGCGGAAGCCACCCATGACCATGCGGTGCAGGCACCCCTCGTCGAACTCCTCGGACCACTGCATCACCCGCAGCTCGGGGAGGTCTGGAGTCTCCTCGAAGTGCCTGTCGACGCGGCCTACGAGGTGGTTGTAGGCGTGCTCGCGAAGGTAATCCATGTAGTCAACGAGCCTGTGATGGCCCTCATGTCCCGGCTTGGTCATCCGTACCCTCCTCTATGTCGATCACCCGCAGTTGCTGCTCCGCACCCGGCTGAACACGGTGCGTGGCGAGCTTCTGGAAGTCGCCTTTTACGCACCGCAGCACCTTCAGGGCGTCCATGTTCTCGCACTCGATCGCCGTGTCCTCCAGGGTCTCCAGGAAGGCCACGCAGTCCGATGCGCGGAGCCAGATTTCGTCTTCTTGCTGTATGAAGGGCATCTGGAAACCCTTGTTCTGGTCGGTCATTTGACTACCGTCACCTCCTGTCCCTCGGCCACCAGCTCCTCGATAGCCTTGAGGCATTTGGGGCAGTCAACAGGGCTGCTGGCAGTCCACCAACCGGCCCTCGCTCGCATCGAATGGGCATTTGGGGAGCTGGGTGCGTAGCCACAAACGGCACCCCATTTGCCGTCTGGACGACCGTGGATGAGCCGACCACCCTTGGGTCGACTGGGCCGGATGATGAGGGTGTCTCCACTGACTAGTGGACGCTTCTTCCGAGGCATTTCAGGCTCCTTATCGGCACGGTGGACAACGGGCAGTCGTCATGGACGCCGACTAGCAAGGAGCTCCGTCTCTCGGGGGGTAAGAAATGTGCCGTTCAGCGGTCACTATACCAGTTCCAGTTGACTTTGTCCACGCCCATCTGGTAGTCTATTCACAACTGCCAACGAGTCGGCAGCAGGAGCCCACGGAGGGTGAGAAATGCCATTCGTTAGTGAAGCTCAACGCCGGTACTTCTACGCAAACAGAGGGAAGCTCGAATCTCAGGGTGTGGACGTAGACGAATGGGAGGCTGCAACCGGCGATAAAAAGCTCCCAGAACGAGCTCCAAAAGCTAAAAAGAAGAAGAAAGCTGGACTCCTCCCGGAGTCCGCTACGTCCACATACCGAACCGCACATTTTCTAACTTCGTCTGAGCCTGGCACCCTCCTGCACCAGGCTTCCAAAGCGATCCTGGGGCAGATAGGACATCCGCCCCAGGATTCTCTCACAAAGGTCTCATCCGTGCTCGACGGATGGGACGATGAGTCGCCGGACTGGACAGCACTGGCGAAAATGGCCGTGGCGGCTAGAAGAAAGGCCCATCTCCTGCCGCCACGGCTTGCACAACGAGCCAAAGACCAGCTCCTCGAACAGGCCGAGCTGGTCGGATCCCGAGGCCGGGCTCTGAAGTACGGACGACCCGAGCCAGAGGGCAGTGACCACGATTACGCCGTATTCTCAGACGATCCCGGGGAGAGAGCCACGGCAAAGAAGCTCCTGGAGCGCCTAATTGCTGGTGGTTACACACGTTACGACTATCCAGGCGGTGTTTTGACCGCTTCTGGCGACAATACCGACATCAGCCTGTATCCCGCAGCCAAGAGAGGCCAGATCGACGAGGCGTGGGAGCTGATGGAGGGCGGAGCCAGCAAGGATGACGCCTGGGAACAGGTGAACAAGACCGCAGAGGCCGAGATTTCCTTCCCCAGTGAAGAAATCCCCGATTTACAGGCGCGGTTGGACGCTCAGCAGCCTATCTATACTACAAGGGTTGACGCAGAAAAGGACCGCTACAGCCCCCAGCAGCTCCTGTCCTCTGTTCTTGGCCCGCTACGGGTATCTGACGTCACCCCAGGAGAGGGGACCGCCTCACACCCCTTCCAGGACGAGCTGACTGGGGGCCAGAAGGCTCAGATCGGGGATCTGCCGTACTCGCTTGTAAAGCTACTACGAGAGAACCCCCAGGATGGGGAGAAAAGGGCGGTAATTGAGAAACAGCCCGAGCCCTCGCCTATGGTGCCAATTCTGCTGGAGAAGGCCGCCAAGCGTCGTCTGGGCGGTCTCGTCACCAAACTCCGAGGCGGAGGCGTCTCCTCGGCCACCCGCTCCAAACCGACGCCCAGGACAGCCACGGCTCCCACACGCCGGGCTGCCCCTACCTCTGCTAAGGGGGTGCCCAAGCCCGGGACTGGCACGCCGACCACCCACAGACCCCGCCAGCCCTCGGCCCAGCAGAAGGCCGTAGCCGAGGGTCCGAAGCGAGAAGCGACCTCTGGGCGGATACGCGATCAGATACGAGCAGCCAAAGAGTGGGCATCTGGGAAGGCCCAGACCGCAGGGACCAAATACCGACAGGCCACGGGTGCTCCAGAGGACGCTGGACTGCTGAGCGCCACGATGGGACACGTCACTCGAACAGGGGCTGAGCCGTTCTGGAGAGGACAGTCCATGTGGCAGAGGGCGAAGAACGTCGCCAACACGTTCTTCCGTCCGGCGTACCCGTTCCTCGACCGTCCGAAACTCCCAGCGGGGCAGGAGCCCACGAAGCGTGTGCTGGACAAGACACGGCAGGCGGCGGGAACAGCAGCACGAGTCGCGCCGCCAGTCGCACTTGCAGCCTCCCCGGTCATTGGCGGTGCTGTCGGTTACAGCCAGGTGCCAAGGAACGTGGCCTGGCAAGTGATGAAGGCTGAGCGACCGGACCTGATCGACGAATGGCAGCAAGCCCGATGGAAGAACAGAAAGAATCCCACGCCTGAGAACGAGGCAGCACTCCAGACCGCCGAAGCGGCATTGGATAAATACCATGCCGAGACTACTGAGCGTGTGAAGCCGGGCTTCTGGAGCACGATGGCCGGGTCGTATTTCGGTGAGAAGGAGAACCCGATCAACGAAGCGATGCGAGAGTACACGCATCGCATGGCGTACCAGGGGATCGGCGAGGGCTTCCGAGGCGAGGCTGGCACTGCGCTGCCAGGAACCGAGCCACTCCATGCTGTCCGCAAGTGGTGGAGGTCAACACCGTTCCAAATAGCAGCCTATCCGGTTGAGCGAGCGATAGGCCACTCCATGTCCAAGGAGACGGAGCAGGAGATCCTCGACGACATCTACAAGAAGTACACGCCGCAGATCCTGGAGAACCCAGAGCTGGCACGGCAATCACCGCTGTACGACTACTACCAGCAGCTCGTGGGCTCGCCGGAGGAGGCTGCCAAGCGAATGGGCGGCGGTACTCTTGCAAAAAGAATGGACACGCGTGTTGCTGGCCTGAATACTCGCCGAGACCTGTTCGACGCAAAAGGCAACGTCATCGGTAGCACGACCGCACGCGACCAGACGCCTGCTCAATGGGCGGGGCAGCAAACCCTGGATGCACTCCGGCGTCAAGGTGTTTCAAAAGACCAAGCTCTCGCTACAGGGAGGAAGGTCAGAGACACGCTTGTGGATCCTGAACTATACGGGACGCAGCTCGCACAAACCGAAGCGCTGGCCAAGGCCATCCACGATCCGTTGTCAGCCATCAAAGAGCACCCAGACATTGTCAAGGACATTCAAGAAGTCACGAAGCGCATGGGCGAGGCAGACGTCGGACCAAGTGCTCTCGCGGTCACCCCGGAGAGTCGGCGCGATCTGCGAGGGACAGAGCTCAGTAAGGCGATGGCAAAGAAACGACAGGCCACGCGGATCCTTCAGGACGTCGTAGCCAATCGGCTGAGTGCCAAAGCAGAAGAGCATGCAGAGCAGGCGGGTACACCAGAGGCAGAGGCCGTGGCAACACTCGCCAGGCAGTTCGGCAGTGGCCTTGGCGAGTACCAGCGAGAGACGGAGCTTGCCGAACACAGGCGCACCGAGGGTGATCGCCGCATGGGACAGATGCACGGCGGGCACGAGATCGGCTGGGACGTGCCAGTGGGCACACCAGGCTGGGACATAACCGGCTACGCAAGGCCGGGCGATGTCGTCATGGGTCGTACCGTGCAAGAGGGTGAGAACGTCAAGATCCCGATGCGGATCAAGAGAGACCCCAACATGATGCAGCGTGTGGAGCAGGCCGCGAAATCCCGCCTGGCATCCAAGGAGACGCAGCAAGCGTTGGAGACGCTCGGCCTGAAAGCCCAGGACGTGGCCAAGCCAGCCCTCGCGGAGCTAGCTGCCAAGCAGCCCGATATGCCGACCACCCCGACCGACCCGTTCGCTGTCGTCAAGCAGCCCGAGAACATCGTGCCCGCTGTTGCCGGGCTCGGCGGACTAGCATGGGCCGGGTCGAAGATGCGAGGTCAAGAGGTGCCCATGCTGCCAACCACCGAAGACATCCAAGCGAAGGTGACGGGGCTGCCCACCGAAAGCGTACAGGCATTGACTACCGCCGCCAGAACTGGCAAGTTCGATACCAACGCAAAGCTGCATGCTGCTATACTGGGTGTGCGGGGCCTCACGGAGATGGGATACGATCCCAACGTGGCCACGAAGATGGTGTGGGACGCGAACGCCGAGGTGAGCAAGCGGAAAGACCAGCTTGCGAAGTCGGTCATCGGCAAGGCGCTGGGCATGAAGCCGCCAAAGGAGAAGAAGGAGTGGTCGTGGAAGAACTTCTTGCCGAAGATGCCAGCCGAATTCGAGGAGGCACCCGAGACAGAGGTGGCAGCGACAGAGCCCGAGCCCAAGCCCGAACCGACACCAACACTAGAACCCGAACCCGCCGTGGGCGACTTCTGGTCGCACGCACCCTTGCTCGCCGGAGGTGGCCTGGGCCTTGGAGCTGGCGGCGGTTACCTGTTATACCAATATCTGCAAGAGCAGAAACGCAAGGAAGAAGAAGAGAAAGCACGGGAGGAAGCAGAAGCACTACTCGCTTAGGAGCGTAGGATGATTCGACTAACCCTTTCCATCTGGATCATGCTGACGGCCAGCATCGCCACGTCCCAAGAGTGGTCATGGCCCGGTTACCCCGACGAAGGTGCGCTCGGTCGATACCTTCAGACCAAAGGCTACACGTTCGACGAGCTGGAGGACATGACGTTCGACCAGTGGCGGCAGATCCACAACCAGATTCGTAACGAGAACAACGGCAAGTACGTCGTCAAGCACAGCCCTGGTTGGAACCCAGGCCGCAAGTGTGGCAATGGCGGTTGTGCTATGTGCTATGGCTACACGACCAAGGTAGCTGCGTGGGACAAGAGCCTGCGACAGGTAGCAGCATGGGACAGCGCACTTGTGCCGACGAGCACCGATCCACAGGCACCTACGCCGGTCAGTGCGATCGACAGCGTGTTCAACCAGCTCAAGATCGGCATCAACGACTACGTCGTCGACCTCGGCTGCGGTGATGGCCGTGTGGTCGTCGCTGCCGCCAAGAGAGATGCACGAGCAGTGGGCGTGGAGATCGACGCCACGAAGGCCGACGAGGCACGTAAGGCCGTGAGCCAGTACGCACACGCCAGCATCCTCACGATGGACGTGCTGGAGCTGGACGACCTGAGCAAGGCCAACGTCGTCTACATGTACCTCTACGTCGACTTGATGGAGAAGCTGAAGCCGACGCTCGCCACACTGAAGCCAGGTGCCCAGGTCGTCACGTACCTCCACCGCATCCCCGGCGTCAGAGCAGACAAGCAGATGTCGGTCACCCTCGGAGGTAAGAAGCACGTCTTCTATCTCTACATTGCTGGGAAGGATAAGTTCAGATGAGCTTACGAGGAGCCACTGATCCCAACACGGCTGCGATGGGCCAATCGCTCAACGCAGATCCGCAGTCAGCACAAGCGATGCTGACGTCAATGATTCACAACGGACCCGCTGCTGGCCCGGCGGGCACAAACCAAGTAGAGCAGAAGCCTGGCGGTGAGATGGGAGGGGCCAACACGCCTTCCACCAACCCGATCGGCATGTACTCAGGCATCGGCATGGATCCAGGAGGAACGAGTCCCATGGGAAACGCAGCATTCGGTACTCAGAACAACGTGCTGCTCAAGAGCAGCCAACTCGGCAAGTGGTTCCAGAAGCGAGCGGTCGGCACGTCTGCTGTACCCAAGCGATTCCCTCGGGAGTTCGGACCTCGCATCGGCGGCCTTCCTCCGAAGCCGGGACAGGTGCCACAGTCGCAGGCACCGAAGCCACAGCCACCGAGCCAGACGATGCGAGGTCCGTCCACGGCACCCAAGATGACGATGTATAAGAAGCCGGACGGCTCGTGGGGCAGACGAGCTGTTGGAGCTGCTCAGTATCGACAGGCCGTGCAGAACCAACCGACTCGAACTCGGGGCCAGATGGCACAGCGGCCAATGATGGCTGGCCAAGGCGCACAGCAGTACGATCCCGTGGCCGCACTCTCCGGTGCTCCTGCCGCTCCATCCGGCTTGACCATGACACCAGAGCAGCAGGCCGTGTGGGCGCAGCGAGGTGGTGACCCTGCATGGCGAGAACGGGCGATCGCGTGGTTGCAGCGAGGACAGCAGCAGCCGCGACAACAGCTCGCACAAGCGCCTCAAAGAACCACGGCGAAGATCCCGGGGGCTGAGTGGGCCAAACAGCGGGAAGCATACCTACGGCAAAAAGGAGCCAGCGATCTCGGCAAGTGGATCGTCAAGCGAGCCAGCTCGATGCCGGGTACGCCTGCGCAGCAGCCACCGCCGCAACCAGCACAGCAGCCACAGCAGCAGCCACCCAAGAAGACGCAGGCACAGATCAACCGAGAGCTTGTGCAACAGCCCAAGCAGAAACCAAATCTTCCACCGATCGTCAACGGACCAGCAGGCCCCGTCAAGCAGGCGGAGCAACTGATGGCCTTCCTCCGAAGTCGAAAAGGGCGGTAATTGAGAAATGATTGACTGGCAACTCTTCAAGCGGGCTGAGTCGCAGGCTCAGCAGATCGGCAGCTACAAAGGCGAGGATCAGTCGCACGACATGAATGCTCGCCCCGTGTTCGCACAAGGGCAGGCTGAGACGCCCACGACCGACAAGCCCACGGGCGATCAGGGTTGTGGCAGCGAGCTCGTCGCCATGCGCGGTCAGTCGAGCGCTGTGAAGCAAGCAGGGAAGCTGCCGCCAGGTACGCCTGCGCCAGGCGAGGGACCGTACGATCCGGGTGAGGAAGAGGCGGCACGCTGGGAAGCGGGCAAGCCGAGCCCCGAGTGGCAAGGCCACTACGAGGAGAACAAGCGACAGGTCGCAGATGCCATGGCGTGGCCGAACCTCGTGAAGATCCAAGAGGAGAAGAACCCGGGATGGTTGTCTCGTCTGTTCGGCGCTGAACCACAGGAAGCCCTGTATGCTCACGAGGGTACGCCAGTTTACCTTGATGCGATGCAACAGAAGTCTGCCAGGTTCCGTGTAGCCAAGCCTCCGCAAGGTCACCTTGCTGCACTGAAGAAAGCGTTGATGAACAAGCACAACTGGCGGCTGTCTGCCAACTTCGGTCTCTTCGGTCCAATCGGCGGCGGCATTATGAACTATCGCCAGTTGAAGCGCAAGCGCAAGCCGAAGAAGCAAGTGCCCGAGGACATGAAGGCGGAGCTCGCAGCCAAGACAGCCAGCGACGAGAACGAGCCGGGCATGAAGAACCCGACGATCACTCCGAAGACACAGTCGAAGGTCACGCAGTTCCTCAAGCGGAACCCCAAGGCCGACGACGCATCCTTCCACGAGTTCGCAGAGGACGCGGGGCTCAACAGCCATGCTGCCGAGGCAGCGGCGTATCGCACGGCGTCCGAATGTCTGAAGTCGGCACGAGCGCTAGCCAAGATGGCGATCTGGCCTTTCTCGCAAGAACCCGAGGATACCTGGACTCCAAAGTTGTTTGATCGCCAGGGACCAAAACCGCCACAGAAGTTGATGTCGTGGCCCGAGCTACGAGCCATGGAGCAGCGATACTTCGACACGCTCGGGGTTGGCCCAGAGCTGTCGCCGGAGGACACGGCACGTCTGAAGCTCCACTACGGTTGGGGAGAGAACGATAATAACCCGGAAGCCCTTGACCTGATGGAGGCCATGTTCGACGCAGAGCAGGCCGACGACTACGACCCGGAGAACGATGTGGAGTTCCGGGACGCGCTGTACGACAAGGCGTTCAAGAGCGCCTCTGCGTCCGAATGTCTGAACGCCCCCATCGCCAAGTCCGCCGCCGACTTCATGGAGCAGCTCCAGAAAGAGGACGACGCCATCCGCGAGGTCCAGAGCACCCGAGAGCTGATGCGGCAGAATCGACGCCGTATGCGAAGGGGCCGACGCCGCCGTCGCCGTCGTAAGTCGGCCTTGGCCATGTTCAAGCTGGCCGAGGGAGACAGTGCCACGAAGGTCGAGCGTCCCGGTGGCATGTCCATGGGATCCGCTCTGAAAGCACCCACTGTGACCCAATCTGTGCCCGCAACGCCGAGCCAGAAGGTCTTAAACGCCAAAAAGGTCACCGCACCGGCCCTTCCCATTGATACTCACCTTCGCCCGACAGGCGGGATGGGCTATACTGGGTCGATGCGGTTCAACACGCTAACGAACCAAAACTACTAAGGAGGACACTGATGTCCATGCTCTCCGATCCCGGCGGCGCACAGAAGCCGACACCTGTCGTACCGGACCCACCCAACGTAGCCGCGCCGCCCGCTGGTGGCGCTGCCGCACCGAGCATCTCTCAGCAGGCAGGCAAGATGCTTGCCGGAGGACTCGCATCCGCTGTGCGTGGAAAGGGCGGTGGTGGTGCTGCTCCCACAACGCCCACGGCTCCTCCGACAGGTGGAACAGCTCCGACAGGCGGAGCTCCTCCGGCCAAGACGCCTCCTGCTCCTGTCGCAACGCCGATTTCGGAGGCCGAGCACGTTGATGCTGTTCAGCGGCGTGTCTTCGACGCCGATTACAGGTCGCCCAACGAGGTAGCGGCTGGTGGTGAGAAGTTACCGCCTCCTCCTGCTAAAACTCCTCCTGCTGCTGGCGGCGGTGATGCACCCGCAACTTCACAGCAAGGTTGGGGCAACGCCTGGAACAGCCTGATGGGCGGCAACCTCTCCGACGCATGGGGTCAGACGCCTGGCTACGGCAAGGCTCTCCTCGGTGCCGGTGGCGGTGCGTTGCTGATGATGCTCCTGTCGAAGCTGTTCGGCAAGCAGGGCAGCTACACCGTCGAACAGATCAAACACACCGAAGATGTCTTCGAGAAGCTCAGCACATCGGCCAGGGCTCGCTTGTACGGTGAGGCCCAGGCCAACCCCGAGCTGATCGAGAAGATCGCATCGTGCAAGATCAGACACGGTGGGCGTTCCAAACGAAAGAAGATGGCCTCGCAAGACCCTTTTGCGTGAAGTCCGGTGAAGACGTGCTGCATGGTGGACTCGCTGACCAGGACACCGATGCAGATCACTCGGACTCTGCACTCGACAAGGGTCAGAAGATCGAGATGGAGCATACGACTAGTCCCGTGATCGCCAGAGAGATCGCTCGCGATCATCTAACTGAGGGCCAGGACTACTACGACAGGCTCGAAGAGATGGAGGAAGACATGGAGAAATCCGCACTCACCACCTGGTTCCAGAAGCGAGCCCAGGATCCCGACAAGGTCGTCGAGGTCGAGGTCGAACTCGAAGATGGCAAGATGGAAGTCGAGACCGAGACCGCAGCCGAAGAGGCGGCAGAGGAAGCTGAAGAGGAGATGGAAGAGAAGGAAGCTCACTGCGGTCACTGCGGCAAGGGCGGCAGCCCGAAGAAGGCTAAGCGTTACAGCCGCACGCACAAGGGCGGCAAGATGAACGGTGGCTTCCAGCGGGGCAATCGGTTCCAAGGTGGCAGCAAGGCTGCTGCGTGGGCCATCAAGCTCGCCGAGGACGACAAGGACGAGAAGTCCGAGAAGGACGACGACAAGCCCAAGAAGAAGAAAGTCGACACGAGCACCAAGCTCGGGCCGATCCAACACCAGTACGTCGCCGACGCCATGGGCGGCACGGCACATGAACGCACTGGCAAGGCAATCAGGGAACGATTCCAAGACGAGGACCAAGGGCTGTTCGACTCGTGGCTAACCGCCAACGCTCCGATGCGAGAGATGGTCGGCAAGCGGATCCGCCGGGGTGCTTCTCGTATGTCCGAGAATCCCGGCCTGCGATGGCTCAGCTACCTCGACCCGACCAAACCCGATGGGTCGCAGGAAGGTCTCGTGGGTTTGCTGGCATCGGGCGGTAAGACAAGCAAGGGCGTCCAGGACGTGGAGGACATCGTCAAGGAACGCTACGCCAAGAAGCTCAAGAAGCACCAGGATCCCGTCGACGATCCCAAGGGCGAGCGTACCGAGCGTGAGACGCCGTGGCACATGGGCATGCAAGGAATGCTCGCCGACAAGGACAGTGACATCGCTGGTCACCGCTACATGCGAAAGGAGAGGCCGTTCAACTACTGGTTGAACCCGCTTGATCGCAGTGGTCCGCTCATCGAGCTGGGTGATCGCCTCTTGCGTCGCCAGTTCGCCGGGCATGCCTTGCCTGAGTCTACCGGCGGTCGATTCGCTCACGGTCTCATCCCGGGCCTTGCAATGTTCCGTGGTGGCCATGATGCCCAGAACAAGCTGCGTCGGGCAGCCATGATGAACAAAATCTATGGCGAGGAGGCCACACCGACGCCAGCCGACTACGGCGAGGAGATGGCCAAGGCCGCTGCCATGGGTTCGTTCCTCGGCCCGACAGGCAAGCTACCGACCGGCAGTCAGATTAGTGCAATGGGCAGCCAGCTCCGTAGACCGCAGCCACCGGCCGCGCAGCAGATGTCTCCGCAGCTCCGTCGCACCCAAGGCGTTGTCAGGCCGCCAGCGCCAAAGCCGCCGTCACCGAGCCCGAGCGACTCCAATAGCCCGTACACCCAAGCCTGGCGAGCGTCGCAGATACCGAAGCCTGCCCCGCCGAAGCCGCAGTCGTGGGCAAGCAGGCTCGCTGGCCCGTTGGCCGGTGTTGCGGGCAGAGCCGCTATGGGTGCGAGTAGCATGTTTGGAAGGTAATTATGCGATACACGGTCTTGATTCTGCTGCTACTGTTCCCCCCTGCATTAGCAGCCGAGACCGAGAGCGAGGCGTGCAAGCGTCTCGCTCCAAAATACCACACGGTTGCCATCGACGCGGTTCTCCCGGATGAGAGCCGCGTCGATCTTTTGTCTGAGACGCATGCCTGGGAGGTCGACTGGGCACCGAAGTGGAGTGAAGGGGTCGGCCAATCGCTGCTCTATGCAATCTGGACAGGCAAGCAGCCAGGGCTTATACTGCTCGTGAAGGATCGGAGGGCGGAGAAGCACTTCATCCTCCGGGCGAAGCTCGTTTGCGAGAAGGTAGGGATCGATCTGAGGGTCGAGAAGTCCAATGGCGTCGATCGACAATGCACTGCGAGTCACCAGCATGATCGAGGACATCATGCGGGACGTGGATGCGGAGATCATCAGGGACATCCGCCTGAACATGCCCAAGAAGCAGCCGATCGCGATCCCATTTAGCACATACAGGTACGGGCTTGGCACTCTGCCGCCGCTTGCTGTGTGGGCGCACCTCCGTTTGTACGAGGAGCACGCTACGTTGGAATACATCGTGCCCCCTAGAGTCTTGCACAATGTCGGAAGTCATTAGAATACCGTTCGCGACGTGGTCGATCGTCCAGTACAACGAGATAGCGAAGGCGCTCTATCGGTTCTGCGACCAGCCCGTGGACGGCAACCCGAGCCTCCTCGACCCCGGCATGGAGTTGATAAGCGGACTGAACGAACCCCTGGAACTGTACGGCAATGAGTGACACCATCAGTATCACAATGTCGGAAGTCATTAGAATACCGTTCAGCACGTTCGCGTACTGTGTGCCGGACTTGCCGGATTTGCCACTCGCCTCGGTGACTTGCATCATACGGGCCTACGAAGAGCGGAAGCATCTGCGTCATATTATACCCATGGAAAACTTTCGCAATGTCGGACACCATTAGCATCCCGTTCCACACGAACCAGCACCCTGGCATCGTAGCGATGCAAGAGCTGCTCGGCGAGATGGATCTCAGGCCGATGCTGACGGACATACTAACGGATCTCGCTGGCGAGTGGGTACCGCTGACTCGCGTGCCGGTGCCGGAGCAAGTGGTCAGCATCATCGACGAGGGCATGGAGCATTTACTAAACGGCATGGGCGTGCCCGTGGAGCTTTACAATGGTCAGTCCGGTTTCAATAGCAATTCCTTTCAGCCCTCAGAAACCGCTCGACGTGCTCTGGAGGCCGGACTTGTCCCTGTGGGACGCCTTGATGATGACGAACCTAGCGGACGAGGCGAGGGAGGCAGCGGACGCGGTGAACGGCTTCACGAGGCACATGATGAGGGAGCCCGGCTTCTACCGTCGCATCCTGCCGCCAGCTCCGATACCCAACGACGAACTTAACCGGTAATTGAGAAATGGATCCAGTCGACTTCTTCGGCCTGCGGATGCAGCAGAGTATGCTGGGCGTGGTAACACTGGCGGAGCTCCTGAACGAGGAGAAGCCCAAGCGTGTCATCGAGCTAGGCACGGGCGCTGGCGGCCTGTCGTTGCTGCTGGAGTCATGGTGCTTGCGGCACAAGGCCGAGTTCGCCACGTACGACAAGGAGCAACCTGAGCGACACGCGACGCTCTATCCTTCCGGCGGCCTGTGGCAGCATGGCAACTTCTGGAAGTTAATGCCGCCCGTATTACTAGGTAAGTGGGAGTCGCCGGGCAAGACGCTCTTGTTGTGCGACGGCGGCAACAAGCCCAAGGAGGTCAATGAGTACGCCCCTGTGCTGCGGGTCGGTGACATCGTCGGCGTCCACGACTACTGCGTCTCGCTGGAGGTGTTCAGAGATATACGTTGGAAGGGCGGATGGCGGTCGTGTGAGGTCACCTGGGCCGACATTGAAGACGCTATTGCCCCTGCTTTCGAGGCTGTAGATGGAATTGACCCCAAATGCGGTTGGGGATTCTGGAGGAAGGTGCGATAATGGAACTCCGCTTTGGCCCGCCCGTGACCTACGGAATGGTACACACCAGATCAAACTCGCTACCCAGGATCATCGGCTACGAAAAGGAATTGGACGGAATCGTTGTGATCGAGGAGCAGACCTTTGGCCCGGGAAAAGAAACACTTCACTGTGCGAGACTGCCAGCAGTGGTTCCCAACTGCGAGCGACGAGGAGATTGTCCTCTGGGTACGGACTGCCCAAGAGGTTGTTGACCGTGGGTTCCACCCGGAGCATGGGGTGGCCGCAGCAAACATCGAGCTGCTGACTCATCGAAGGCACAGAGGCCGACAGAACGACGAGAAGGATCTGACATGAACTGGCACATCCGCTGGGGCATCCGCCGCGACCTCAAAGACATGGCCATGCTCGACGGGACGCTGTTCGCCGAGCCGTGGACGGAGGAGAAGTTCGTCGAGACCCTGCGGCAGCGGAATCACATCTCCATGGTCGCCGAGAGCATCATCGACGACGGCTTCATCGACGGCTTCATGGTCTACGAGCTCAACAAACACAGCATCCGCGTGGTCAACTACGCGGTGTTCCCGGATGTCCATCGTGAGGGTCTGGGCACGCAGATGTTGGACAAGCTGTGGGGCAAGCTGCATTGGAAGCGTCGACGGCACCTTGACTTCCAGCCTCGACGGCTCAAGTGCGGCCTGTCGTCACGGGCTATCTCGTTCTTCGAGAAGCACGAGTTCTCCTACCTCGCTGACCGTGGCGTGCTACGCCGGTCGTTAGGCCGCGTGCCTATCTCGATCCCCTTCGACACCAACCAGCTCCTGGAAGCGTTCTATGGCACGCCAGAGGCCACCGTACGTGCGTTTGAGCAACTGCTTGCACGACAGACGGCCCGAGACGTCGAGATGTCCGCCAGGAACAATCTTAACCACATGCTCTCCAACGGCCCCATCGACCCGATCCCCGGCGGCATCACCAGAGAGACGATACAACAGGCGATGGACATAATGAGGACGCGATAATGCCACCCATCCCGTACATCGAAGAAATGACCGTGTGGGATCACACGTTCAAGTTCCACATCGCCAACGCGCAGGCCGAGTCGTGGTATGGTAGACGAGGTCACTGGTCGAAGTACCTTAGCCATCGGAACCTGTGGGATCTTCCTATGCGGAATCTCATCAAGCCCGGCAACGTCGTTATTGACTGCGGGGCCAATCAGGGGTGGACCACGGTTATCTACGCCAAGCAAGTCGGCGTCTCCGGGGCCGTGCATGCGATCGAGGCGAACAGGCAGAATTGCCAGCGGATCCATGATAACCTGGCGCTGAATGACATCCGCAACGTCGGTGTCCTATGGAGTGTCGTCGGCAGCGACCAGCCTCGTGGCTTCCGAGGCGAATGCGTGCGGCATCACGGCGTCAAGGTGCCGGGCATACAGCTCGACGACTTCTGCGACCGCAAGCCGGACGTGGTCAAGGTCGACGTCGAGGGCTTCGAGTGCGAGGTTCTCAAGGGCGCCCGTGAGCTGATGGACACGGTCGGACCCGCGTTTGAGATCGAAATTCACACAATTCCGCCCACCACCATGGTAAATTACGGTGGCAGCGTCGAGGAGTTATATGCTATCCTACTTGAACACGACTATCGCCTGTTCCGGGACATCATCGGGGGCGGGAAGCTCGGAGAGGTCGATGCACCGGACAGCCCAGTGATGCAAGGCAACGTCTGGGCGGTTAAGAAGGGACGCGATTATGGCGGAGAATTTGCATGAGCTGGTACTAAAGGTACACGATGGTCGTGTGTGGCGTCTCCGCAAGGACTGTAAACAGGATCAGTCGACCTTCCACGAGATCATCGTCCAGGACGGCTACCGCGTTAAGTGGATGCTCGGCGAGGACTTCACGCCGTCGCTCATCTTCGACGCTGGCACGACCTACGGTGACTTCGCTGGGCTGTGCCGGGACGCGTGGCCACACGCCAAGATCGTCGGCATGGACATGGAGCCGCTGTTCGAGCCTGTCTGGCGAGGCAACATCGGCGACCACAACTGCAAGTTCTACTCAGGCTACCTGACGAACGACTCGCCTCTCGTGTCGAAGTACATCGCCACGCCCGACCAAGTTGCCAGGCACGTCGTCGACGGGCGTATCAAGTTCCCGTTGGTCCTGATCGAGGACATCATCGACGCCGAGGGCGTGCCGCAGCTCCTGAAGATCGACATCGAGGGCGGCGAGGTCGACGTGCTCATCGGCCTGCACAACAAAGGCTGCCTGCAAGACATCGATTGGATCGTCGGGGAGTGGCACTGGCCGCCCGCCCTGGCCAAGATCATACAACTACTGCAAGATACCCATGACGTCCAGTGGGATGGCGAGTGGCCTGTCTGCCAATGCCATCAGTTCTGGGCACGACGAAGGAGCCAATGATGGATCCAAAAGCATTCGGAAAGAAGCTGGGCGGCGGGAAACCGCTCTTCCAAATGACAGTCACCCGTCGTATTATAGGGTTCGGCGTTCCCAAGAAGGGCAAGCCGAAGTCTATTCACCCCTCCGATCACAAGACGCCGTCAACGACTGACATGGCAAAAGACAAGGACGCAAGAGGCGCTAAGGCGACCTAACCATGGTGAAGTTCCGCGACTGCGTGGATGTGCAACCCATCCTCGTCTTCTCCATTCAGCACACGGGTACTTGGTTTGCGATCAACTTCCTGACGAAGCACTCCAACGTGTCAGAGCTCTGCGAGATCAAGATAGGCCGTGAGCTGTTCACGGGTCAGTTGTACGACGCGAACTACCCAGAGCACCTGACACACTTCCTCTTCCACCATCACGCCGGGCTGGGAGCTCCGATCAGTGACGACGATGCACGAGCAACGCAATGGCTGCTCACGTATCCGCTGATCTGTACCTACCCAACCGTGATCCCGCTACGAGATCCGCTGCTGAGCCTGATCTCCCGGCAGACTCGGCACCCAGATCGTCAGCACCACTACATCGTGCAGGCCATGACGCAACTATTCAAGCTGCACCCGGCCAACAACAACACGATGGCGTTCTTTCTGCCCGTGGACAAGCTCCAGTCCGCCTCGTTCGCCGGTAGGCAGCACACGTTGAAGCTGCTACTGATGCACATGGGGCTGCCCCAGGAGGATTGGGTGGACGAGTTCGCTGCGGACTGGCCCGTGTTCAACTCGCAACGCGGCCCTCTCCACGAGCTGTACGAGCAGGGCGACCTGGACGGCCTACGTGATGCTGGCCTCGCCTCCGAGATCCTCATGCTGCGAGAGCACGAGGACGAGATCCGCCCGCTCATGGAACAATTCAACTACAAGGACTTGCTTTGGTACTCGTAATGGACGGTATGCTGGACGCAGAACTCGGTGAGAAGTATTGGCCCGACGTACGTGGCGTCGAGTCGCTGCACGCCCACTTCATCTTCGCTGTCCCGGCTACTGGGATGCGACAGTTGGCTATCGACCGCGCTCGAAAGCCCGACGTGACGTGTGCCTGCCACTTCGATCAGATGTTCAACCACGTTGTCGGCTTCGGACGCGGCCCCAAGGCCATCGTGATGTCGCATATCCCGTTCGAGGCGTATCTCGCCAAGGACACGACGCATCTGGCTCTCCGGGTCATGCAGCGACACCCGTTCACTGCTCCCCTGCGGTGCCCGCTGCTGACCAGGATCATCTTCGGCGACGCGGAACCCGACGATCGGCTCAGGGAGAGCTTCCTGATCCTGGCCAAAGAGGTCACCAAGCGGGCCGACATCGAGCTGGTGCCGATGGATTGGGTCGGAAACAGCCTACGAATGTCCATGTACCGCAATAATGACCTCAACGGCTTGGCCGAAAACGGTCTGGGATGCTATATTGACTGGCTACGGCAGCACGAGGACGTGCTGAGACCGATGTTCGAGCGCCTAGGGCCGCTCCCCTGGTTCTCTTGAGGACACCCATGCTACGTGTAATCTTCCAACGGGCGTTGAAGCGAAGTGGGAATCACTTGCTGACGCACTGGCTCCTGACCATGTCACCCGGCAAGGCCGAGAGCTTCTTGATCCTGCACAACTACCGTGACACTCTTTGGCCCAGGCTGTTGCTCGACACGACCGACGTGGCGGTGTGTAACTGCGAGGAGCCTTACCGCTTCCCGATGGCCGACGTGGCGATCTTCAAGCGTAACTGTGAGGTCGTCGGTCGAGAGTTCACGTCGATCATGTTGATGCGGGATCCGCTGAACTGGATGGCCAGCTACCTGAAGATGCAGCAGGCGTTCGAGGACGCAAGCGACTTCACCCAGGCCGAGTCCTACCAGCTCCATGCTCCGACGTGGTGGCACTGGTATCGCATCGCCTGGGAACAAGCCCAGGAGAGCGACGTGCTGATCGACTACGTCATGTTCGTCACGTCGAAGGAGTATCGGCAGGACATCGCCAAGAAGCTGAAGCTGATGTTCGACGACACGCGTGACAAGTACGTGCTCAACTCGTTCTGGGGTCCGCCGAAGCTGAAGCGACCGTCCTCCTTCGACACCGACAACGTGCTGGCCGGTGCGATGGAGCCTCGGGACATGGACGTCACGCAGCGGTATCAGCATTACGCTGACACGTTCCGAATACTCGGTGTTCCCGACGACATCCTCGCACTGTCCGAGGAGCGTTGGGGCATCACACTCTAATAGGAGAGCCCCCATGCAAGTGAAAATCGGCGACATGGTCTTTGATCCCAAAGACTGTCCGATCATGCTGATCCTTACCCCCAAAGACAAGGAGAACGTGGCCAACATGTTGCCCGAGGCGACAAAACTCTGTGCCTACCCGGGGCCGGAGGAGATCGGGTTGGAGACAGAGGAAGAGATACAAGCGTGGGAGAAGCAGATCGAGGAGTGGATGGAGGACACGGAGCCTACCAGCCCTGTCATGTCTGCTTCGGAGCCCGACAAGATCACTGTCGGCGAGTTCGTCGAGGAGGTGTGCCTCGACATCCCGACGCAGTTCACACGAGCAAGGCCGTGGGTCATCGCTGCCCTGCGTACCTGGGAAGATCCTCCCGAGGATCTACCGAAGCGAGGTGCGGCAAGACGGGCGTGGCGAGCCGCATGGCGACGACGAGCGATCCAGGACTACGAGCAGCGAGTCGGCAACCCCATGATCTGGATGTGGATCCTGGGCATGGCCTTCAACGCGCTCTTCCAATGGTGGCTCCATCGCCGGAGAACCTTTGAGATGGCACGCGAGGATCTAATGAGTCTGGACGGTTCGGAGTTCAACGATGTTTCCGATAGCTAAAGTTATACCCGTCGACGAGCTTATTACGGAGGGTATCCCCCTCGGTAACGGCGTCGAGGACCGCGACTTGCAGATCCTGGCAACGCTGGCCAGGGATCGCAAACGCATCCTTGAGATCGGCACGATGTACGGGCGGACAACATTGAACCTCGCCAATGCGTCACCGCCGGATGCGGTAGTGACGACGGTCGACATCGATATGTCCAACTTCCGTGGCGTCCTGGAGTCTCGGCAGATTGATCCTGCCATCGTGGCCAAGATTGACATAATTGAAGAGGACTCGCGTAAGTTCGACTTCGCCGCCCACGGGCCGTGGGATTACATCTTCGTCGACGGCTGGCACTCCACCGACGTCGCCTACGCCGACAGCGTCAACGCCTACCACAACCTCGTCGAAGGCGGCATACTTGTCTGGCACGACTTCTCCGACCCCGGTGTCTGCGTTGCCATCAACGCACTCGGCGTCAGCCTATCGCAGATGGGTGCCTATCTGGGGTTCACGAGGAAGCGGGCGGCAAAGATACACAAGAAGCCAGCCGTGATCAGCCGCATGCTCCGGCGTGTGGCTCGCGACACGAACGCGCTGGCAGCCAAGATTGAAGAAAAAGGACTACACTCACTCTAGTTTGATTGGAGACTTACCATGCGTATTGCGATGACGTGGTTCTGCGTCACGCTTCTGCTGCTCGGGTGCTCGAAGCAGCCGAAGCCAGATCATGTGCCGCCCGAGCTGACACCGGCTGCGGAAGAGGTCACAACGCCCGAACCAGCACCCGAGGACGTAACGTCCGAGAGCAGCGATACGGTGCTCTCTCCGCAGCTTGCGGCCATGCTTGTCGGTGCAGAGGATCCCGAAGCCACCAGGCAGAAGATCGCTGCTGCGGCGGCCAAGAAGGGCATGAGCATCGACGAGTTCCTTACCTGGCTCGAAGGGATCGTGGATCCTGACAGGCCGGTGCCGCCGCCCAGGCCGCCGAAGCCACAGCCAGTACCGCCGCAGCCAGTGCCGACCCCGCAGCCGCAGCCGAAGCCACAGCCCAATCCGTGGGCGTCGAGGATCACGTTCAACCCGGAGACGCCGGTGTTCGGTCGTGTGGTGGCAGTGACGCTCAGGGACTTACCTCCCAAGCCTCACTATGCTCGGTTCAACTGGGAGCCAACGTATCCAGAAGACTTCAAGCTGGAGCTGACAGACCCAGAGGGCAACCCGCTTGTCATCTTCGAGTCCACGAAGCCCGGCACACGCACCATCGAGCTGATCACGGCTGTCAACGGCGATCCGATCCCGCTGGTGGCCTTCGATCGCAAGTATCTCTACTACGGCGAGGACGGCGACAAGCCGAACCCTCCCGACCCTGACAAGCCGGAGCCGCCGCCTGCACCCCACGAAGAGCTCAAGGCAATCGTCATGCCCATCAAGCGGATCATGGCCGACGTTAGAGACGACTGGGCGCTCCAGGTATCTGCGTTCTTCATGTCCGTGGCGGACACAGTCGATCGCAGCCAGGAGATCAAGACCACGCAGGATCTCCGCACCTTCCTTCAGAAGGCAGAGACCAACGCGTTTGCCAACACACCGATCGCAGGAGCGATCACTGGACTATCGAAAGCCATCAACGACGGCTACGGAGAGTACGTCGGCCTTGAGATCGCTCCACTTGGCGTGGAGAAGCGACGCATGAGCGTCGAATACTTCAAGGCAGTGGCGTGGGCCACTTTCCCGAAGGGGTGAGGAGAGTCCAATGACACCCGAACAGCGACGCGAGTGGGAGGAGTCGGAAGCTGTCAAGGCACGGCTTATAGAGGCCGGTGAGCTGTTGGTTGACGGCGATGCAATAGAGCCCAAGATCATGGATAGGTGCCGTGAGGAGCACGAGGAGTACATACGCACAAAGGCCGAGGAGCCGGTAAAGGCGCTGGGGTGCGGCCAGACCAAACGACATGGATGTGATCCACTTCACCACGATTTACGTTTTTCAGGTGACAGCCACTTTGAGCAGTAACAATGAGCTTGTGGAAGAAGATCACGGTGACCGTTGTGGTGCTCATGGTAGTCGTCGGCATCGGCTACGACATCATCGCATTGATCATGGGTGGTGTTGAGTCGACGATCTCCCAGGTCGTGCTGAACAAAGCCAGGGAGCACCCGATCATCGCCTTTGCGATGGGCGTGCTCTGCGGCCACCTGTTCTGGCCACAGCGGGGACAGTACCAGCGAGGTTACGAACAAGGACGCAAGGAGTGGGAGGCAGCCTGCAAGGCTGACTTCGAGACGGATGAGTCTACTGGCTAAATACCTACAGCCGACCGACGTGATCCTGACAAGGAACACGGACGAGGTGGGGAACGGCACTCCAGGCTACTGGAACCACGCCGCCATCGCTGTAGGTACGTTCGCTGGCAAGGACGCCATCGTGGAAGCCCAGATCGAGCTGGGCGTGGCAGCGTTCGAGGTGGAAGCCTTCGACGAGCGTTATCCGAAGTGGGTGGTGCTTCGCCGGGACACCACGTTGACCGACAAGGTCGTGCAGCAGGCCATCGAGCTCGTGGGTATGCCGTACGAACGCCTCGGCTCGATCTTCATGGGCAAGTACGGAGAGAACTGCGTGAGTGTCGTTCGTCGTGCATGGCGTGGCGTGATCCCGAGGCGACGCATCGCCTGGCGAAGGCCGGACCACATCTGGAACGCCCGTGACCGCTACGGGTTCTATGTGGTTGCCCAGCACGAGGATTTTGATAACTGGACCAAACCCGCCGAGCGGTTCGGCGGTAGACTGTTATAGGAGCCGACAATGGCAAAGACAGGACCGGGTGGCATCGAAACCAAATTGACGATGGCACCACCCAAGGAGACGAGTAGCTTCGTCAAGAAAATCTACGAGAAGGCACAGAAGCCTTCTGCCAAGAGCGGCGGGCAGATCGCCAACTTCGGTCTCTGGTATCCGCCCGAGGGCGTGAAGCCGCAGCCACACATGCGGATCGGCGAGATTGCCGTCCCAGACATCATGGCGAGGGACGAGAAGAAGGACACGGCTCTCTGGCCGTACCTGTTCCAACTCGTGCCAGGCTGGATGTGGGGCAACCAAGGGACAGGCGACTGCGTGTCATGGGGATGGAAGCAC
>Ga0180438_10003711_pt1 | contig 22791 bp, 9 predicted proteins | sample SS_ome_12_FD_132455 | JGI IMG/M metagenome (GOLD analysis project Ga0180438, IMG submission 132455) | Hypersaline lake sediment archaeal communities from the Salton Sea, California, USA - SS_3_D_2 metaG | ecosystem: Environmental > Aquatic > Non-marine Saline and Alkaline > Hypersaline >...
GAGGAAATACTGATCTTTATAATTTAAAGAATGATCGGTAAAGATTCCGGCCTCACGCACATGCAGATAAACTTCATCGCCAGAAGTCAATGTCTCCCCGGCCCCAATATTGGTCATTAACTCCGAAAGAAAATCTTCTTTGTTCATAAAGAAATTTTTTCGTTGTCGATTAAAAATCTGAGTTCCCACAATGGAGGTAATTTTTAAATCCGACAGTGGCGTATAGGAATAGCGGGCATCGGCGGTGAAAGTTAATTGCCGATTGTGCCGGGTAAAAATGCCGCGTTCACCGGCGGGATAAAACAGATAGACATAATTGGCGGGGAATGTTTGATCGATGCGCATATTGCCTTCATCCAGCCCTACACTGGCTTGAATCTCAAAATTTTTGAAAGGAATGTATTGGCCACGAAAAGAACCGATGAACCGATTCGAACGCGTTAAATTTTCATAAGCATAAACGGCGGAACTATCGGTTACTTTCCAGGGCTCAGGGGTTAAAATCGTATTCCCTAAAAATCCAAAAATGTTGTTATCGTTATTCGGACGTCGATTCTCATTTAAGATGTAATTGGTACTTACGTTAAGGATGACATTGTCCGTAGGAAAGACATCCAGATTGGCTCTCAGTGAAGTTCGTTCCATAAAATTATTCGGAATAATACCATCTTCATTGCGCCGATCCAGGCCGAGATAATACTTCATCAAATTACTACCTCCAAAGGCACTTAAGGTGTGTTGATAAATCGGACCGGTTTGAAAAACCTTATTAATACTTTTGTAGGAAATGAAATCATCTTCGGTATATTTCGTTGCCTGGGTATTAAAGCCGGAGACAAATTTATAATCAATTGAAATGCCTTTCGCCCTTCCCGGTACAAAATGTCCGCGGCGAGTGTTAATGAGCACCACCCCATTCGAACCGTTGGTACCGTAGGAGGCAGCGCCGGCGGGACCTTTCAATACTTCAATACTTTCAATATCTTCCGGATTAAGGTCGGAAAGTGTCCCAACACCCTGTCCACCGACACTAAGCAAACTTCCGTTGACCGGGTCCCAGGTACCAATTTCGGTGTTGTCTATGCGTACACCATCGACAATAATAACGGGTTGTTCATCCCCATTAATCCCTCCACCAGACCGCATATTAAACCGAATGCCACCTCCAACATTTCCGGTTACGGGTTCAACTTTAACACCCGCCACTTTACCTGATACCAGTTGTGACAGGTCTTGATAAGAATTCATTTCCGTTAATTCATTGGCGGCGACCCGGGAAACAGCGACTTCGGCGACCGATTTTGAAGTTTTTGAGGCAATCCCCGTAACGACAATTTCCTCGGCCCGAAATAAATCCGTTTCTAATTTAATGTCTAAATTCGACAAATCATCGCCTGGAGACAGTTCTAGTTCTACTCTTTTGTATCCCATAAAACTAACCACCAGTGTAAAATCCTTACTGGCATCATAATCAAAAGAAAAGGAACCGTCACTGCTCGTGGCACTTCCGGTATTGGTATTTTTCACAAATACATTCGCACCCGCCATCGCTTCACCGGTTTCGGCATCAATGACCTTCCCTTTAATTTTTGCAGCCCATGCCGGGATACATAGCAATAAAATAAACAACAAGCTGAAAAATTTGTACAGCTTTTTCATACTACCTCCATTCAGTTGTTTAAATTTTTAGTTTAAATTGAGTAATAAAAAAACGATTACTTTGCTCCCTCCTTTCTAAACAACAGGTAAAATCGGTAATCCGCTCCAATATTTGAGGAAATAAAAGAGCCAATCAATTGCAGATTGTTCCATCATTTCAATTTAACGATTTTATTTTTTATGTCATCCGTTTTGAGTCGGTTAGCAAACCTCTGCCCCCTGATTTACTTAATAGGGCATGACCGTCACCATTCCGGTGACGGCCATGCAGTTTAACTTGAAAAAATGATTGAAAAAGCAGCTATTCTCTTCATTGAGATGGCAATAAGAGAAAATAGAACATAAAACAATCGAATGAAATGTAGTGTCAGTAGAAACGTGTGCGTTAACTATTTATATAAGTAGGTAGAACATGATTTATTTGCAGATTGCCATTTTTTCTGTGTGTGTTAAGTGAAAAAAATTGAGCGTAAAAAAAATACCAGCGGAGTCGAACTTTGTTGAAATTCGACTCCGCCATAGAGGAGGAAGATTGTTCAGTTCGATGGCTAAAAAACTAAACATTTCCTTAAAAAAATAATAACCCACCAAATTTTTTATTTATATGTTATCTTTAATACAAGCGATTTTAATAAGTTATAATTATTTATTATTTTAAATAATGATAATCAATCATAATATTTTATTTTGATCTCATTTCGGATTGCGTCTTTTAAATTGAGTGAAAAACAGTTTATAATTATTAATCATCATTAAACATATACAACATTTATGCCATAATTTTAACATTGACCGATATAATTTTTTAATTAAATTTAAGCATTATAAATTTAATGGGTTATAAAGATTGAGATGAAAGAAAATTGCCTAAAAAAACTTATCTCTAATTAAAAATTCTATGCAACATATTTCACCTCGCACCATAATTTGCATTCTCCGGACATTGACCTGAATGAATAAATTGGTCTTCATATAAAGGTTCTCCGGCGCTCCTATTTATTAATAAGCATCTATTTTTTAATTTCTTATAAATAACCTACGAAGCGATTTCAGGCCCATATGACAAGCACATGAAACGGTAGAATCCGTAGGAGGGAAAACATTGAAGCGTGTGAACTGGGGATAAATATTTAGGTAATAATGAAGGGTAAACCAGACATAATTTTTGTATTATTATAAAAATTAAATGAATTTTATACATTTATAAGTATTTGACTTATCGCTAGATCTTTTTGGTTCTTGAATAGCTGATATATGAATCGGAATTTTGATCATACGCATAAAAGCAGCACTGTGCATAAATTTTCACACAATCGCCAGGAGAGATTTTTAAAATGAAATGAATTTGAGGTTTGGATTATTAAGTTGCTGCGGCTTCAGATAAAGTGGGAGTTCTAGTAGAAAAACCTCGAAGATGCATAAATCCATTTACCAAATCGCAGAGATACACATTTACCAAATCTCAGAGATTTGGTAAATGTAAACTTCGAAGGTCTGAGAAGCATTTACACCTTTTCCGGTACGACAAACGGATGTCGATATTTACGGGTGAGATATTTGTTGGCAATATCATCGCCAATAAAGGTTTCCGAATGCGAATCAAAGGTCAATTCACGACCGAGTCGATAAGAGACATTTGCCAGATGACACATTGCCGTAGACAGGTGTCCTTCAATAATATCGCCGGTTAATTTGGTAAAATCATTGGCACGGACCGCATCGATGAAGTTCATAAAATGGGCCGATCCGCCAGCGCCCGCCAGATTATTCGGATCGGCTGCGGCTTCAGCTTCACCGGAATAGGCTGGTCCCGGTTCATTTTGTCGGCCAAAAAATGTCTTCCATTCGGTCCCGTTCAGGTGCATCCAACCCTTGGAGCCAAAAAAGAGATTACCGATGGTAATGCCGTCTTCGTCATTGGTGTACAAGCCCCGCACTTCAAACAGAATGACTTTACCGTCTTTATATTCGAAGGTAGCAAATTGAGTATTGGGCGTTTCCTGATCGGAGTCAAAGGCATAGTAGCCACCGACACACTTAATTTTGTGAGGATGCTCTTTTTTGTTCATACCCCAGCGGGCAATGTCCATCTGGTGCGGTCCCTGGTTACCAATATCCGCACATCCAAAATCCCAAAACCAGTGCCAATTGTAATGGACGTAATTAGGATTAAACGGACGCCACTGGGCCGGCCCCAACCATAAATCGTAGTGGAGACCTTCCGGTACGGGGCCATCCGCTTTCCGGCCGATGGAATCACGCGGTTTGAAGCAAAGTCCTTTAGCCATATAAATGTCACCCAATTCACCGCTGTGCAAATATTCAATCGCTTTCCGAACGGCGCTAATGCTCCGGTTTTGCATTCCGCACTGGACCACGCGATTATATCGGCGAGCGGCTTCAATCATTTTCTGACCTTCCCAGATATTGTGTGAGGACGGCTTTTCTACATAAACATGTTTACCTGCTTGACAAGCCCAGATGGTTTGCAAGGCATGCCAGTGATCACAGGAAGCAATCGAAATCGCGTCAATGTCTTTGTCCTCGAGGACCCGACGCAAATCAACCTCAGTTTTGGGAGGCCGGCCCTGTTTTTCAGTGACTTCCTGGACGCGGGCGGGGAAAAGCTTTTCATCCACATCACAGAGGACTTTCACGTGCACGTTTGGTATTTTCATCCATTCTTCAGCATGTTGACGCCCCCGACTTCGAATACCGACGACCGCCATATTGATGCGATCATTAGCGCCGAGGACGCGTTCGGGCTTGACTGCTGTCATAATGCTACTGGCAGCGGCTAAACCGGCGGCCGTCTTGGCGCCGCGCGATAAAAACTCTCGTCGCGAGAGTTCTTTTTTACCTTCCATTTGATTCCTCCTAACTTAATTTTGTTTTTTTAAAGCGAATTCTAAGGCTGTGGTGGTGGTAAAATATTTGGCAATCATATTGGGAGTTTCCCATTCCGGTAGTTGACCCTTAACTAAAAATCCAAGATATTTCTCGGTCACCTGGCCGAAATGGGCTTCATGACCGATTCGGAATTTGTCCGGAATCAGAACGTGCCAAAGGTCACCTTCCGGTTGGAGTGAGATGCCGGGATATTGTTGCTGCAATTGAGTGATTGCCTTTTTCAAAGCGGCTTCTACCAGGACTTTGTTCTGAGGATCCGACACACTGACATAAAGTTCCGGTCGATAATTTTGTGCCTGACCCTGTTTTATTACAATATCAGACCTGGTTCCGCGCATGATGGAAAAATGCGTATCCCCACCGCCTTCCGGTGCCTGGTAGTCCCAGATCACCGACACTTTGGCGTGAATCCCCTTGATTTTATAAATCATTTCGCCATTGGCATACGTTTCCAGAATCCCGTCAGCATTGAGATAAGGTTTTAAATAATCCGGATATTGCGCCAGGCGGGTGACTTTTTCAAATTGCGCAGGGGTAATTAAGGTCGGCCAGTGGCGGGCACGCAGCATTTCAATGTCCGTTGTATAGTCTATGATCTGTTCCGGAAAGCATTCCCACTGAATGAGGTCAACCAGATGGGTAGTGACATCAACCAGGCCTTCTCCCTGTTGTGAAACGTCAAAATACCAGGCCGGACGCTTGATGGGATTACCCGCCACAAATTTAAAGAAATGATGAACACTTTCTTTGGTAACGGCTGGTTCGTCCGGTGAGCCGGTTTGTAACGTTCCGAAGACTTCGGGCATATTTGCTAATTCTTTTTGGAGAATAGTCGTAATTTCATAGCGCTCGGTCATAATATCGTAAAGCAGCACGTCATTGTTTTGAGCGGATAGAAAGGCCTGTTTTAAAAGCTCAAATCCCTGTTTATTGATACACATCGGTTTGTCGGCCAGGACATTTAATCCGGCATCCACTGCCGCTTTAATGTATTCGGTTTTTTTACGATTATTTCCCGAAAGCACGACCAGGTTTCCCGGTTTTTCCTGAAGCATTTTTTCAAGAAAATCAGGGCCGGTAGAGACTTTTTCTTCCCAATTCGTTGGATCGTTTTCGCGAGTATTAAAGCCCTCGATTCGGTGCAAGTGATCGGCCACGTCCGAACCTTCCGGCGCGTAAACATGCACTACCGGATTGACTTGATCATACATTACTTTCTGCACGAGGGCGGCGTGGAAATGGCCGGGATCAACCGTGATGATTTTAACTTCACCTTTCGCGCCTGTAAAATTCATTTTTTGCTCCTTAACCGTATCACAACCGAAAATGAACAGCACCAGTGAAAATACAATTAAAAAAAGTATTGATTTCATTTTAATTTCCTCACTTACGTTTTGGTCGAATTCCATAGACGTTAAATTACTGATAAAACGCCTCTGACGTACCCAATGGATTCAGCCGAGCCGGGCAGGGGATCGGTTTCATCTTTTTCATATTCCAGGGAAACAATTCCCTGATATTTAATTTTCAGCAGGGTTTGCAAAAATTTCGGAATGTCAATCACTCCGCGACCGATTTCCACGGTGGTTCCTTCCTTCGCCGCTGCCGAAACGTCTTTAATGTGAATATCGTGGAGACGGTCGGCATACTTTTCGGCGTCTTCAGCGGGATCAATGCCAATTCGCTGGGTATGCCCAATATCAATACAGAGGCCCATTCGTGGGTCCAGGTCTTTAATCTTTTCGTAAGCGCTTTCGGGGCTGGGATAACGCTCATCAACTGGCCCGTGATTATGAATGGCGAGTTTAATGTCATATTCCTGAACCTTTTTATTCACCAGTGCCAGCAGATTATGTTCAGGGACTCCAATAATCACACGCATCCCGGCGGCCTGGGCATAGTCAAACGCCTGATTGACTTCGGCTTCATTTTTCATGTAAACCACGCCACAGCCGTACAGGTCAAGTCCCGCGGCTTTAACTTTGGCCGCGACCGCTTTGATTTCGTCGATGGTGCTATTCAATGCCAGGTGAAAGCTTTTGAAAGCAATGTGTTTTAAATTTAATCGACTGGTCATTTCCAGTGTTTTGTCCAGATCAAATTTGCGAAAAGTGTATGAAGCCATTCCCAACGAGAGGCGGCTCATTTTGTCGGTCAACTTCTTGAGTGATTTTTTTTCTTCCGTCGTTGACCAGGCGCCAGCAGTAAGTCCGCCGGACAGGGATAAAATGGCCGCACTTGTTCCGGCCAGGTGAAAAAATTCTCTTCGCGTTGTGGTAACCATTTTTAGCCTCCCGGTTTTAACAGTTGTAGTGTTACGTTCCCCCCGGAATATTGAACATCGATGATACTTTTGATTGAATACCCTTGCGAAGGTTCGATTTGATGATAAATTTAAGATCTATGAATTCGATATTTTTATTAAAAAACATATACTCATTGAAGGTTAAAATTTAACATTCAATTAATCTAGATAAAAAGGATGTCTCGTGTGGATTCGAATTACTTTTTACCCTCACCCCAACCCTCTCCCTTTGGGAGAGGGTTGGGGTGAGGGTAAAAATCTTTCGAGGTATCCGAGGTTTTAATGTTACAAAATAAACCTTAACGAGTATAGAGAAAATTTCCAAACCTTCGTAAGGGTGAAACGAGGTAAATCAACGGACTCATTGATTACCTTTTTTTAATTTTGACATCCTATTTATAACATATCCAGCCATAAAAATCAAGTTAATTTCCGTTTTTGTAGATTAAAAATATTTACATTTCCGTTCGGTCACTAATAAAAAAGGGTCAACTCATAAGAGCTGACCCTTTTTGGTTTGGTTTAGCTGATGATTAGAATCTGAGTGTCAGGGTAATCCATTGGTTATCATCAAACAGCCGGGTTTGACGCCAGGCGTAATCAACTCCAAGCTTCATGCCGCTGGTAATACTGTAATTCAGACCGCCTCCCAGGGTTGGCCCGAAAAGATAATTGTCATCATCGGCTTGATAGAAACCACCATTATCGGTATTATAAGCCAGGCTATAGCCGCCGCGCAGGAAGACCATATTTTGAAAACCATACTCAAAAGCCAGCTTATAATTATCAAGACCGAAGTTATTGTTTAAAAAGGCGCCTGAGACGGTAACCATATTCTTTTCAGCGACTTTCAATTCATACGAGACTCCAATTTCCAGGGTGGTCGGCAATTCGAACCGGGCCAGTGGAATCCGCAGTCTTTCGGCACGGGTACCAGCTTCAGTGCCGGGCAAACTTACCAGATGCTCGGTATCCGAACCACTAAATTGCATATCCGGGCCCAGGTTACTCAACACCACGCCAATACGAATTCCCGCTGGACTGAGATATTGAAGTCCCAGATCAAACGCCATGCCGGTCGCATTTTCGCGCAGGATTTTTTCGGAGATAATTTTGATATTAGCACCAGCCATAATCCGGTCGGTCATTGCTCGTGAATAGGTAAGGCCGAAGGTGACGAAGGCTGGTGAAAACATTTCACCGGTGCCGTCTGGGCTATTGGTTGTGGTTACGGCAATGTCACCAAATCCAATGGTTTTGAAACTGACACCAAAGGCACCAAAGCCACCAAAATTGGCGTACGCCGCCGCAAAATCGACACTAATACCGGCCAACCAATTCAGGTGCGAAACGACCACTTCGGAACGACTTGAAGCCGCCGCCATTCCGGCCGGATTCCAATAAATGGCTTCGGCTCCGGAAATATTAGCTGTGACAGCACCGGACATGGCGGTACCCCGTGACCCAACCGGGATTAACAATTCAGAGGCAGAGGCGGTTCCCCGTCTGAGTCCGATACCTGCCAAAGATTGGGTGACCAGGATGAGCATGCACAATATCATCATACTCAGCCAGATGAGAGATTTATGTTTATTCATATTTTAGATCTCCTTTTTAATTTTGAATAAGAACTTGTTCCCTATTTGATTTTAGGAGTCCATCATTTGAGAAAATGTCCAAAAGATGGCCAACCTGCATCAAGTTATTACCAGACATCCAGTCGTTCTTCCGGCATCATCACCGCAATTTTCAGCACTTTATTTCCTATATCTTCCATTTCAATATGGACAATGTAGATACCGCTGGCAACGGGAATGCCGGCATCATTACGCAAATCCCAGCGTTCGGTGTTTCCGCTCTCATGCTCGATGATGCGGATAAATTCACCCGCCAGATTGAAAACACGAATCGTAGCTTTGTCCGGTAAGTGCGTAAAGGTGATAAAACGACTGGTGGGAATACGTTCCATCACATTCTGGCCAAAGTACGGGTTTGGAAAAACATTAATTCTTTCCGCTTGTTTTTTCGCCAGCTCCATATCACCGCTTTTAGGTGCAGTGGTTTCAACCGTAAATTCATCGACGCCGGCAATAATCGGGTTCGGATAGACGACACTCACGACATCCCCTTTTTGCCAATCCATCGTCCAAAAAATCAGGTTCCAGGTGAGATACTGTCCATCGGCACCATCCGGATCCAACACGGTTTCCTGATACGGCTTATCCATAATGTGGCAGTACATCCGATCGGCCGGATTAAAGGCGTAGAAGTGTTCGACATCCAGGGCTTGCATTCGGTCAAAGATAATCATATTGACCTGCTCATTTTTATCGACATTCCAGACTTCAAACGGAATGCGAACCGTGAAATATTCATCCGACCCAGGATTGGGATTCATGGGATGATCACCCGTTGCCCAATTACGTGACCCGGTGAAGGTGGCAAGCGAACCGGTACCTTCTTTCACATAGACCACGGCGGCATTTGGATCTTCATATTCACCGGTAAACCGAAGTTCATAATCCTGTTGTAAAATATTAACATCGGTGGTCCCGGCACCATAAGCGTCGATGGCGCGCGCCGTTGTAGCCCAGTCATGATCTAAGTAACTATCAATCTCGTAATTATCGGCATTGTCGGCCGGAGTATAGGTAATTGAGTAATAATCAATCGGGGGATCGAAGCTGCCCAAAACCTTGAATTGAATGCCATCGATAATGGGGTAATCTTCGTCACCGGTGAGGTTGGTATGTTTAGAGACCAACATTTTGCCCGTGGTGGTATTCAACAGGTTCCAGTAATTGGTCGCCACATAAGTGGTATCATCCACCCAGGAGGTATCGGTACCGAAGGTAACTTTATAGGCATTGCCGGTGAGGACAGTGGGATCAATGACAATGGGGTAAACCACGGCATCCGCTTTCCCTTTGGCGTGCACCGCAGCAGTGAGACCGGTATCCATGGCCTGACCCAGCGTATCGCCGAAAGCGTTGGAAAAAGCGGTTCCTGAAGTCGGTGGATGCGGTACACACACCAATGAATCAGCAGCATTTTCTAAAATCTTCGGCGTGTTTTCCGGGCCAAAACCATAAGCCGTGACCGCAAAATAGTAACGCCGCCAGTTTCTTAAGGCAATCCCCTGATTCAGAGCATCATCGGTGATTTCGATATAACGTTGAAGCCCATTATCTTTTCCGAATGCCACCGGTTGATTGATCACCACGCCCATTTCGGGATCAAGTTGATCATCAAAAATTAACAGGTTATTGTCTATAATGTCAAAAGTTTCAATGAGTCGCCACGGACCCAACGTTGATTCACCCTGATAAATATTATATCCCTGGAACTTATAACCTTTCGCATCATAAGCTTCCACCTCAGGGGCATTGGCTTCCCAGTTCAGGACGATTTTTTGATCCAGTTCAATAATTTTTACTTTCGGTTGAACGGGTGGCTTGGGCAGATCAAAATTGACATCATAAGCATATTGAGCCAGGCGGTCGGCGAATTTCAGGGCGGTAACACTGGTCTTCGCATCCGCACCCTGGGCAATAAGACAGCATATAACAACTTCCTGGGTATCACCCGGGGCAAACGTGATCGGCCCGGTTGACATCAGAAAACGACGGTCAGAGGCAGCATGGCTAATGGGGTCAATCCAGCCCACACCGGTTACAGGATCACCCGGATGTACGAACTTGGTGGCTTTGCCAGTTAAAGGATCGATTTGAGTATTGCCGACGCGGTTAAAGCCCTGCATATAAAAATAGGCTTCGGGGGCAGTTTCAGGATCGCCATAATCATTACCACCACCACGAATATATTTGGCAAAGGACGTCATGGGAAGATTTTTGTAACCGGGGACCAAACGGCCGGAAACATAAGCCGTATCACCTTCTGATGCGACAATCGGTCCCTGGAAGAAGTCAATCCCAATTGATGGCGCCACCACCCCATATTCCGCATCCTGACCGGCGTTCCAGTTATAACCCAGACTCAAACTGGTGTCGCAGGCCACATAGTCATCATTGGCATCACCTAAATCGACATCATCGAAAATAGAAAGATAGGTACTATCGATTTGATTGCCGCCCTTGTTGATAATGATAAATTTGGCGAACATCATATCACCAAGCTGGTCGGCACGGCGATAACCCCATATTGTTACCTGCACTTCTAAACCCAATGGTGGGGTTGCCCACAATTGATGGCCATTCGGATCGAGATCATTACAGACATACCACATCACCTGATCCCCAATCATTAAGGGATTCCCGTTTTCATCAACGGGTGCTCCTTCTTCCACTGGCCAATCCAGATAATCCTGACGGCATTCTAAATAAGCCGTATATTCGGATTCACTGGTGAAGGCTTCGCGTGCCAGATCCAGATTCGAATCCCATCTGATTTTGTAAATACGATTTTTTTCCAGATTGGGATCATCGGGCACACCGGCAACGGTGGGATTAGCGGGGTCCCAATTCAGGACGGGACCAGGTAAATACTCACTGACATACTCAGCCGCGGCAGAGCGAATTTCGCCATTCACCTTACCGGCAATCCAGATACCGGCATTGTAATTAATACAGATACCGGATTGACCGGGCCACTGCATAGCATACCCTAAGGGATTATCATCGGTCATGATCGTCCCGTCATTTTCAACATAATTGAAAATACGGTTCACATCAAAGGTAAGATAATTCCCTAAGGTCGTGGGTTTCGAGAGCGGTAAGATATTGGAACGGGAGTTTGGTTTGGTGAACCCATCCGTACCGAGGCTCGCCATCAACACTCCGATCAATATGATAATTGATAACTTACAAAGGAATTTTTGCATAATAGTCTTCCTCCCAAAAGAATGTCTCAAGTAATGAGCATTAAGGAGCCGATTCTGTATTTTTATAACTCCATTGCTCATAATAATGCTTTGGTTAGGTTCTTATAACTCAACATTGATTCCAAGACGAATTTGTCGGGGCGGACCAAAATTACCGGGATCGGCTAACATGATTTTGTAGAGTTCGACTGCATTCGGTCCATTTTGTTGAGCCCAGTTTTGACCGTCCAGGGTATCCAGGTAGCCATCGTTATCGGGTTCACCCGTGGAATCATAAACATAAATGGCATTTTTCTGATCTAACAAATTAACCACCCACAGATAAACATTGATCTGCACCGGGTCCAATTTAAGCGTTTTGTCCAATTTAAAATCCAGCGTGGAAGTCCAGGGACCGTAGGCCGAACCAACCTGAGCCACGGGGAGGGCTCCCGAAGTACCAGGCCAGATTCGCGTTTGAAAGCGCGTCGGCGTATAGGAAAAACCACTTCCAAAAGTAAATAAGATATTCAAGCCCAGTCGTCCAAAAGGTTTACCACCCAGAAAAGTGGGGCCATCGTCAGGATTGGTTCTAAAATCAAAACTGACAGAACCGGTGTGTCGTTGGTCAGTGTTCATTGGGGAAACGAACGAGGGGAAGGTTCCCTGTTGCCAGGCAATTCGGAAATTGGTCTGGTCCGTTGAACCGGTAGAAGAAGCCCACTGCATGGTCCAGTTGGCGGTGGCACGGACGCGCTCCATACGACGCATATTAAAGGTTAGTGACAAACCTTTGGAGGTACCATAATCGCCATTTTGATAAGCGGCATACGGGATAGGCAGTGCTTCATTGCGTTGGGTGATTTGAACCTGGTCTTGCAATTCTTTATAATAACCGGTAACATCTAATGAAGCATTCAGGCCGATTTGCTGGCGGAATCCAATTTCATAGGCGGTGGTGCGAATTGGCTGCAGGTCAGGATTCTCAATTCTCACGTAATTACCAGCATTAATGTAATTGGCCAGGATATTGGTACTAATGTAAAGACGACGCAATTCCGGTTGTTGCATGAATTTTCCGTACTGAGCGTGAAAGACGGTTTTATCTGTTACCGGAAAGGCAAAGCCGAGACGGGGGCTAAAGTAGTATTGAGCCTTCACATCTTCCCAGTTGGCATCCGATTCATCAATCAATGCGGCTTGCATTCTAATATTCATCGGATCGATCAATTTCTTTGTACGCGGTGCAAAATAATCGAACCGCAAACCCAGATTTAAAACCAAATCTTTGAGCTCGATTTTGTCTTGCAGATAACCAGCGGCAAGAATCGGGTGTTTGGCGCCGTTCAAACCAGAATTTAATTCGGTTTCTCCAAACAAATCGTAACCGATGTTGTTGGCATAAACGGCACGATAAGCATCTTCACGGGTGGTCGATCTAAGAAATTGAGCTAATTTAACCGCATTGGCTGAGCCATAACCACCAATTTGATAAAAACGAATGGTGTAATAACGTAAATCAAATCCGGCTTTAAATTCGTGGGTACGTCCCTGTTGGTGGGTTAAATCGAGTTTACCACCAAGGAAATTGGTATTGTCTAAATTGTAACGTTGACACACGGTACCTACTGAATCGTACAAATCAAAGGTGTACTGGGACCGCGGGAGATTGGTTCCATTGCTGGGGAGTTGAGGATTTTGGGTAATATCGCCCAAAGCTTCCACATTATCCCACCATACGGGATCACCTCGTTCCAGGGTGTTTCGGTGCCAATTTAAAGTAGCAGTATAAAAAGTGTTAGCAGATAAAGTGTGGGTTAATTTGGCTGAATAAGAATCAAGCGCCTGGAGCCATTTTTCATTGCGGTCGGTATTAAACATCATAAAACCCAACCCAATTCGATGTGGTGGCAATGGAAGGTCCGGCGTGGCGATACCGGTCATCTGACGTTGATTGTAACGGGAAGAATTCCCCCCGATTCTGAGCCGGAGGGCTTTCGAAATGTCAATATTGATGTTACCATTCCAATGCCATTCGGCAGAAGAATTATCCGGCCAGATGCCCTGTTCTTCGAATTGATATAATTTGGTACGGCGGTCAGCAAAGGCGATGGGATTGCCGTCGGCATCCAGAGGAATGCCTTGATCATTGGTTACCAGCTTGTGATAAGGTTGAGCGGAGGGGATTGCATCGCGTAAAAATCTTCGTTCACCAGCCCCATAAAATTTTACTTTATCGCCAAATACTGGCAAAGGACCGCTCACCGACAGGTTGTAGATATTGTAACCGTAGGAATAAGTCCCTAGATTTTTATCGGTCTCACTTAAAAATCCATCCGTAATGATTTCAGTTGAAACGGAATATTGATCCGTCCCGGTTCGTGTGGTGGTATGTACGATCCCGGCGTTGGCAAAACCGTATTCAGCATTATAGCCACCAGCCTGGTACGACACTTCTTCGATGGAACTGGCAATCACATCACCGGAAGCGACATCAGCCCGATAAATATTATCCTGGAGCACGCCGTCCACATACAAGGCGGCCTCATCGCGACGCCCCCCGCGTACAAAAATGTCATCACCGATTTTAATCGCACCAGCTTGCAACGCGACGATATCGGCGTAACTGCGGGCGGGCAAGTTTTTAATGTCTTCGAAAGTAACGATTTGGGTGGCATTGGTCGCATTTTTATTAATAATGGGACGTTCAGCCACAATTTCGACGGCAGCGGCTTCGAGCGCTTCGCTGGGTAATTCGAAATTGATATCAGTGGTCAAATCCAGGTTTACCCGCAAATTGCTCACCGTCACGTCACGAAAGCCAATAAAACTGGCTCGCACGGAGTATGTCCCCACCGGTACATTCAGGATCACGAAATTTCCATTGTGATCGCTTGAAGCACCGAGCAGCGTTCCAACAATTGTGACGTTCGCACCGGGCAGAGCATCTTTGGTTTCTTTGTCAATGACTGTCCCGGCGATTTTTCCCGTTGTTCCGGCAAATATCATCACCGGCAGGAACAGCAGCATAAAAAATACTATCTGCAATTTTTTGTTCATACAAAACCTCCCTACTCTTAAGTTTGAAATAAATAGTTAACTACCACCTGACAATAAAATTAAAAGTCCTTCGAATCACCTCCTTCGTATTGTTGATTCATTTTTTAAAATTTATCCTAATGGTATCAAATCCTGAAGCGCTGGTTTCTCAGCATACTTCTTAAATATGGAGGACGAATAAAAATAGGAAGAGTAAGGTAGCAGTCTGGTTCAGAATCCAGTTATGACGTGACATCAGTTGAGTCCACTTATCTGGCTTCATCGAGTTGTCAAGTTCCTTTTAAGTTAGGTTGCAGCGAGGCAGTCCCACCATATTATTAAAATTCGTACAAATATATTATATTTAAAACAATTTGTCAAGAGTTTTTTAATACAATTTAAATATTATACTAGTGCAACCGGTCAAATTAATTCTATTTAAACCATCGTATTTTGATTTCTTCGTGAATTATTTTTCATTCATAACCATTAAATGATATTGAAATTCATTAATATATTTCATAATTCAAGACTCATTATTTATTCAAATTATAATATCATAGAAGCCTATTTATTATTGATTTCAATCAGCAAAATATTTCTTGAATATTGATTCATTAGACGGTCTTGTCAAAGGCTATTGGCTCGCTCATCCAGGTTTTCTGTTGGCAAAACGACTTTTTTTTGTTGACATTTAAAGCACATTTATTTATCTTTTCCAGAAAATTAATCAAATAATCTAATTGAAATTCACCCGTTATCGAAGGAAGAAAAAATGGCCGAAAAAACCAACCAGCAGTCTGAAACTGTCAGTACTCCAACTCACCAATCAGCATCCGCCATCAAATCATTCCCCCGCCAGTTTTGGTTAGTGATTATGTTCGAATTTTTTGAACGCGGTTCTTATTACGGAATGATGAGTGTGCTGGCGGTGTATCTAACCGATATTCTTCGTTTTCCGAAGGAAGGGGTGGGAATCATTGCCGGGACCATTCAACCGATTCTCTATTTTTTACCCATTATTAGCGGGGCGCTGGCCGATCGTTTCGGTTATCGGCGGATGTTAACCATTGCTTTCACTTTTCTGGGCGGCGGCTATTTTCTCACCAGCCAGATGACTGATTACACGGCAGTGTTCCTTTCCCTGTGTGTAATGGCGCTGGGGGCTGGAACCTTCAAACCCATTATTTCCGGTTCAATTGCCCGGATGACGAATGAGAACAATAGCACCCTTGGTTTTGGTATTTTTTATTGGACAATCAATCTGGGCGCTTTTCTGTTTCCGTTAATTCTGGTGCCGTTTCTAAAAAATAATATTGGGTGGCACTGGGTCATCGTTGCTTCAGCGGTGGGAACCGGGGCGATGTTGATTCCGACGCTTTTCCTTTTCAAAGAACCACCGCGAACTGAAAAGAAAGCGGAAAAAGAGTTTAATCTGATTCAAACCGTGGCCAATGCATTTGAAATTATTTATAGCCCTTTCATTCTGATTTTCCATCATTTGCGGGGGACAAAAAACCGGCGACTATTGATTTCCGCGCTGATTCTCATACTGCTGCTGGCGGCCATCTGGAATTACCTGGCCATTAAACCGGTGGAAGAAAAAATTGTCGCCCACATTATTAAACATGACCAGACCAATCTAATCATTAATATCGAGCGGGATGTGACCCGAAAAATGAATTATCAGCTTAAAAATCAAATTGTCACCCCGGTTCAATCTTATAATTTAATCATCGAGACCCAAAACCGGAATGGTCGCTTTGAATTTTTTAAACCCATTGATAAAGACGGTCCGGACCTGATGCTGGTGCTTTATAGTACCAACCTGGATTCGATTTATAATCTGCTTTCTACCGAACTGAACCAATATGTTTCCATTTCAAAAGGTCGGTTGGATTCAACGCTGGATCGGTTGTCAAATAAACAAAATAATCGTATTTATCTGACCATTTACAAACCCGAAAATTTTAACTCCTATAAACTCGAGCTGTTACAAAGCCTGCAGACCTATCCTGAGTTAGCTGACCTGACAATGGAAGAACTCATCGCCTGGTTGGAGGCGGCGGAAATCCCAACTACTTTATTGGTTAAGATGAACTCCGGCAGCGCTTCAGAAGAGGAATATGAAATCAACGCGGAAAGCGACAATAAAGTTGTGCTTGTGTTAAATAAACCTGAACAATATGAACAATTTAAAGCGAACTTGTTAACCGATCTGCGGAGTTACCAGGCTTTATCCCACCTTAGTCAGAGCCGGTTGGACCAATTGGTAGAAAATACCAATCAGCGCTCTTTTTTATTTTTATTTATTATGTTATTATTTCTAAGCGCGTTGGCAATTCTCACCATTCAACTGCAAATCACGCAGCGGTTGAAGCTGGTATCCGTGCTTGGATTGTGTTCAATCGTTGTTATTTTAATCTGGCTTTTACCCGGCATCGGAAATTATGGTCGTATTATCAGTACCGTTATTTATCTCACCGTGCTTTCTTTATTTTTAATTGATTTTCAAAATGTGCCCAAATATCAGGATCATTTTCATTTTCTATTAATGATTTTTATCTATTCCGGTTTCTGGATCCTTTATTTCCAGATGTTTGGTTCAGTGCTCTGGTATGTGAAGGCTTATGTGGATGCTTCTTCATTAAATACGTTTATTAATAATTTCCTGGGATATTTTAATATTCACATTAACTGGTTTTTTGATGTGGAACATGTGACGGTGATTAATGCCGGTACCATTATTTTATTACAGTTGCTGGTTTCGACCATCGTCAAACACACCAAAGCATTGCCAACGATGATTGCCGGTATTTTAATGGGTACGATTGGGATGGCCATTTTAGCGATTTCAACCGGTATCTGGATTTTTTTAATCGGCATTATTATTTTCTCAATTGGTGAAATGACGGCGCATCCCAAATTTATCAGCTATGTTGGTCAAACCGCGCCCAAAGACCGGGTGGCGACCTACATGGGTTACATTTTCCTCTACGGGGTGATTGGAAGTAGTATTGGCAGTGTGTTAGGCGCCAATCTTTATGTGGAATTTGTGGATAAACTGCACCAGCCGCGTGTCCTCTGGCTCATTTTCAGTGGGATTGGGGTGACAACCATTGCCTGTCTGTTACTTTATAATAAATTCCTGGCAAAAGAGGAACCGGCTCAAAAAAATAAAAGTCAAAATTAGTGTTTTTGCAGCACGAATAAACTGACACGAGAAGTACGGCCAATCCAATTACCATTCCGATTCGTATAAAAATAGCCGACATAGCGAAGAATGAGTGACAGAACGAATCGTCAAATTTTTGTCATTCTGAGGAGCCCTTCGGCAAGCTCAGGATAAACTCCACAAAGAAGAATCTCTGAGCCGCAACATGCTTTTTATAAATATATCAACATGAAGAGATTCTTCGGTAAGAAACCCCTCAGAATGACGTTTTAGAGACTTTCCTTTCAGACACTAAATAATTGAGTAAGAAGCCACTGAATCCAGGACTTCCATCGCCTCTTCCCGATAGGCGTCCATTACATAAGGAATACCAGTTACCTCAGCACATTCTTTGGTGAGTGACATGAGCTCATTGCGAGTCACGGCATGAACTCGAAAACAGCGGGCGCCGGCCATTAATTGTTGCAATCCCACCCGTAATTTATCGACGAAGCTAAAAATTCCAATCGCTCCAAAAGGGATCTTTTTCATTTCTTCGGCGCCGACAATTTCTTTTACCCGTTCATAACAGACAAAGATTTCTTCGGGCGTACTGCCATATTGAGCAACGGTTTTGGGCAACTTGTTTGACTGATACCACTCCTCAAAATTTTTACCGACAAAACCCGGAATCATCAACGCGCGCCCCATACAAACGGCTTTGACATGGGGAGAACCCATTGCAATCGATTTAAAAATATGGTCTTCGGTGGAAAAGCCACCGGCGAAGGCGAAATCACAAATATGCGACTCCCCTTTTTGGAGCAGGTAGTTCGCAAATTCGATGGCCGCCGCATGCAGGTAAATACTGGGGACTCCCCACTCGGACATCATCCGCCAGGGACTCATACCGGTCCCGCCCGGCGCTCCGTCAATTGTCAATAAATCAATGCGCGCCTGGGTGCCCCATTTAATCGCCATTGCCAATTCGCGTAGACTGTAGGCGCCGGTTTTAAGCGTAATGCGTTGAAAACCGATGTCGCGTAATCGTTGTACTTCGGAAAGAAATGTCTCCTGATCAATAAAACCCAAACGCGAATGTCGTTCAAATTCCTTAATCGCCCCGGAGTGAAAGGCTTTTTGGTTAATTTCGCGGGAGGGATCCGGCGTGACAATATAACCGCGTTTTTGCAGCTCCAGCGCCCGTTCCAACGAGTCAACTTTAATCTCACCGCCAATACACTTTGCTCCCTGACCCCATTTCAGTTCAATGGTATCCAGGCCATGCTTTTCCAGAACGTACTCGGCCACCCCGAGTCGCGTATCTTCGACATTCATTTGTACCAGCAGTTCACCGTAGCCCTGATGATAGCGGCGGTATAATTCGATGCGTCGATCCATTTCTGGTGATTTTTTTATCCGATTATGCTCATTTAATTCCAGACCGGGATCGATCCCACACACGTTCTCTCCGCAAACAATGGTAATTCCAGAAATTGTGGCACCAATCGCAAACGAATCCCAATTGATTCGGGCAATATCGGTGGAACCCAGGGCGCCGGTGAATACCGGTACTTTCAGCCGGGTCTTTTTTTCCCAGCCATACGCGGTTTCAGTATTGACAATCGGGAAAATCGCAGTGTCGGGATTGCCCTGAACGACTCCCAATCCCCGCGTGCCCAGCGCATAGCCCTGAATATTCAGGTGTGAATAGTCCACCGGATAATTTTTATCGGCACCGGCGGTTACCTCGCCGTAAGGGCCGGGGTAAATCACTTCGCGGCCCCGAAAAGTGGATTTAAAGACTTCACAATTACCCTGACAACCATCCACACAGCGGGCGCACAGACCCGACTGGGGCACAACGTCTTTGGAACGATTAAAGGTTTGCGAAATATCACTTGCATTCGGTCGCTGTAAATTCATAGGTCCTCCTTCGTGGTTTTAATGGTGACTTGATTCGTAAATTTTAAATGAAGGTTTTTGTATATTTATAAATTATAAAAATCAGTTTTATCGCTAACATTCAGATTTTGATGCTTTTCCCCCTCAAGCCACTTTCATAAGGTTGAAAGGCTAACAAAATCATTTTTTCAAAAGATAAGATTTCAATCGACTGATTGAAAATAGAGAGAGGTGAAATAAGATGGCACTCTCAGGTCAGTCAAAAGACCGAGACCCGCATGAGATTGGCATAAGTCAATAAGACCAGGCTAAATAATTCAAGACTATTATTTTTTAATATCTTATATATATGGGGTTAGCTGAATTATTATTAATTTTTTTAGAAAGATACATCTTAAAGATTAATTATAAATTAACAAGTTTAATGAGTAATAAATTTTAAAATGAAGCCGATAGTTAACTTTTTTCAAAGATAAAATGTAAGCTATTCTTTTATAAAATGCAAATAAAATTTTGACACGCTTCAACTTTCATTTCGATACGACTGCTTTTTGGCAAAGACTGGAATCTTTTTCACCGTAATAATTTATAAGCCACCAAGACGCTAAGTGCTTGCACATAAATAACATGGAACTCTTCATTAGCAAATATATCATAATCCACAAAGAGGACAGAGAGTTCAGAGAGTTTTTCTCTTTGTCCTCTTTGAACGCTTTGTGAAAAAAATAAAAGCAATTATGTCCAAATCGGGGTACAAGAATTCCACTTTATTTTTGCGCACTCTCTAAGGCACGCAGCAGGGAAAAAATATTATTCAGGAACTGTTGGGAGAGGTTAAGATAGTACGACGCTAATTTTTGAAGAGCAAATATAGCCCGGTAATAGCGTAATAGCGAGAAAAAAAAATTTATTTATCGAAGTGTACCTGCGAAAATCAGGAGAGTAATACTGTAGTAAAAATTTTAAGCCCACCAAAAAACGGCGAAGGCAATCCACCTCCGCCGTTTCAACAGTTAGTGAGTGATTGAACGAAAAGTCCTTAAAATGTCATTCTGAGGCGGTTTTTGCCGAAGCATCTCTTAACGTTAGCATATTTATAAACAGGATGGTACCGTTCAGAGATTCTTCGTCGCGGAATTTATCCTGAGCTTGTCGAAGGACTCCTCAGAATGACAAAAATTGCTAGTTAATTAACCCACTTAGAACATCAAACTTAAGCTATAAGCATGATTCGTCCCCAGGATGCCTACGTCCCGATAAGCGTAGTCAAGGCGGACAGCCATATTATTCAGCGAGGCCATGCGGAGAATCACTCCGGTGCCAAAGGCCGGACCATATTCAGAGTGTTCCATAAACAAGGCTTTATAGCCGCCACGTAAATAAAAGCTCCCAAAAGCGGGCAGGGTAAATTCATACTCTCCACCAATATTCACCGATTCGACATTGTTGTTTGGATGCAGGGCGTCAATTTCTAAAGTCAATCTTTGATAATTGGTAACCAGCGGATGCAAAGCCATTCCGATGCGAAAAATGAGGGGTAGTTCCCAGCCCAGGGTTCGATACTGTCCTTCGACATTGTCATATTCACCCGCGGTGTACGGAGTCGGATCAATTGGTTGTAGCAGGTCCATGCCGTCATAGCGCATTTTGGTACCATAATTAGCGATGCTCATTCCAATGGACAGGCCATCCATTCGATTTTCTGTGGAGGAAAAGAAACCCGTATTCACCATTACGCCTAAATCAAAGGCGAAGGCATAGGCATTGGTATGCCAGATAGTCGATGCGATAAACTTGGTCGAAGCGCCAAAGGCAAACCATTGTGCCAAGCTGCGCCCGTAGGAAAGGCTCAGACAATAATCGTTAGCCGCGTAATGCTCGCCCGTTCCGTCCTGCATTTCCATCGTTGTCACTTCTTCCCGACCATAATCCACCTGATAATAACCTACTGCAAAGGTACCGAGGTTGGGCAAAACCAATCCCGCCGCCGCAAAAGAAGTATTGATATCGGCAATCCACGGCTGGTAAACGAATTGAACGCCACTCTGACGCATTAAGGCCAATCCGGCAGGATTCCAATAGACCGATGAAAGGTCATTCACGACACTGACGACGGCATCACCCATTGCGTTCCCACGACAGCCGTAACCAATTTCCAAAAAATTAGCGGCGGTGGTTCCCCGACGACTTGGCTTTTGTGCCAGCAATGCACTTGACACCAGAAGCAGGCTGCTGAGCAGGAAAATTATTAATTTTTTATGATTCAACTTTTTCATAGTCGATGACTCCTATGTTGAGGGATTACTTGATGATCGCGAATTTCCCGATTTTTTCGGCATCCACATCCAGGGCCTGGACGTGATAAATATACATGCCGGCGGCAATCTCCAGCCCTTCATCTGATTTTAAATCCCAATGGGCGGTACCGTTGGGGGCCGGATTTTCGACGTCGATTTCATCCACCAGGATCCCACTCACGGTAAAAATCTTGATTTTACAGCGAGCGGGTAAATGGGTGAATAGCAGTTGTCGCCGCTGGTTTAAGTACCAGTTGCCAACCACCGGTTCCATACTATTAGTGGCTACATAAGGATTGGGAACGACCTTAATTTTGTCCATTTCCGTTTTGATTTTATCTTTGTCTAATGGGCCCTCGGGAAGGACTTTAAAAGTTAATGAATCAGTGGCATATAAAGGACGTAAAAAAGAAACATAATAGACATCATTCGGTTGTGGCTGCTCTTTAAATTCCACCACAAACACCGTTTTACCCCATCTACCGGTATTATCCAGGGCACCCACGATAACCCGCTCTTCCAGCATATCAAATTGACCATTTTGATTGGAATCAACAGCGGCAATATCAAGGGTATCATAGGCGCCATCAACCGTACGAAAGGTTTTATTAATCATGAAAAAGTTAAACGAGCAATTCTCGATCAAGAACTCTTTATCAACTTTTTGCCCCAGTTCATCGCGCATGGTCGTCGTTATTCTGGA
>Ga0180438_10003712_pt1 | contig 22781 bp, 22 predicted proteins | sample SS_ome_12_FD_132455 | JGI IMG/M metagenome (GOLD analysis project Ga0180438, IMG submission 132455) | Hypersaline lake sediment archaeal communities from the Salton Sea, California, USA - SS_3_D_2 metaG | ecosystem: Environmental > Aquatic > Non-marine Saline and Alkaline > Hypersaline >...
ATCGGCCTTCTGGACGGCGGAAAAACGACGACGCTGCTGGGACTGGTTCATGGAAATCTCCTCCTGTCAGGTGAGACTAACCCAACCAGCGGAAAATTCCAGTTTCAGGTGAGGCAGGACACCTTCTCGATGTCAGGAAGCTGGGTGTAGAACTCATCCTGCTTGGTCGCCTTCGCGAAGTGGAGACTTCGATTTAGGGCTTTCTTGGCCATTCTGCTATTCTGACAGATCGGTTATGCTACGTCAGGTGTTGGGGGGATAACGTCTAAAATCACCGGGTTGCCGCCAATGACGTTGACTTCAGATTCGGCCCGGCCGGCAACTCCGGTGCATTTTTTTGTTATCCGACGTTTGTGGCTTCAGTACGGACCGAAGGAGTTCTCCGGTTGTGAATCTGGATGATTTTGTTTTTCGTATGCCAGAATCTTGGCACGGACCGCCGCCAATTCCTTACTCATGTCATTGGAACGAATTCTCTTGCCATCGACGAGCATTGCGTAAGCACCTATGGCCTTCTCTAGGTCTTCAGCCCAGACCTGATAGCCTGCCCAGCCATGCGGTTCAGTCCGTCGAGGCGGGATATAGGCGTGAAACTTCTGGATATCGCGAGCGTCAATCCTTGTGCTTTTGATCGGGTACGATTTATACTCTAGCTTGAATGTGCTGATCTTGTAGACGATTCCGACTTCAGTAACCGTCACCGCGAACGTGCTGTGGTTTGACACGGTGATACTGGAGCTTGCGGAAAGGCAATCACTCGACGCGGAGACGTCGCTCAGTTCGTAGGAAACGGCCACCTTGGTTGCGTGTGATTTCCACCGTAGCCACAGAGTGAAAACGCCGATCCCTGTTCCGATAAGTCCGAACACTGCGCCAATAATCGCAAGGATTGGCGTCATCGTAAATTGGACAAAGTCGGATTCAAACATTTGGCTCTACGCTGTGTCGGATAACGACCCCGTTAACCGGGCCGCGGCGAACGACGTTGATTTTAGAACCCGCGCGGCCCGTGGCTCCGGTGCAACGGATTGTTATCCGTCTCTTGTCCCGCACAACTTTCCTGGCGGGAGGTTTATCGCAGGCAGTCTTTCAGGCGGTTCATCGTTGACACGACCCATGTAATGTCGCCCCTTGATTTCAATGGCGATGAGACCGCAAGAACGACAATGCGATTCTTGGCGTGCTGCATGCGGACGGAGTTTACAACTTCTGAGCCGTCTTTGTTCGATACGACGGCGGTGATAACGATGGCATCATCAGTTGCTGTGGCGTCGATCATTTTCGCGGACTGAAAGCCGGGCTGGCCCTTTTTGGCCCGCCATTGATTCACTAGCGATTCGAACCGGGCTACGGATTGCCGAAGTTCTTGTCTTGCCGAGTCCTTTGTGAATGACTTTGCCATGGCGGCAAAGGCTTGGCGAGAAATGTCTGTTTTGTTCAGCTCGGGGCGTGAACCAACGGCGACATGGCGGTTTTCGTCGCCCATTGTAGGCTTGAGGATGAAATAGAGATTCTGGTTTTCCGGGTATGGGATCGTCTCAAGCGTGGCGGAGTCCGCAACCACTGTGAATCCAGACGGTATGGTCATGGTCAAAGGCGTCTCGTTCACGTGAAACTCGACCTTGACGGTTACTGGCTGGATTGTTTGAGCATTCGCAGAGGCGAAGGTATTGCACAGCGCGATCGCGGCAATGACGTTCGTCAAGTCGCGGCGGTCGAGTTTGCGTGAGGACATTGGTGATGCTACGTGCCTGACGGATAACTAAGGTTTATGCTGGTCAGTGTAACACGCTGTAGACTGCTTTTCCATCAGTCTAACGCGCAAACGCATTTCGGCTGTAACGTTCTCTAGGCTAACGCTTTACGACTATTTCACCTCGGCCGCTGCGCGTTAGACTGTTTCCGGATATCGTGCGCTGCGCGGCAATTAAACGGGACAGGTCTAATTGTTTCGCGTTTTCAGTGGGCCGGCTGGGCTTTTGTCTTGAATGGCCGACCGCGGCGGCGCAAGGTTGACTCTAGCCCCAGTTGTTGGGCCGTGCGCTTGACCCAGGCGTCGGCGCCATACGGGCTGCCGCGGGTCACGGCGCGGCGGGAAAAAGAAAAGGACACGCATAAGAAGGAAAAAGGACAGGCATAATTCGAGGCTCTTTCGACGGGTCGCCCCCTTCCGCTCGTGCTCACCCCAGACGCAGCAAGTGGTTAGGCGATGCGCCGAAGAATCCGGCTAAAACGTCTGACTTTACGCTGTCCAGAAAATGCCTGTCCTTTTCCTATCGACGGGAGCGGAAAATTCCCGCAGCCGATTCCCGGCAAGTGGACGGAGGTTTGAAGTGTGGAGTGTGGAGTGTGGAGTGTGGAGTGTGGAGTGTGGAGTGTGGATGATTAGCCCGAAGGCGGCCACAAGACGTTTAGCCGGCGGCGGCGATACGTCGTTTAGCCGGCGGCGGCACGCCGCCGTCAAGCGGACGGTCCGAACGGGCCGGCTTCCGTCATTCGAGCCGTGCAGCGACGCCGCTGCGCGGAGCGAAACGCGACTATCGCCGCGCGTTTTGCCGGGCGGCGCGCTTGCGGGCGCGGAACGCCGTGTGATCGCGCTTGATTTGCTCGTCGCTCGGGCGGAAGTCGCGGCCGGCCAGACGGACGGGAAAGCCGGGGGCGCCCGCCAGGCGGCACATCTCTCGGGCGACGGCCAGAATGGCTTGCCTGGCAGCTTCGGACTTGTCGCGTTTGGCGCCGTCGGCCGCGCGGGCGGAGATTTCGATCGGCCGGCCGACGCGAGCTTCCGACCTGGCGGTCATCAGAAACGGGGTCCAGAAGTAGCAGTCGAAGGGCGACCCGATGATGTACATGGGAATCACCGGAACGCGGGCCTGCATCGCCAACAGGGCCGCGCCGGGACGCACCGGCAGCAGGGTGTTTTCCGTCATATTGATGCGTCCCTCGGGCAACAACCCTACGCAATCGCCCTGCTTGAGATAGCGGATCGCCATTTTGACGGCCGCGGTGTCCTGCCCGCCGCGGGTGGTGGGGATGGCGCCGCAAAACCGCAAAAACCAGCCGACCCCGGGTATCGCGAAGTACTCCTTGGCTACAAACCAGTGCACCGTGCGGTCGAGCAGCGCTTGCACATAAAGCGGGTCGATCGAGCTGCGATGATTGCAGACAATCACGGCCCCGCGGTCCGCGGGCAGGGGAAAGGGGCGCCGGGGCAACGTCGCCCGCCATTGCAACCGCACCAAGAGAATCACCAACAGCCAACCGACGAAATGTGGCAGGGAATAGCGCAGCCGCAGGAAGAGGACGGCCATCCACACCAGCGGCGGCGCCGCCACCGTAGCAACGAGAAAGACGGCGGCGAAGATGTCGGCGGCTTCCATAAACCGGATTGCCCCTGGCGCCAAAATTGCGAGCCACGCCGTTCGGTCTAACCTGCCAACCGCGTGATCCGGTTGATGGGAAAGACCATCTCTTCTTCCATCGCCTCGTAGCGGTACTGCATCAGGTAGGCGTCTTCCGTCGTGTCATCGTAAAAATCCCGGAGGACGGCGATGGCTCGGAATTTGAGGGTCCGGAAGAAGAGCTGCGCGGGGAGGTTCGTCTCGCGGACTTCCAGCAGAATCCGCGTGCGGCGTTTGCCGGAAAGTTTGGCGACGAGCTTTTCCATCATCTGTTCGCCCACGCCGCGGCGGCGGAAGGCCTCGTGCACCGCGAAGTTGAGCACGTGCAGGCGGTTCTTGTGGAGTTCGTAGACCATGAAGCCCACCACCTGGTCGTCGTGCTCGGCCACCATGCCGATGCAGTTGCGCTGGCGGAGGCAGCGGACGAAATCGTCCTCGGTCCAGGGGAACTCGAACGCCTGCCGCTCGATTTCCAGCACCTGGTCCATGTCTCGTCGAATCATCCAGCGGATATGAACGCGGAGCGACGTTCGCTCGGTCTGGCTGGCGGTCATGGCGGCTTCCTTCCGTGGCGGCCTCGGCGAATGGTGCGGTGTCCTACCGCGGTGATGGATGAGGGTGACGGCGGGCGGGGCGTTGTCACGCCCCATTTGCCATCGGTGGGTAAGCGTATCAAATGGCGCGGAACTGGCCAATACCGCTGTTTGACGGGGAAATTTCGGGGGTTCTGAGTGGGCCAGGCGACGGCGCAGCGGACCGCCCGACCGCCTCGGGTCCCGGCAAACTCCCTCCAACCGCCAAATCCTATGGTTTTCCCCTGCCCGATGCTGATATAGTTGGGGTTGCGTGAACCTTCTCGATCACAATGTTTCAGGAGCGATGCGACGTGATTGCACGGCGGCGGAGAGTGGTGGTCACGGGGATGGGGGTGATCAACCCCATGGGCCACGATGTGGAAACCGTGTGGCAAGGCGTGTTGGGCGGGAAGTCCGGCGTCGCCCGAATTACGCTGTTTAATCCGACGTCCTTTCCTACCCAGATCGCCGCGGAGGTGAAGGACTACGACGTCGATAAAGTCGGCGAGTCGCTCGATGACTGGAAATTTGCCGGCCGGCACACCCGGTTCGCCATCGGGGCGGCCAAGCAGGCGGTCCTGAGCAGCGGCATCCTGGACGACCCCAAGCTCGATCCGACCCGCTTCGGCGTGTATCTCGGCAGCGGCGAGGGCAACCAGGACTTTCACAACTTCACCAAGATGATGGTGGCAGCCCTGGAGAACGGCGAACTGGATGAAAAACGTCTCACGCAGGTCGCCCTGGAACTGATCAACCCTTACGAAGAATTGCAGCAGGAGCCCAACGTGCCCGCCGGGCAGGTGGCGCGGCTTTTTAATGCACAGGGGCCCAATTACAACTGCCTGACCGCGTGTGCGGCCAGCAGCCAGGCCCTGGGCGAAGCCGTCGAAATCATCCGCCGCGGCGACGCCGATGCGATGATTTCCGGCGGGACCCATTCGATGATCCATCCCTTCGGCCTGACCGGGTTCAATTTGCTCACGGCGCTATCCACACGCAACGAGTCGCCCGAGACGGCGTCTCGGCCGTTCGACCGCACCCGCGACGGCTTCGTTCTCGGGGAGGGCTCGGGCATGTTGGTGCTGGAAGAGCTGGAGCATGCCGAGCGGCGGGGGGCGAACATCCTGGGCGAGATCATCGGCTATGGCACGACCGCGGACGCGTTCCGCATCACCGACCAGCATCCCGAGGGCCGCGGAGCGATCGGCTGCATGAAACTGGCGATGGAAGACGCCGGGCTCAACCCCGACGAAATTGATTACGTCAACGCCCACGGCACAAGCACGACCGTCAACGACAAAGTCGAGACGCTCGCCTGCAAAATGGCCCTGGGCGAATACGCCAAGAAGACCCCGGTATCGAGCACCAAGAGCATGATGGGCCACCTGATCGCCGCGGCCGGGGCGACCGAGGCGATCATGTGCCTCTTGGCCATCCGCGACAACGTTCTGCCCCCCACCATCAACTACCACGAGATCGACCCGCGGTGCGACCTCGACTACGTGCCCAACCAGCCGCGGGAAACCAAGGTCGATACCACCCTTTCCAACAGCTTCGGCTTCGGCGGGCAGAACGTGACGTTGGCGATTCAGCGAGTTTGAAAGCCGTTCTCACAAACGTGCCCCGGTTCCTGCTCGACGGACGGCCGGGGCTTCATAACGCGTTTTTCGCAGCAGGCCAGGGTATGCAGCAACCGCTAGAGACCCGGGAGGACGCCCTCGCGTTTCTCTTGGGGCGCATTGATTACGAGCGGACGCACGTCATCCCCTACGCCAGGCGAGGCTTCAAGCTCGGCCGGATGCGACGGCTGCTCGCGGCCCTGGGCGATCCCCATCTCGGGTTGTCGGCGATTCACGTCGCCGGCACCAAGGGAAAGGGCTCGACCTGCGTGATGCTGGCGGAAATCCTGCGGGCCGCCGGTTACCGCACGGCCCTGTACACCTCGCCGCATCTGGACCGGATCGAAGAGCGGTTCATGATCGACGGACGGCCCTGCGACGAGGCCGTGTTCGTCGAGCTGGTTCGCGAGGTGGCCCCGGTAGTCGCCGATTTCGACCGTCGCCGGGCCACCGCCGGCGACGATCAGGGGCCCACCTATTTCGAAATCACCACGGCGATGGCCTTTTTGCACTTTGCCCGTAGCGGGGCCGAGGTGGCGGTGCTCGAGGTGGGCCTGGGCGGCCGGCTCGATTCCACCAATGTCTGCCGGCCGCTCGTAACCGCCATCACAAGCATCAGTTTCGACCACACCGGGCAACTTGGAACCACGCTGGCGGCCATCGCCGGAGAGAAGGCCGGGATCATCAAGCCCGGCGTGCCGGTGGTCAGCAGCGTGGTCGAGCCGGAGCCGTGCGACGCGATCACCGCCGTGGCGCTGAGGCGGGGCAGCCCGCTGATTCAGCGGGACATCGATTTTGCGTTTCTGGACAAGAAGGCGGCGGAAGAGGCGCCCGAGGTTCCGGGCGGCCGCCGGCTCGACTTCTTCGCGCCTGCCGCGGTGCGGGCGCCGCGGTTGGCCGACGTTGCCATCGGAATGCTCGGCCACCACCAGGCGGCCAACGCCGCCACGGCGATCGCCGTGGTGGAGTCGCTGCGGGACCGCGGCTTTCCCATCGGCGACGCCCACGTGCGGCACGGCCTGAAGGAAGCAAAGGCCCCGGCCCGTGTGGAAGTGATTCAGAAAGATCCGCTGTTCATCGTCGATGCGGCTCACAATGTTGCGTCCGCCGCCGCCTTGGCCGACACGCTGCGAACCACGTTTCCGGATCTCTTCTCAGAAGACAGGGGCCTGGCGGCCGGTGCGCCCTCCCGCACGCTTGTCTTCGCCACGAGCAGTGACAAGGATGCCGCCGGCATGATGCGGCGGTTGGCGCCGCTGTTCGACCGTGTTCTTCTGACCCGGTATGAGAACAATCCCCGCTTCATTCCGCCGGACCAATTGAAGTCCCAGCTCGGAGAAATCCTCGCCGAGAAGGAAGTCGTTGTCTGCCGCGATCCCTTGGCGGCTGGGGAAGCGCTGGCAAGCGGCCCCGCCGACGCCATCGTCATCGCCGGCTCGTTCTTCATCGCCGCCGAAATGCGAGCGCTGTTTAACCCCGAGCCGCAGGCGAAGGCGAACACCGTTTAGCCGCGAGACGAAGGCGAACACCGTTTAGCCGCGAGACGAAGGCGAACACCGTTTAGCCGCGAGACGAAGGCGAGCGCCGTGCGTAGAACCGACATCCGCAACATCGCCATCATCGCCCACGTCGATCATGGCAAGACGACGCTGGTCGATTGCCTGTTGCGGCAAAGCGGCGAGTTTCGCGCCAGTGAACTTTCCGGCGAACGAATTCTCGACTCCAGCGACCTCGAGCGGGAACGCGGCATCACCATTCTCTCGAAGAACATCGCCATCCATTACGGCGGCGTGAAGATCAACCTGATCGACACCCCCGGGCACGCCGATTTCGGCGGTGAGGTGGAGCGGGTGCTGCGGATGGCGGATGGCGCCCTGGTGCTGGTCGACGCGGCGGAAGGCCCCATGCCGCAAACCCGCTTCGTCATCTCCAAAGCGCTGGAAAACGGCCTGAAGCCGCTGGTCGTGGTCAACAAAATCGACAAGCCGGACGCCCGGCCGCAGAAGACGCTCGATGAAACCTTCGAGCTTCTGCTGGACCTCGGCGGAGAGGCCCTGCTCGAACACCTGCATCATCTCTTCGCAAGCAGCAAGCTCGGTTACGCCACGCACGATGCGGGGGCGCCCGGTGATTCGATGAAGCCGCTGCTCGAGGAAATCCTCAGCGTCATTCCCGGGCCCGTGGCCGATGTCGCCGCCCCGCTGCAAATGCTCGTGGCCACGCTCGACTGGTCGGAATACGTGGGCCGCATCGCCATCGGCCGCATTCACGCGGGAACGATCAAGGCCGGGCAAACCATTGCGCTCATCGGCAAGGGCGGCGCGGTTACGCACGAAAAGGTGAGCGAGCTTTACCTGTTCGACAAACTCGGCCGGGCGAAGGCGGCGGAGGCGTCGGCCGGGGATATCGCGGCGGTGGTGGGCATCGAGGAGGTTTCGATCGGCGACACCATCGCCGATTGCGATTCGCCCGTCGCATTGCCGCGCGTGGAAGTTGACGAACCGACCATCGAAATGGTCTTCTCGATCAACACGTCGCCGCTGGCCGGCAAAGAGGGCAAGTACGTTACCACCCGCAATCTCGCCGCCCGCCTGGAGAAAGAACTGGAACGCAACGTCGCCCTGAAGGTCCGTCCGTTGGAGGGGACCGACGCGTTCGTGGTCGCCGGCCGCGGCGTGCTGCATCTGTCGATCCTCATCGAAACGATGCGGCGCGAAGGCTACGAACTCTCGATCAGCAAGCCGCACGTCGTCGTTCGCGAGAACAACGGCGTGAAGGAAGAGCCGTTCGAAAGCCTCGTCGTCGAGGTCCCGCACGACAAGCTCGGCCCGGTGATGGAACTGGTCGGCGCCCGCCGCGGAACGCCCGTGGAGATGAAGAACCACGACGACTACACCTACGCCGTCTTTTCCATTCCCGCCCGAGGGCTCATCGGCCTGCGGACACGGTTGCTCAACGCCACGCAGGGCACGGCGATCGTGCATCACCGCTTCGAGTGTTACCGACGGCTGGAAGGCGATATCCCCGGGCGAGGCAACGGCGTGCTGGCTTCGATGGTCGGCGGCCACGCCAACGCCTTCGCCCTGGACGCCCTGCAGGCGCGGGCCGAGATGTTCGTAGCCCCCGGCGACGTGGTGTACGAGGGAATGATCGTCGGCGAGAACAGCCGCAACAACGACCTGCCGGTCAACCCGACCAAGGAAAAGAAACTGACCAACATCCGGGCCGCGGGCAGCGACCGCAACCTGCTGCTGAAACCCCCGCGGGTCTTCTCCCTGGAGACCGCGCTGGAGTATATCGAGGACGATGAACTGGTCGAAGTCACCCCCAAGAGCATCCGGCTCCGCAAAGCGGTTCTTAAAGAAACCGACCGGCGGCGGCTGGGGCGCAACCGGTGAACTTCGTCCCCGTGAACTTAGCCCCCTGGTGAATACAACGGGATCGATGCCCTGGCGGGCGTCACACATACCCACACGCTCGACCTGATCGGCCGGCGCCATCGGAAGTAGTCTCATCACGAGTTTTTGGACTCGGCGTCAACATAGCCCCGACCATTGGTCGGGGAACGGGCCGTGGCGCCGCCGCCCGCCATCGGCGACGGTTTTTCGACCGACGCGCAACGCGCAAGAACGTTCCCACCTTTTCCCGGACGCCAATCGCCAATTATCTTAAGTCATCGTAGGGCAGAGTCCTCCCTGCCTTCTCGCATTCGCCGGGCGCCCTCAAGGAAGGCAGGCGGGAGCCTGCCCTACTCGACTGACCTACTCGACTGACCTCTTTTCTCGACCCTGGAAAGCAGGGGAAAAACGGCGGGAAGGGTATTGCCGGGCCGATTCTAGCGACTAAACTGCGGAAATGAAGGGATTGGAATCCCTGTCATGATCATTAAGCATGAACGCCCACCTCCAAATCGAAACAGAGCGCGAAGCCGATGGGCGGTGGATTGCCGAGATTCCATCACTGCCGGGAGCGCTCGTCTACGGCGATACCCGCGAGGCTGCCGTGGCAAGCGTGAAGGCGCTTGCCCTGCGGATCATCGCCGAACGCATCGAAAACGGCGAGCCGACGCCAGAGACCGGCGATTTGTTTCTGGTTGCGTCATGAGCAATTGGCCGTCAACCAATGCGACGAAGGTACTCAAGGCGCTGCTGAAGATCGGTTGGTCCGTGAAGCGGCAATCGGGATCGCACCGCACGTTGGAGCGCAATGGCTGGCCCGACTTTGTCTTCGCCTTTCACGGCAGTCAAGAGATCGGTCCGCGGATGCTCTCTCGAATCGCGAAGCGGACGGGGCTAACGCCCGGTGATCTCTGAGTTGCCTGGCCGACACGATGCACCGCACCGGGCGCCACCGCGATGATTAGCCGTATCACGCAATAGACGAGGAAGCTGACCAGCGTATGGCCGGACCGGGGGGGACTTGGCCCTCAGGCAATTGGCATGAACGAGGGCAGTCATCGTAGGGCAGGGTCCTCCCTGCCTTCTCGCATTCGACGGCCACCCTCAAGGACGGCAGGCGGGAGCCTGCCCTACTCGACTCTGCCCCACCTCAGCTAGAAGTTGGCGATCGCCTCGTTCACCGCCGCGGCGTTTTCCATCGGCGCCATGTGCCCGGCATGGGGGATTTCGACGAATCGGGCGTCGGGGATTTGCTCGGCGATGGCCCGCATTTCGCTCGGGGGACTGATCGCGTCGTGTTCACCACAGAGGAGCAGTGTCGGGACGTCGATGTTTTTCAGCCACTCGGTCACGTCGGGCCGCTGGGCCATGCCGCGCTGGGCGGCGGCGACGCCTTGACGATCGGCGGAGAGAATCATTTCCTTGATCCGCCGCGCGATGTCCTGCCGCCGCTGAAGCGTTTCGGGAGCCAACAGCTTCGGCAGCATGTCGTTGGGCACGCGGTCCATGCCGCTTTTGAGGACCGTGTTGGCCATCATTTTTCGGGCCAGGGCGACGTCCTTGGAATCGGCGGCGGCGCGGGTGTCGCATTGAATGAGCGCCGCGAGCTTTGCCCGATGCCTCCGCCAGAACTGCCAACCGATGTAGCCGCCCATCGAGAGCCCGCAGAAAACGACCGGCTGGCCCACGTGCGTGGCATCGAGCAGTTCCGCCAGATCGTCGGCGAAGTCGCTCATGAGCGTGGTTTCGCCGGCGGCGGCGCTCTGACCGAACCCGCGGAGGTCAGGGGCGAAAACGCGGAAGCCGGCCAGGGCGCCGCCGAGCTGCCCCGCCCACATCCGGCGGTTTAAGGGAAAGCCGTGAACGAGCAAAAGCGGCGGACCATCGCCGTGCGTTTCCACGCTGAAGACGCCGGACGTAGTGGTGACGCGCCTTACCACAACCATCCTCCCCAGCCACGGGCCAACCATTGGCCGATGAGCGCAACGGCCATCGACAGCAGTAGAACCTGCCCCAGCCGGCCGGCCGGCAGTTCTTCGGCCCCGCGCTTGAGCCTCCAGATCTGGGCAATCCGCCAGGGGATTTGGCTGGCGACGACCACGAAGAACAGCAGGCCTGCCGGGTTGAATCGCCACGCCGCGAGCAGGTCACCCCGCATGATGGCTACGAACGACCGCGTCAGTCCGCAGCCGGGGCAATCGAGACCCAGGAGCGAACGATACATGCACAGGACCGGCAGGCGGAAGGAGGTTCCCGGCAACCACACCCCATCGCCGACGTTCGATTTGATCGCGAAGAACCCCGCCAGGGCGACGATCACACCGGTCCCCAGCAGGAGGTAAAGGTGCAAGTGGATTTTGGCGGCGATTTCGTCGGGCGCCGCGGGGGCAGCGGCTTCTTCGACGTATTCGACATCTTCGACCATCGACATGCCGCCATCATAACCCGCAAACCCGACGCGCGACAGCCGGCCGCTTTGGAATTTCCGCGTGCGCCGCCGCGCCGCGAACGCCCGCCGCCGCGGCGGAAACTACGTTTGAATACCCCGCCTGCGCGCTTCGAAGTCGCCCCGCCCTGCACCGTCCGTGTCCCGCACCACGGGCGATCCCGCCATGTTCGGTTTTCCGTTTGCAGCCCGGCCCACCCGCCGACGCGGTTTCCGTCTCGTCGGCGTCGCGTTGGCCATTTGGGCGTCGCTCGGGGCGGTCGGCCACGGCGGATCGGCGGCGTCGCTAAGGGCCAGGGCGCTTTGCGGCCCGATTGCGCTGTCACCGCGGAGCGAGGCCGAGGCCCGGCTGTTTCTCGACGCCCTCGATGGCCGCTTCGGCGAACACACGCTCGGCGAGGCGGCGATCGTCGCGTCGCGGCCGACCGATCCAGACGCCTGCGAGGAAGCGTTGTCGCGGCTCGTCGCCTTACGATCTGCGGCCTTTACGGCACTGGGCGGCGAGGGAAAGACGCCGCCAGCGGCCGAGAAATCCGCCCGCCGCCTGCTGACCTGGATTCACCGAGAGGGCAGCCTGGTCGATTACGACGCCGCGGCCAGCGACGTTGTGCGGACCCTATGCGAAGGCCGCTTCAACTGCGTTACCGCCAGCGTTTTGTATCAGGAACTCGCAAGGGAACTCGGCATCGAAGCCGCCGCCGCCCAAACGCCGGGCCACGTCTGGACGGTCGCGCGATTCGGCGACGCGTGGACCCACGTGCAAACGACGTCGCCGCGGGGGTGGGACCGGCTGCTCGCGCCGGGCCACGTCGTTGCGAGCGGTTCCGCGGCGAATGACCTGACGCTGGAATGGATCACCGACGTCGAACTGGTCGCAAAAATCTACTACAACCGGGCGATCCTGCTCGCGCAGGCCAAGGACTACTCCGCCGCCGTTGAAGACGCCCGCGCCGGACTGACGCTTTCGCCGGGTGATCCGACCGCCGCCGCCAACCTGGCCGCCATCGTCAATAACTGGTCGCTCTTGGCGCAGGCGGAAGGCGACTACCTGCTCGCGTCGGCCCTGGTGCTGCAAGGGCTGGCGTGGTTCCCCGAGGACGAAACGCTACAGGCCAACGACATCTTCATCCACCATAGCTGGGCCTGTGAACTGGCCCGCCAGGGCCGCTACGCCGGCGCCCGGCAAAAGCTCGAAGCCGCCGTCACACGGTATCCCCACGAGGCGGCCCTCAACGAGGGGCTGCGATGGCTGGAACGACCATGCAATTTTGGGACGGAATAGAGGGTGGCACGCACATAGCGGACCAACCAGGATCATCGTTGCGCTCGCGCACTGGTCGATGTCCCGAGCAAATTTGTATTGGGGCGCCGGGAGCGTTGGGCGTGGAAACCTGTTCGCCGCTTCCCACGCTTATCAACACAATCAGCATTGCCGGCGCGACCCGGTAGCGTCTGCGGCGTCTTCGGTGTCCGCATGCATAATGCGTGGCATGACTCACGGTTGTGAGGTAGATATTCAGAGGCGGGCTTCGTGCGCCGCCGGCGCCATCGCGCCTGTCTTGCTCGTCTGACGCGCCACCGCGTCGCCTTGTCTCGTTTGAGGAGCGGTTTATGTCGCCCGCTTTGCAGGTTTGGTGTCCGGAAATGACGCTCGCGCGGTCCGTCGCGAACGGGGCCGGCCCCGCCGTGACGACCGAGGGACACTTGCGCCACCGCATGCGGGAGCTGATCGCCAGCCTGCCGGAGGGACGGCCACCTGGGTACGAGCGGCGGCGCTGTACGCGATATCCCTTCCCCCGACTCATCGAGATCACGCCGGTGGACGCCGCCGGGGCGTCGCTGGACGACGGCGTCACCGTCGTCGGCAAGAGCATCTCGGAGTCGGGGCTCGATTTCTACTCGCCCAGCCCCGTGCCGTTTCGCCGCGCGGAGATCCGCCTGAAAGGGAACGAGCCGGACGAAATGCGGCCGATCCTATCCCTGGACTGGTGCCGCTTCCACCGGCTGGGATGGTACGAGAACGGGGGGCGGTTCACGCGGGAGCTGTGAGGGACGCCCGGTTCCGCAAACGCCGCCGAAATCGTCGCTCTGCGTTCGGTCGGCTTCCCGGCGCCCTCGCACAACATCGGTTCGGGGCCAGGGACGTAGGAATCCCAGCCGGTCAATGCTACGTTTGTAACGGCGTGGGTGTTGGCCGTTTGTCGGCGCCGGCGTCTTCCGGGGGGTTCGCCGCCCGCTTAACCTGCACGACCTGTTTTCGGTGGAATCGATGGGACTTTCCGACCTGCTTGGTTACCTGGCCGCCAACGCGAGTTTGCTGATCGCCCTGTTGGCCGCGGCCCACTTTGCGCTATTCATGGCGCTGCGGCTGTGGTGGACCCGGGCCCTTCAGTCGTTGCAGGATTTTTTGGAAGCCCTGCTCCGCAACATCCCCGGCACCAGCGACCGGCGGCGTACCCACGACTTGGACGACGAAATCGAGGATTTTTTGCAGGATGTCCGCGCCATCCTCACCCAAGACCATTTCAAAGAGCAGCGGCACACGATCCTCACGCGGGTCATCGCCAAGAAAGAACAGCGGCCCTACCTGCGGGCCAAGCGGTTTGAGCGGTGGTACAACGTGGCCCGCTCATGCGTCGAGATTTACCCGCTGGCCGGCATTTTGGGGACGATTTTGGCGATGGCGGTGGCGCTCTCGGCAGGGCAGGAGGCGGCAGAAGGCGCCGAGATGGCCGGCGCCGTGACCAGCATCGTCGGCAACTTCAGCTCCGCCATCTGGAGCACCTTTTGGGGGCTGGTCTTCGCTATTTTCTTCATGGGCCTGAACGCCTGGTACGAGCCTTCGTTCGCGCGGCTCATCGAATACCGCACCGCGGTGCGGGAAGCGGTCCGCGAGGCCGAGCGGGGAATCGTGCTGGCGCCGGCCGAGGAACCACCGGCGGAAGGAGCCCCCGCATGAAGGCCCGCCGCATCGTCGTCAGCCTCACGCCCCTGTTGGACCTGCTGCTGATCGTCATCTTCGCCCAGTACATGGACTTAAAGGGGAAGAGCGACGAGGCGGTGGCGAAGCTGCTTCAAAACGAAGCCGCCGAAGCCGCCCGGCAACAGCGAATGGAAGCCGCCGACGCCGCGGCCACCCACGCCGCCCGGGCGGCACAGGACGCGGCCGCCGCCCGCAAACAAGCCGAACGCCTGAGGGCCGCCGCCGCCGCGGAACGCGACGCCGCGGTAAGGCTCCGCAAACAGGTCGAGGCCGAACTCCAGGCCAAGATCAAGACGATTGCCGATTTGCGGGCCGACGTCGATCGCCTCAAGCTCGAACTGAAGGTGGTCCGAACGGATGCGGCGGAGGAAGTCGAACAGGCCCACCGCGACCTGGAACTGGCGGCCGGGGCCCTGGCCGACATCCTCAAACTACCGCCCGAGGCGTTCACCGACGCCCTCGAAACGCTTCCCGAAGACGAGCGGATGGCGGTCCGCCGCGAGTTGGAGGATGTCCGAGGGAAGGGGGTCGAAAAGGTGATCCAGCACCTCCGCAAAATCTCCGCCCTGAAAAAACGCTGCGATTTCTGGGAAGTCTACATCGCCGCCGACGATTCCGTCACGGTCAAATCCAACGCTCAGGTGTACGGGCCGTTCTCGGCCGAGAGCGAAGACCAGTTCATCCTGGAGATGAAGCAAATCACCGAGCGGCTGCCGGAGCCGAAGAGCCTGGTCATTATCTTGCTCTCGTGGGGCGACGCCCAGCGGCAAACGCGGCGCACCGCCGAGGAAAGCCTCCGCACGTTGGCGAACGTCTACCTCAAATCGAAGCACGGCGGCCAGAAGCGGTTCGAACTGGCGGTCTTGGGGTTCAGCGCGAGCCCGCCCTAACGCGGCCTTCGGCCGCAACCAAAATCCGAAGCACGAATATCGAAATCCGAAACAAACCCCAAATACGAAATCCGAATGTTCGAAACCTCCCCATGCGCTTCCATGCACGGGCGGCGGTTTTGAATTTCGGTCATTCGATCTTTAAATTTGTTTAGGATTTCGTGCTTGGGATTTCGGATTTCAACATGCGCGCAAACCGCGCTGAAGCTACGGGTAAGGATCTACGGGTAAGGATCTAACGCCGGATTGCCTCGCGGGGGGCGGCGGGGACCGGCCGCGATTCAGGCTCGGCCGAGAAACAGATCGCGGCCCTTGACCAGCGCCGCGATCTTGCGGTCGGCCACGCTCCGCTTGTTCATCCAGAAGCCGCAGTCGGGGTGGACCCACTTGATCCGCTCCGCCCCGACGTGGCCCGCCGCCGTTTCAATCCGCCGGGCGACCTCCTCGGGCGTCTCGACCGTGTTCACTTTCACGTCGATCACGCCAACGCCCAGGCCGATCCGCGGGTCCAGGCCGTCCCGAAAGTACTTCAGTTCGTCGTACCCGCGGAAGGCGAATTCGAGCACCACGTGGTCGCAGCGCAGCCGGTTCATCAGCGCGAGAAGCTGATCCCAGTGGCCTTTCTGGATCGACTGTCCGCCGTAATTGCCGAAGCAGAGATGCACGCCCTTTCCCTTGGCCTGCGTGGCGGCGTCGAGGATCAGGTTGATCGCGTCGGCCGCCCATTCGCTCTCCTCGGGATGGCCCGTGATGTTGGCCTCGTCCACCTGCAAAACCTCGGGATCGATCTCCGAGACCTGCTTGCCCAGGGCCGCTCCAATCGCTGTGCATAGTTCCGGCCGGCTCTTGTAGTGGTGATCCATAAGCGTCTTGCACAGCATGTGCGGGCCGGTGAGTGTGAACTTGAGCGGGCGCCGCGTGCAGGACCGGGCCCGGGCGTAATCGCGGGGCAGGTTGAGCGTGCCTTCATCGACGGGGCCTTCGACCACACCGGCCGGCTCCGAGCGGAAGCCCATGCCCGGAAGCCTGGCGAACTCAGCCCGGTCGGCGCGGGTGATTTCGTTGCGGATGCCGCTCATCGGCCGCACGAAATACTCGATCATCCCATTGGTGTCGGGATGGTTCACATCCCAGCGGTAGAGTTCGCCGTCCACCACAACGTCGATCCCCGCCAATTCCTGCGTCTTGAAGACAACCCGGGTGGCGTCGATGAGCCCCTGTTGCGACGGCATGGCCAGCAGCCACTCGGGCACGGGGTAGGAACCGACGACGGTAGTGCGGATGGCGGGTTGGGACATTTCTCGGTGCTCCTAGCGGGTGAATTCTTCGATGCGCCTGCAAGTTATCGAACCACGGATGAACGCGGATTTCTTCAGGAGAGGCGCCTCGCTACCGATTCATCTGAGTGCATCCGCGTTCATCTGCGGTTTTTCTTTCGTTGCGGCCGAAGGCCGCGCTGGGTTCATCGGTGGTTCTTCCGGCAGGGGCTGGTCCTTGGTTTCCGGCGCCCAAATCAGCGCCACCGCCCCCACCAGGTAAATCGCCGCCATGATCGCCGCAGCGGCTCGGAACGGAACGACCGTGCTCAGCCAGCCGAGCAAGATCGGCGCCGGCGCCGCGAGGTACCGCACCGTGTTATAGCAAAAACCAACCCCTACGCCCCGCAGCCGCGTGGGAAAACAGCTCCGGGAAATAGATCGAATAGCCCGCGAACAAGCTGAACTGCGCAAACCCCATCAGCGGCAGCATCCAGTAGGCGTCGCTCGCCGAAGAGAGATTGTTGAATACGTACACCGTCGAGGCGAAGCTCAGTCCGAAGGCCGCGAGAAACGCCAGCCGCCGGCTGACGAACGAGGCCACCAGCGTAAACGCGAGCATCCCGGCGAAGGCCCCGAGGTCCTGGCTGGCCGTGCCGAACGCCCGAACCTCGTCGATCCGCGACTGCGGCTGGCCCTTTAGCGCCGTGGTGATCAGCTCCGGCGAGAAGAAGCCGATGCCCCACAGGCCCACCATGCCGGCCAGCCCCAGCGTCAGCCCGACCAGCGTGTGCCGCCGCCAACGGGGATGTTGAAACAGCGCCACGGGCGAGCCGACCTGGGACGGCTTCTCGCGGACCTCCGCGGCGGACCGCATGTCCAACCAGGCCTGCGGCTCCTTGAGCAAAAACACGATGGGCACGACGAGGGCCGCCGGCAAAATGCCGACGAAGAACAAAACCCGCCAACCGGCCAACCCACCAAGCGATTCCGTCGCCCCCGGCTGAAGGAAATAACTGATCAGCGACCCCGCCATGTTGCCGAAGGCCGCCAGGAATTGCAGCGAGCCGAGGGCCAGCGGGCGAAAGCCGCCAGGCACGGTCTCGGCCACCAGCGTCGTCGCGGCCCCAAACATCCCGCCCACCCCCAGGCCGACAAGAAAGCGATACAGCGTGAAATCGATCCACGAAACGGCCAGGCCGGACAGGCCCGTAAACAGCGAATACATAAGCAGCGTGACGACCATCGTCTTCACACGGCCCAGCCGGTCGCTCATCACGCCGAACACGATGCCCCCGGTCGCCCAACCGAGCATCATGGCCGTGGTGGCGTAGCCGATGAACGTCTTGACGACCGCCGAATCGCTCGCTTGCGACCGCAGCAAATCGGTAAGGGCGGACTCTCGGGCCAGCACAAACAGTCGGCCGTCCATGCAATCGAACGTCCATCCGGCCGCGGCGATGAGCACGACCAGCCCGTGATACCAGGTCACACCGGCGAAAGGTCCGGGTTGGGAGGTGGGACACGTCAATGGCTGGTGAAAAGGGTCGGATATGGTGGGAGTGACGGAAATGAAGCAAATGACGTGGAAATACGCAAGGGCTGACCCGCTGCGGCGTGTCGTCCACTGCTCTACGCCACGCGAACACTAAGGGGCAATGCCAACGGCGTCCACTACTTGTTGTGCATCACGTTTCGACAAACCAAATGTTGACAGAAACGCCAACACCTCTGGGAGGTTCGGTCTAGATATCCGGTTGTCCTGGAGTGCAAAAAACGGAACAGTGGCCCCGCCAACTTCTCCACGCTCAGCAACAAATGTGTGTACGACGTTGCCGAGACTGTCGCGTCCTAACCACACTCGCGGTTGATTCCTGCCACCCGACATATTTGATTTGAGAACTTGGACGAGGCCGCCATTTTCCAAATAACGGACAATGTCATCGCTAGAGATCGACTGGATGCCTTGCTCCGCCAGAGCCAGTTCATCCTCTGGCATCTCGATGACGTCCTCGTCGTACGGATCGTTCGGTATGCGAACCTGGAATATACGAACGCGATTCACGCCGATGGGGCCACGGTCGTTAACCACGATACCCTGTATCGGCGTGGTTCCGAAAGTGAAACTGACGCGATCGCCCACAGAAATTGTCTTTTGAGCTACCAAGGTTGTGTACCCGTGATTTGGGCGACGTGGTCGCCGATTACGCAATCAAAGACGATGGCAATTCGTTCGCAAGCCTGGCGCCATCGGCGAACCGTCGCCAACCGCAGACCAATTGTACCGCCGAGTTGAGCGGCGTCAAAGTCCTGATGAGCAATGGCGTTGCGCCAACTGTTGAGGTCTTCGAGGTGACCAATTCGATTGTTGTTCCGGCGACTCTGCGCTCGCACTCGATCCCAAAATGTCAGGCCAAGGCGATTGAAGTCGGAACCAATGGCGCCGGGGGTTCGGATTCCCACGATCAAGTTTCCGATGAAGTGTGAATTCTGCGCGCAGAATAGCTCGCAACGGTCGCGGCGTCACCGAGCGAGCAATGTGGTCGACTGCTTCAGAGTGCAAGTCCCGGCAGAAGCCCTGAAACTGGGACGACAGCAACATCGTGTATGCGTGATTGATCTGCTGGGTCGCATAGCGACGTCCCCGCGCGCCGCCGCCCACCTGAAGGTGCGCGTTTGCGATTTCGTTTAGTTCGGGAATCCTGGTTGTATTCCAGTAATGCAGAGAGTTCGAAGGCATGGCGAGCTTGGCTCTCTGTGGGGAAAGCGGCCTAGGTAACCCGGTGGCAAACCATCAGGAGCCGCCGCCTAAGCCGAACTTCCTGGAAGAAAAAGGTTGACCACTGCTGTTCGCTCTTGCTGGTCAGGCAAACGGCTTGGAGTTCAAACTCATTCGCCTTCACGGCGCCGTCGCGTCAGGGCGCTCAGTCGAAACTGGTTATAGCCTGACCCACCGCTACCGCCTACCGGCGGCCGAAGTCGAGCAGGCGGCCGGCGGGGTGGCACGGTCAAAACGCTCCTCAAACGCGTGCCACTGCTGCCCCCAGCAGTGGAGCATCGCGACCCCTTGTGGTATGAACTCTTGCGGCCAGGTCGTTAAGACGGACAAACTGCAAGGGGTTAGCAAGAAAGCACGGCTGAGGGCAGCAGTGGCGCCCGAGCGCCGCTACATCGGCGGATGGTAGCCAATCACTCAATCCTCCGCTAACCGTTCCTTCAATACCTGTTTGACGAAATCGGGCAGCGGCTGCGCGTCGTGTGCCGAAATACGGACTAAATCCTCGTAGTCGTCGACTTCCTCGCCCGACCACGTCAGATCAAGCCGCCGAATCAATCGCAACGCGATATGGGCGTGGTTCTGGGGGTTGGCCCAATAGCAGGTTCGACAAACGGTGACCTTTTTGTCGGTGGTCCAATTTTGGCAATGCTCGCAAGACCAGGACTTGGCCCGATTACATGAGCCACAAACAAGCAGGAAATCGGCGGGGTCGGGTGTCTCGTCCGTGTCCCCCACGACTTCGTACGGGACACGGTGGTCAATCTGGAGATACCGCGATTCGTAATCTGCGAGGCAAACTCCGCACGCACAGCCATACATCTCGATCAGCGTTTGCTTGAACTTTTTCGGCCAAGCGACACGTCCTCCGAGTTTGGCGGAGGTGATCTTGGACAAATCCCCGAACCGATACGCGGCAATGGTCCGGCCATCCGCCCCCTTGACGGAGAACTTCTCCAACGGAATTCCGTTTTCACGAACGTCACGAATGGCCCGGGGCGGATGGTTGTAGTCATAGACATCCTTCAGTTGTTCCGTCGAAATCGAGCCGTGTTTCAAAATATGTTCAATGACCGTCTTCGCGCGCTTGGCCGTGATCGCTTGCAGCCGCTTCCTAAATTCCTGGGGAAGATCAGCCTTCGCCATGCGTACGCCTCTACGCCAGGTTGAGCATGAGTTGGCGCATCTCGGGGACGTCCGAGTCCTGCTCCTGGGAATACACGCCGAGGTTCGCGGAGAGGTAAAGCGATTCGACCGTGATCTCCTCCCGCCCCAGTAGTGTGGCCTGGGACGAGCGGCCCGCTTCGATTTCCAAGTGCGTCAACCCGAGGCTTGCCGGCAACGGCTGGCCATAGGTCTTGGTTCCCGTGCGACCGTCGTAACTGATGACGAACATGCAGCCGCGGGCATGAAGCTTGGCCAATTCGTCACAGAACTGGTCATGGACGACTTTGGGGGCGTAACGTTGATCGCGGTCTCCGCACACTCCTTGGTAGGGCGGGTCCATGTAGATCAAGTCGGTCGGTCCACATTGCTCCAGCACCCGGCGGTAGTCCCACGAACTGAGCGTGGCTTTCGACTTGCCCGTCAAGAGCCGCGAGGCGCCAACGATCCGCCGCTTCATCTCCTCGGGCCTGGCGCCCTTGCGGCGGTTGTCCGGCGTATTGTTGAATTCCCCGTTGGCGTTGTAGCGGATCGCTGCCTTGACGCAACGGGCCAGCAAGTACAGGAAGTCGGGCGGGGCGTGCGTCGTGTTGAAGCGGCCCCGAACTTCGTTAAAGAACTCCTTCTCCCGGCCGTGTTGGTCCCGCCACAGCTTTTCGTAAGCCGCGCACAGCCGATCCGGTTCCCGGAGGATGGCTTTCCAAAGATCGATCAGCGGCGGGTGAGCGTCGTTGATCCAAAACCGGTCGGTCATGCCCCGCGCCGCGACCGCCAGACTAATCGCGGCGGAACCGGCAAACGGTTCCACGAGGCGGTCAAAACGCCGCGGAAAACAAGACAAGATGCGGTCGGCGATTTGCCGCTTGCTACCCTGGTACGGGATCGGATGCGGAAGTCGTCCGTTCAAAGCTCGAAGCCCCGCTTGGTTGTGGGAAAATACTTGCCACGACCGATCCTATCAGAATGCCCGGCGGGTTCAACCGATGGGAAAAGCCCGGCGGGGTGGCACGGTCAAAACGCTCCTCAAACGCGTGCCACTGCTGCCCCCAGCAGTGGAGCATCGCGACCCTTTGTGGTATGAACTCTTGCGGCCAGGTCGTTAATACGGACAAACTGCAAGGGGTTAGCAAGAAAGCACGGCTGAGGGCAGCAGTGGCTACGCGACTACCGGCGCCGCCGGCGCAACAGCAGCACGAGACCGCCGCCGGCCAGCAGAGTCACCGACCCCGGCTCCGGCACGGCCGCGCCCGTTAGCACCTCGGTCAGCCCGTTATCACCGGCCTCGGTGCTCAGACGGATCGAGTCGGCGTGCAGCGAGTCGCCGTGGTAGACGACGTAGTTCGCCGAGCCGGTCGTCAGGTAACTCAAGCCAGACTTGGTGAGTTTGTTCGCGCTGAGCGCATCGAGGCCCGCTTCGGTGGTCGGGATGGCGTCCCCAGCGGCAAAGTGCCATGCGGTCAATGAGCTACCGCCGGCGCTGAGGTCGAATCGAACCACGGCCAGGTAGGTCACGTCTTCGCTCAGCGCCGCGGCGCCCGAGTCGTACTGGAATGTGCCCGTGTTCCAGGTGTACGACACGCCATCCACGCCTGTGCCATACCCAGGCCAGTCCTCGTTGCCCGTGCCCGTGCCCTCGCGCAGGCCGACCTCGGTATTCGAGCCACTGGAGTTGTAAAGGTTGACCAGATAGCTCATCCAAACCTCGCCGGTGATAAAGCTGCCGATCTTCCGGCCACCGGAGCGGTCCGGGTTGCTGGCCTGCACCTTGTTGCCACTGACCGCATCGGTGTAGTTCGCGTTGGTGAAGGACAGACTGCCGCTGATCGCATCGACGGTGTTCGAGCCACTCACGTAGCCCGTGCCGGCCCAGCCGGAGTTGTTGGCGGTGCTGGTCTGGCTGTGAAGATCGCCCGTGCCACTCGTATCGAAGTAGTCCACGATCGGGCCCGCCATCAGGCTGGCCTGTGCCAGAGCCACCGCAAGCACCGCCACGGCACATATCGAATAAATACGCATCTCGACGACCTCCTTCAACCGGGAACCCGACGTCTCGCATCCACGGCGGGTACACCCCGCCGCTCAAGCATGCCCTACCAACGTATAAGGCGAGCGGCAGGGATGAATCTACCGCTCAGTGTGCCATTCTTGCCGCGACGAGCGGCCCAGCGTGCCGGCAAGCGTTGTCAGCACGACCCTGATTATAATTCCGAAACGCCCTACGTCAAGCAAATGGTTTCAAGCAACATGCGTCGAGTATGCCTCGGGGGGGGGGG
>Ga0180438_10003713_pt1 | contig 22772 bp, 21 predicted proteins | sample SS_ome_12_FD_132455 | JGI IMG/M metagenome (GOLD analysis project Ga0180438, IMG submission 132455) | Hypersaline lake sediment archaeal communities from the Salton Sea, California, USA - SS_3_D_2 metaG | ecosystem: Environmental > Aquatic > Non-marine Saline and Alkaline > Hypersaline >...
CAAAGAAGGAATATATTGACAGACTCAACCATTTTCTGCTCAAAACATTTAGTGGTGGGGGCAATGCGGTACTTTTGATAGATGAAGCTCAAAATCTTTCTCACAGGGTTCTTGAACAGATACGGATGCTTTCGAATTTAGAGACAGAAAAAGAGAAATTGATTCAGATAGTTCTCGTTGGACAGTCTGAATTGAAAGAGCTTTTGGCCTCTTCCTCGTTACGACAGCTTAATGAAAGGATTATGGTTCGCTATGAACTGAGGCCTTTGGCCCACATCGATATCCAGGGGTATGTGGAACACAGATTGGTGGTGGCAGGCGGCAGGGGAAATTTGAGGTTTACAAAAGGCGCTTTCAAGGCAATTTATCGTTACTCTCAAGGAAATCCGAGAAGAATCAATGCTGTTTGTGATCGAGCACTCCTTATTGCATACGCCAGGGAAAAATATACCATATTGAAGGAAATGGTTGAAAGCGCTATTGAGGAAATCCGTGGAGATATAGCAGCAGAGCATAAAATACAGGGGTGGTTTTGGAAAAGAGTTGTGTCACCTATTATGCTCCTCTTGTTACTAATTATAGTTGCAGGTTTTGCTGGATGGAGCTTTAGAGAACATATTTTCAACCTTTTTTCAGACCAGGAAAAAATGGCAATGCTTCCAACCAGAGATACTTCATCCATATCAATACCTCTCAAAATCAAAAAGCAGGAAGCAACAATCTATCTTGATGAAAAGACGAGTCTTGCAGGCCTCTTTAACCTTTATAATGATAATAAGATCAAAGCAGATGGTAATTATGTAAATGAACAAAATGTAGGGATGATTTCTTTCAATATTGAACCGAAATACTTTATGAGGTTCAAAAAACCCTTTCGAGTCCTTTTAACTCACTTTTTATCTTCTGAATCTGCGAGCCCTTTTTCAGTAGGTACGGGTTCTAATCTGATCTCATCCTCTCGTTATCTCCTGATCCGTAAAGTAACAGCTGATGAAGTCATAGTAGTAGATGCCGATGGTAAGGAAAGAGAGGTTGCCAGGGATTTGTTTACAAGCTATGGGGAGCAGAAGGTTTCCTGGATCTATTCCTATGAAGGTAAAAAGGTAGATTTAATTAAAGGGATGAGTACTCCAGACGTCTTGAACGTGCAGAAGACTTTAAAAAAACTGGGATATTTGGTGGAGCTTACAGGTGTTTATGACAATAAAACTTTTCGCTGTGTAATGAAATTCCAGAACTATTTCGGACTTAGTCCCGATGGGATTGTTGGTCCCCGGACCAGAGCCTTTTTGTATCAGGTATCGGACTAATGAGCTACATACATGAGGCCTTGCAAAAGGCACAGAAAGAAAAAGATGTCAGGTTTCCAAAATACAAAAGAATTTTATTAGGTACCAAGGAAAAACCAGGTATTTTTTTTTCAAGAACCGTATGGTTGATTTCTCTTTTTGTCATTTTACTTGCTTTTACATTTTATTCATGGTTCGATTTCAGATATAAAAAGACACTATTAGCCCCAAAGAATCAAAAGACCATAGTAAGCCACAAGATAGAAGCCACTGTAAGTTTTGTGGACTTTTATGAGAGGGCAAAATCTTTTCAAAAAATCGGGCGCTTGAAGGAAGCACAGGGATTTTATAAGCAAGCCCTTACACTTGAGCCGGGCAATGTTTTTGTTTTGAATAATTTAGGGGTTATCTATATTCAACAGCGAAACTATTCGGAGGCCAGAAACAGCCTTGAAAATGCTATTCGAATAAAACCAGAATATGTAGATCCGTACTACAACCTGGCATGTCTCTATGCATTGAGAGGGAAGGTGATGAAAAGTTTGGAAAACCTGAAAAAGGCGATTTCACTGAATAAATTGGTGAGAGAGTGGGCTCGAAAGGACAGAGACCTGCAAAACATGAGGGGCGTGCCTGAGTTTGAAGAGATAATAGAAAAGAAATAACGAAGAGTTGGGATAAGGCATTAAAAGAATTAGAGTCTTCAATCCCCCAATCCTCCAATAATTATGGGACATAAGACTATGAAACATACTGCAAACGTGACCGTATATCTTCTCTCCCTTTTGTGGGTACTAGTATTATTATTTTCAGGTAACTGCCCCGCACTAGGAGCAAGGCTTGCAGGCGAAGAGGGAGTGATGTCTGTTACTCCTGAACCTATCCAACCTGTTAAAAAACTTGAGCCGGTGAAGCCCGCTAAAGAAAAAAAACAACCCCAAGCCCAGGTAAAGGTTCCAGCAGAAAGGAAGATTACTCAGAAAAAGAAGGCCCCACTTAAACAGGAGCCAGATACCCGCTATGTTACCATCGACTTTGACAGTGTAGATATTGGCCTCTTCATCAAGTTTATAAGTGAATTAACAGGGAAGAACTTTGTCGTAGATAAAGGAGTGAAGGGGAAGGTGACGATTATTTCTCCTACCAAGATATCGGTAAAAGAGGCTTATAGAGTTTTTGAATCTGTGCTGGATGTCCATGGATTTACCACTGTTCCTGCCGGAAGTATCATCAAGATTGTTCCAGCTCTCCATGCAAGATCTAAAAATATTGAAACCAGGCTCCGAGAGGAGGCCATTGCCCCTGAAGACAAGGTGGTAACCCAGCTCATTCCTCTTGCATATGCGAACCCCGATGAACTTAAAAAACTTTTTTCTCCCTTGATATCCAAGAGCAGCTTGATTGTCTCCTACCCCCCTACACGCATGCTAATTGTTACTGATGTGCTTTCCAATATAAAGCGCCTGTTCAAGATTGTCGAAGCTATTGATGTGGTGGGCATTGGTGAAGAGATATCAGTAATTCCCCTTGAACATGCAACAGCATCATTACTATCGAAACCATTAGTAAGTATTTTTCAAGAGGCAACTCAGAGGGCCAAAAAAGGCGCACCTATAGGCCCTGTTGTCAGAATTATGGCTGATGAGAGGACCAATTCCCTGATAATACTGGCCACAGAGGATGATACATTACGGATTAGAAAGCTTATAAAATTATTGGACAAAGAGATTCCGCGAGGGGAGGGAGATATTCATGTGTATTACCTTCAGAATGCAAATGCCGAAGATCTTGTCAAAGTCTTATTAGCCCTTCCCTCTGAAGAGAAAAAGCAGGCAGAAAAAGGTAAGGCCCCTGTTATATCCAAAGAGGTACAGATCGTGGCAGATAAGGCGACCAATTCCCTGGTAATTAAGGCAAAAAAACACGACTATCTTGTCATCGAAGATATCATTAAGAAGCTTGATATCCCCAGGACCATGGTCTATATCGAGGCCCTGATCATGGAAGTCAATGTGGATAAAGAGTTCAAGGTTGGGGTGGAATGGTTGGGAATGGAGGACTTTACATATCATGGAAGGAAAGGCGGTGTTTTTACTGGCTCAGGAGGTGCTGGCGGAGTTAGTGACTACAGCAGCATAACAGGATTGTCGGGAGGGTCCCTACCTTCAGGCTTTTCCCTGGGGGTTGTTGGCGAGGCAATCACAATCGGGAATGTGGTTTTTCCAAATTTAGCAGCCATCTTACAGGCATACCAAAAAGATTCCGATGTACATATACTTTCAACTCCCCAGATTCTGACAACGGACAATGAGGAGGCAGAGATTAAGGTAGGAGAAAATGTGCCGTACCTGACGACGACAGGAACAACAACTACAACAGGTATAAGCTATGAAAGCTATGAATACAAGGATGTGGGCGTGACACTCAAAATCACCCCCCAGATCAACCAGGAGCGGTTTGTAAGGCTAAAGATCTTTCAAGAGAATGTAACATTAAAAAGTGGGGTTGAGGAATATAGACCGACGACCCTGAAGCGGTCTGCAGAAACCACGGTTATCATAAAGGATAAGAATACCGTGGTTATCGGTGGGATCATTGGAGAGACCACAGAAAGAGGAGCTTACCAGGTACCGTGTCTTGGAGATATACCGGGCCTTGGTTTGCTTTTTAAATCGAAATCTCGAACTCGAAATAAAACCAACCTTTTTGTTTTTCTGACACCCCATATCATTGAGAACCCCATTGAGGCACGAAAGATTTATGACGAGAAGAAAGAGGAAATAGAAAAAATCAAGGGCGGTGCCATAAAAATGTATGAAAAACCAGAATTTAAAGAACAGGGATCGACTGTTCAATGAGGATGCGTACCTTATGACTCATAAATTATTGGGGGAGATATTAAAAGAGAGTTGCTCCATTTCAGACGATATATTCAAAGAGGCGCTTGAGATACAACGAAAAGAAGGTGGCAGGATAGGAGAAATTCTTATCCAGAAAGGGGCAATCGGAGAAGGAGATCTGTTAAAGGCTCGTGGTGTTCAATTTGGGCTGCCCTTATGGTCCGCTATTTCTACTGAGGATATGGATACCAGCTTCACAGATCACATCCCCATCCAGTTCCTGAAAAAATACAAGATGGTCCCAGTGGTAAGATCTGATGGGGTCTACATAGCTGTCAATGATCCTACGTTGTTTCAGCCCATCGACGATCTGCACATAATCCTGGGATGGGATGGTGTAGAAACTGTGCTTGCCTCCTACTCTGCCATCCTTTCGGCCATCAATTTTGCCTATGATATGAGCAGTGATTCTGCTGAACAGGTCATTCAGGATATGCGTGATGAAGACAGAGATATGATTATATCTGCTGTTGAGGAAACAGGGGATCTACTTGATGATACCAGCGATGCCCCCGTTATCAAATTGGTGAATTTGATGCTATCTCAGGCAGTAAAGGCAAGGGCTAGCGATATTCATATCGAACCCTATCAAAACAGGATAAAGATCAGGTACAGAGTAGATGGCATTCTCTATGATATGCTGTCTCCTCCTAAGCATGTTCAGTCAACACTTATATCCAGAATCAAGATTATGGCCAAGCTGAACATTGCTGAGAAGAGACTTCCCCAGGACGGAAGAATTGAGATCAAAATAGGAGATAAAAATGTGGATATCCGCGTTTCTACAATCCCTACTGCCTTTGGTGAACGCGTTGTCCTTAGATTGCTGGACAAGACAAATGTACTGCTAACAGTTTCTGATCTGGGGATGTCTGAGGAGAGACTAAAGATATTTAATGAGCTCATTACGTCTGCCCATGGTATTATTCTTGTTACAGGGCCTACTGGGAGCGGAAAAACCACAACCCTGTATGCCGCCTTAAGTTCACTCAATAATCCGGACATCAATATTATCACTATAGAAGATCCTGTTGAATACCAGATTGAGGGAATTGGGCAGATCCAAGTAAACCCCAAGATTAATATCACCTTTGCAAATGGGCTGCGCTCAATTGTGCGCCAGGACCCTGACGTGATCCTTGTGGGTGAAATTAGGGATCTGGAAACAGCTGAAATTGCTATTCAGGCTGCATTGACCGGGCATCTGGTATTTTCTACCCTCCATACAAACGACTCGGCCAGCGCAGTGACGAGACTCATAGACATGGGGATAGAACCTTTTCTCGTAACTTCCTCAGTAATTGGTATTCTGGCTCAGAGACTGGTGAGAAATGTATGCAATGGATGTAAAGAGGAAAACATCCCTGATGAAGAATCTCTGGATAATATTGGCATAACACCAGAGATATCTTCAGGCAAAAAGATATACAAAGGCAGAGGTTGCCAGGATTGTCTCAATACGGGATACAAGGGAAGAACCGGTATTTTTGAGCTCATGATTTTGGATGATGCAATTAAGAGTCTCATATTAAAGACCTCGGATTCCAATGCCATAAAGAAAAAAGCTGTTAACCGGGGAATGGTAACTCTTCGTCAAGATGGTGCCTTGAAGGTGCTCAACGGGATTACCACCGTAGAGGAGATTCTTAGAATAACGCAGAAATAGCTGATCTATTCGGCTAACTCATTAAACTAATGAAACCAATTAAATTAACCTGTTTCGTTTGTCTAACTTTCTTGTTACTTTTTTTCTCCCTTGCCACGTGGGTACATGCATCTGACTTCAAAGGGCCCCGGGATAAAAATAACTCTCGAAAAATCTCCCGGAAGCAAATCAATAAAAAGGTAAATCCCCTGCGATCCCTGGTTGAGGCTTACAGTGCGTATATTTCGCCAATCGATGGTAAGGTTTGTCCTATGTATCCCAGCTGCTCGAAGTATAGTGTACAGTGTTTTAAAAAACATGGCTTTTTTATTGGTTGGATGATGACATGTGATCGCCTGTTCCGATGTGGCAGGGATGAGTTACGATTGTCCCCTCAGATTATAGTAAATGGGAAATTTAAATGGTATGATCCATTAGAAAATAATAATTTCTGGTGGTATCATGAACAGTAAATCCTGCAGCCCACTGGCAGGATGGGTGGCATTTATCGTATCCCTTTTTCTCTTCCTATTCTCTTCTCCTGCGAAATCAGAAAGCAGCCAAACAGAAATTAATCCAATAAACTCAACAAACACAACGAATCGGGCACAGGCGTGTGCTGATCAAGAAATTGTGATTGATCCAGAGCGCCAGTTTCAGTTTGCCGAACACTATTTTCAAAACGGTGAATATTACAGGGCTATAGGAGAATACAAGCGTTTTATCTTTTTTTTTCCTTTATCCGATAAGGTTGAGCTTTCCAGATACAAGATCGGCCTTTGTTTCCTTAACGGTGAGAAGTATGCAGAAGCTATTAAGACCTTTGATGAGCTTATAGAGGACTACAAGAATACAGAATATGCCCTCAAATCATATCTGAAAATAAGCAGGTCATATGTACTGCTTAAGCGCTATGATGCGGCCCTTACGGACATCAAAAATTTAATAACAATCGCTCCAAATCAAGAAATCAAAGATGAGGCCTATTATCAAGGGGGCTGGGTATATCTGGAAATGGGTTTGTGGGAAAAGGCTCAAAAGTACTTTGAAGAGATCTCGGTTCAAAACAGGAAAAAATACAATCTCAAGGAAATTATGGTGGAACTCGACAGAAAGCTGCCTCTCAAGAGAAAAAATCCTACCACTGCTGGATTGCTTGCTATCATTCCTGGGGCAGGGCATTTGTATTGTGAGAGAAAAAAAGATGCCCTTATATCATTTTTGTTGAATGGAGCAATGATTTATGCTGCTTATGAGGCCTTTGATCATGACCTGGATGTTATTGGAGGGATAATTACTTTTTTTGAGCTGGGATTTTACTCAGGAAATATTTACAGCGCAGTAAATAGTGCCCATAAATATAACAGGGATGAGAAAAGCAAGTTTTTGGACTATCTGAAAAAAAATACTCAAGTGAACATTTCTCTGAACAAACATCACGAGGGAGAATCTCTTTTACTTGTGTGTAAATTCTCATTTTAGTATTTTACTCCTCTTGCAACCTCACCTTCGGCCTCATGATTTCCATCCAGCCTATAAATGTGGTGAGAAATTTACCACCCGCATAAATATTTTAGATGGCATTTTCTGCGGAATAAGATAAACTGTCTTATCTAATTACCATATGACTGTTCAGCACGAATCGAATAATGCTTAGTGCCCTTCACACATCACGAGTCTGATCTGGTAGCTCCATACCACAAAAATCTATCGGTAAAAATCATTAACTGTAACTATACTGGAGAAGATTAGGCTGGATAAAAATTTAATCGCGGAATTTAATATTTTTTCAGACATAACCCAAGAAAAACTCGAAGTACTCATTCAAGGGTGGGATCTTTTGGAGTTTCAAACAAACGACATTATCTTTCACCAAGACGATACTGCCAAGAATCTCTATGGAGTACTCAATGGAGAAGTAGAATTGAGCATTGTTATTAAGGATAAGATATTAAAGGCGGATGTAGAATACGAGAAAGCGATACATACTCGAATAGAGATCATTGAAAAGCCGATCGTAGTTGATACAGTGCAAAGAGGAGAAGTTTTCGGTTGGTCATCTTTGGTAAGCCCTGGACGGTGGACCGCAACAGCTCGCTGTTCAAAGACGAGCAAAATTCTTTCTATCTCTGCTGCTGATTTGAAAGATATGTTTGATAAAGATCCTGAACTGGGCTATGGTATGATGACGAGATTGAACGAGATTATTTCAAGCCGCCTCCAAAAACGAACAGACAAACTTGTCGAAACATGGATAGAGGCATTTGAAAAATGAAATGACATCAAAGAAATTGATGTTATTAGTAGAATCAGCATGCTTTTCAATGGGGAGGAAAGCTGGAGACATAAGGTAATATGTTGAACCTATTTGCTTTATACATCCAATTCTCGATTAATCCTTATGATACAATTTTTTTATAAAGCCTAAAGGAGGAGTTGTCATGCGAATTTTAAGGAAAGCAATATCTATTCTTGGTATTTTTGGATTGATGCTATTATTCCTTGGGAGCTCTGGACAGAAGAATCAGATAATCATCAATGGTGTTGTTCTCTCAGAGGCACAGGTTGTTGAGATCGAAAAGACCTATAATATTAAGCCCAGGCCTGGAAACTATTGGTACGATTCAAAAAGCGGGCTCTACGGAGTCGTTGGGTATCCGGCGTACAGCTTTATGTTTGCGGGTCATGATTTCGGAAAGCTTGAGCGAAAGGCCTCGAACGGCAACACAGGAGTTATTATAAATGGACGCGAACTCCCCCAATCAGAATGGGTTGTATGGAGTCAACTTCTTGGGTACTGGATTCAGCCGGGTTCATACTGGCTCGACCAGAATGGAAATGCAGGATATGAAGGGAATCCCATACCTGTTGTCAACCTGTATATTGCCGCACAGAGGAATGCATATACAGGCAGGGGAGGAGGCGATAACTTCTGGACATCCCGGTTCAGTGCGGGTAATTACGATTCAGGAAACCAGCGAGGGTATGTGAGCGTGCCGGGGCATGGGCCTGTGGGCTATGGATTTTAGCCTGATTTGATACCGAAGTCCCAGTATGTTGGGGGCAACAGTGTAGTTCATGATTGTATCATCATAGAATTATACTATCCTACGTCAATGTTAACCAAGTCAGAGGGGTGCATTTTCCATACGAAAGATTAGCTTGTAACGCTTGCTTTCCCGACGTATTTTTTCCTACAATTTTTACCCACACGATCTCAATCATGGGGCAAAGAGAATGAATTGCTCGAATACTCTTCCGTTTTCTTGTGTTTCATCCTCATGATGCGTTTTCCTTTTAAATAAGTTATATTTTCATAGTATATTCACATATGCTTGTGAATATCTTTCGATTTCAATAGTAGGTGTATTGCTGCACTAAACTGCAAGAGTGCTGGCACATTTTGGTTCCCTCGGGTTTTCAGCCGTCGGTGTTAGATAAGCCCATATATTATAAAGGAACATAGCGAACATGAGAAATAGAAATGTATGCAAATGGTACGATGAAACATCTGGGATGAAGAGAGCATATGATAAAGGTTTATTAGATAAAAAATGGATAGAAGAATATTGTTGGAATGGGGGTAAAGGTTGCGTAAGAAAGAAGAGATTTGAAAAAGAAGGCTATATATCTTCTGATTATGTGTTACCAGATGGAACCGTAGATGAAAACCTGAAAAAATTAGGGTAAGAGAAGTAAGGGATTTATAGAAAAATCCATGCAAATACAAATGTCAAAATGTTCACATACGCCATAGTCAGAAAACCTGGAGATGATTTTGCTCGTGGCATTACTAGATCTAATCTTGGAACACCTAGCTATGAATTAATGATAAGGCAACACGAGGACTATATCAAAACCTTGCGATCTTTAGGGCTCGAGCTCATTGTGTTAAACCCCCTACCGGATTACCCGGATGCATACTTCGTGGAAGATACTGCTGTTGTAACACCGGATGTGGCCATCATCACAAATCTTGGCATTGAGGATAGAAAAGGTGAAGAGGATACAATCGAACGAGCGCTTGTCGCGTATCGCAAGACCGTTCGAATCCATGCCCCCGGGACCGTTGACGGAGGGGATGTGCTTATGATGGGTGCGCATTTTTTTATCGGGATCTCTGAGCGCACGAACAGAGAAGGTGCAAAGCAACTGGGTTGTATCTTTGAGGAATATGGATATACATGGGCAACGGTTTGTGTGGAAGCAGGCTTACACCTGAAATCAAGCGTCAATTATATTGGTAAAAATACGTTACTTGTCACAGAGAAATTTGCAGGCCACGACGAATTCAAAGATTACTATACAATCATTGTAGACAAGACAGAAGAGTATGCAGCGAACACACTTCTGATAAATAATAGCCTTATCACTCCCAAGGGATTTCCCAAAACAAAAAAAAGGCTTGAGGCTACGGGACTTGGTATCATTGAACTGGATGTAAGTGAGGCGCGTAAGATGGATGGTGGTCTGACGTGTATGTCTCTCAGGTTCTAAGGAATTTATTGTAAGTAATTTAGTATCAATACGTTAATCAGATAGCAGGTAGAATTCAGATTGTTAATAAGGCATTACCGATAAATATCATATTTAGCTCTTTCTTCCTTTCCACACTTGACCTTGCTTTACCATTTCGGCTGAGCAATTAAGGGTATACTCAAGAGGGGACTTACGATCTCGCGAGACAATCTGATATACAACATGAGCTGTATCAGCCTCTTTTTTGATATCTTGGATCAATACGTTAATCCAACATTTATCCTTTCCCCTTTCTAATAGATAGTTTCCAATTTCCTTTGAGCCTGTGAGTGCATTTACCTGCCCTGTATATGCATCTTGGTAATGTAATATCGCGTTTTCTGCATAAATTGCCTTTGCGATCGCGAGGTTATCAAGGCATTCAGGTAATTTTTGGAGAACTGCTGCTATATCCTCATTCCCTTCAAGAGAAGCCGTTTTTTTCTCGCCGCATGCAGTGATACACACAATGCTTGAAAAAATCATCAATATGGTAATTATCCGTATTGATCTCATTTTATACCTCCCTTCTTTTTAAGTTTATCCTGCGAATAAAGCGAAATAAGGCACAATCTCCCATCTTCAGAGCGTATTATTTTTTAGAATGCCACAAGGAAAACAAAAGCCAAGACTGAATTATTAGGTAGAAAAAACGGATGGAAAATACCGATTATTTGAATAGCAGCAGGTGAGACCTGAGGTTTCCTTTCTTTTTCTCTATGCCAAGCTTTTTTCTTATATTTTTTCTATGAGTCTCAATTGTTCGAGGCGATACGGCCATCATCTCTCCCATCTCTTTAGTGGTTTTCCCTTCCTTTATGAGATATGCCACCCTGATCTCTTTGGGAGTAAGGTTTATATATTTGGTCGATAAATTGTGCAAAAATGGTGAGGTAATGTCATTGAGGTTAGACTCAAGAATATCTATGTAGGTGAATTGTTTGGGATCTAATGGGGTCTTTTTCACCTTTTCAAGAAAAGGCACAACCAAATCCTTTACGTTAGAAAGTACCTTTTCCTCAAGCTCTGTTTTATCTTCATCTCTTCTTTTCAGCAAAACTCGCAAGGCGGTAATTACTTCCTTAAGGTTAGTCGCTTGAATCTTTAACTCTTTCTCTCGTTCTCGTAAGGCTCGCTCTGCCAGGACCTGCTCGGTGATGTTTCGCGTAATCTGAATAAGGCTTTCGATATCACCTGATTCATTTTTGATAGGGACGGCGTAATTATCCCAATGGGTTTCTCCCTCGATACCCTTTGAGGCGTATTGATGCAAAATAGCATGTTCAAGTTTACCGGATGTAAGCGCCTTTTTGCTTGGGCATTCAGGACAGGGAGTATCCCTGCCCACAAACATCTGATAGCAAAATTTTCCTCTGAGATCTTCAGGAGCTATAGAAAGCTCTCTGGTTGTTGTTTTATTTGCCCAGATGATTCTCATATCCGTATCAACAAGCCTGATCCTGTCAATCGAGGCGTCAAGGATTGCCTTTTTCTGGGCCTCACTTTCCCGCAATTCCTCATGCACTTTCTTCATTTCTGTGATATCGGTAGAAACCATAGTCACGGCAGCAACTTGTCCGTCCTTTACAATGGGACCCAGTTGCGTCATATACCAGGCAGAGGCCGGTCCATCTCGGCCTGCCCCGAGAATATCGTACCCAATAGGAAGACCAGTCTGAAAGACATGCTCAATAGCTTTCCGCATCACACTGTGATGATCGGGTGGAACATAATCCCATACCTTTGTCCCAATCGTGTTTTCTGGCGTATACTTACCCATTGCGCGGTTGAGGAACTGGATCGTGCCATCCCGCTGTACCGTCAGGATCATGCATGGGGCGGTCTCTGCAAAAGAGCGCCACTTCTCTTCACTCTCATTCCGCGCATCATCTGCCTGCTTGTGCTCAACGGTTTCTTTTCCAGTTCCTTAACCTTTTGTTCCAGTTCTTCATAGGTTGGCTTTGTGGTCATGAGAGTATCCTCTCTTCACCCTAAAAAACAAAAACCCTCATTTGAATAAACCAATGTATACTCATGAGGGCTTTGTTTTGACCTTGTATTCATATCCCGCTCCTCCACTGAGGGTTGAGCGATCAGAAAATATGTGAAGAATTACCTTACAATAATTTTCATTTCTCATCTTTGTCAAAAAATATGTAATTGTCAAGGTTTCTTTCTGTGTGTGTTCCTTATGTGAGGCAGAGTGTGCTTTCTATTAAAATTTTTGCAAACAATGGGAATGTTTTAGTTGGATAGAGAAATACTGGTGCAGGTGAGAGAGTAATGAAAGTTTTAATGAGACAATGGAGATAAATATTGTGCTGGTTGCAAGCAGGAATGCTTTTTGCTTGTTAAAACGTATGCGATCAACTATCAGTTACAATTAGTCAAAGGAGGGTATAGTTATGGAGATTAAAGAGTCAGTCGCTCTCATTACAGGTGGAGGAAGAGGTATTGGTGAGGTGTGTGCAAAAGAGCTTGCCAAAGCGGGTGCAAAGGTCTCAATCTGTGATCTCGTGCCAGAAGGAGTTGATAGGGTTGTGAAGGAGATCACAGAGGCAGGTGGTGATGCAATAGGTGTATATGGCAATGTGGTAAGTGAGGAGGATCAGAAGAGATTTTTCAAGGAGACCATCGAAGCCTTTGGGAAGCTAAATACCCTCATACCTTCGGCCGGTATCATACGCGATGGAACTGTTGTAAGCACTGATAAAGAAACCGGCAAGGTTATAAATAAGATGAGTCTTGAACAGTGGCAGTCAGTTATTGATGTAAACCTGACAGGTACGTTTATAAGTGTACGAGATGCCATAGAAGCGATGGTCAATGGGGGATGGGAAGGCATACTATTTGTTATCTCTTCAATCAATAAGACAGGGCAAATAGGTCAGCTTAATTATTCTTCAACGAAAGTTGCTGATGCCCTCATGCCAAAGATCCTCGTAGGTGAGTTCATGCTCAGAAATATCAGGAACATCCGCGCAGTGGGTATCGCGCCCGGTTATGTGGGAACTCCTATTCTTAAAGATATGGATCAGAAGGTCCTCAACACAATTCTACAGGATGTACACCTTGGAAGACTTGTTGAGCCTGAGGAAGTGGTTCGCCTCATAATGCACTGCATCGAAAACGATGCGATCAACGCCACTACCATAGAGATTACAGGAGGCGTATGTTATAGCAAAAGCATCGCAAAGTAGATGCAAATACCTATATGCCAGCGTAAAGTATAACAAGAGCATTCTTGCTCCATAGGTGGAATTGATTTTTCTTTTTTTTCGGTGTTTCGGATTGAATGTGAGGGAATTAATCTTTTTTAAGTGGTAAATGATACTTCTTCATCTTTTTGTACAATAGGGATCGGTGGATCCCGAGGAATTCTGCGGCTTTGGCTTTATTATAATCGGTGGATTCCAAGGCATAGAGGATTGCCCGTTCTTCTGCACTCCCTTGTACCTGCCTCAAGGAGGTGCGATTGAATTTGATGGAAGCCTTTCGGCTTCGATAGAGATGGAAAGGGAGATCACAGAGGTAAATTGTGTCTCTTTCCAGGTACGATGCAACCCTTTCAAGCAGGTTTGAAAGCTCTCTCACATTTCCTGGCCAGTCATAATGCATCAAGACTTTCTCTGCCTCAGAATCTAATTTTATTTCATCGAAACCTGAATCGTGGGCAATCTTTTTTAATAGATGATATGTAAGCGGGATAATATCATCCCGGCGTTCCCTGAGAGGGGGAATATGTATGGGTATCACGTTAAGGCGGTAAAAGAGATCCTTACGAAATCTGTTTTTTTCCATCATTTCTTCAAGCATTTGATTAGTGGCGGTAAGGAGTCGAAAATCCGATCTGATCAAAGAGGAGCCACCGACCCGTTCGAATTCTTTCCCTTCCAGAACGCGCAAAAGTTTTGGTTGCATATGGAGCGGAAGATCGCCTATTTCGTCGAGGAATATGGTGCCATGATTGGCGAGTTCAAACTTACCCGGTTTGCCCTTAGGGTCAGCACCAGTAAAGGAACCCTTCTCATAGCCGAAGAGCTCCGACTCAAATAGCTCCTTAGGAATTGCAGGGCAATTGACACGAACAAAGGGATGGTGCCTTCTTGAACTCCCATAGTGAATGGCCTGAGCAAAGAGTTCCTTTCCCACGCCTGACTCGCCTGTAATAAATACCGGGTACTGGTTTGCGGCGGCCTTGATTGCTTGCTGCTTCGCATCAAGAATGGCCTCACTTACTCCCTCGATACTATCAAATGTGAATCGAACAGACCGAAGGGATGCAAGCTCATTTTCGTAAAGTTTAACCTTTGATTCCAGTAACGATACTTGTTCTGCGAGCTTGCTCGCTGTGGTTGCGCTATCGAAGAGCACTAATCCCAAGACCGCAATGATCCTTCCGTTTTCCTTGATGGGAACCCTATGCACAAGAAAGGCCTTTTCCTTGAACTGGTGTGGCCAATTGATCTCTGCCTTACCTGTCTTTGCCACAATATGCAGCCGAGAGTTAACGCCAATCTCTGTGGCATGTTTTCCAATTTGAGCCTCTGGGTCCATGTTTAAGAACCGTGCGTAGGTCTCATTAATGTAAATAATGCGGCCTTCATAGTCTGAGACGATAACACCAATCTCCATATTATCCACGAGCTTTTTAAAAAAATTTTCTGTCTGAGGTAAGAGGTTTTCACGACCCTTTATTATTTGTGCATTGTCCATTGAATCCTCCCGTCTCACATTGAAGACATGTCTCTCTTTTGAGACATTCTGATCCTTATACCCTCTTGTTATTTGAATCGCAACAGAAATTACAGGTGCGAGCAAAACTTTTTTGAAATGCGCTCCAAATCCAAGTATGGAGAGGGCTTTGTTTAATTTCGATGTTTAATTGGTGGATGCGAAGGTGTTTGGCACAAAAATAGCAAAAAATATGAAACCAGAAAAGATAGAGAGCGCAATAAAGATGACCATTGACATCCAAGAGCCAGACATCACGAAAGACGACATATTGCTCGTATCTGATAAGAACTTCAATTCCAATAGGGTGTGCATAGTGACAGGTTGTGCAGGTGGCATAGGGAGAGCTACAGCTATCGCAGCTGCTGCAAACCAATTAATGACTGTGGGATTGGATGTCAATGAGGAAGAAGGCAAAAAAACACAGAATCTCGCCCGCGAAATTGGTGGGCAGATGATTTTCATCAAAACCGATCTTACCCAGGATGAGGACATAGAATACGCTGTTAAGGAGGCTGCGAAGCTTGGCAGCATTACATATGTTGCAAATATAGCCGGTATTCAACATATTGATTCAATAGAAAATTTTCCCATAGAAAAATACGATTTAATGCAGAGAATTATGCTTCGGGCTCCCTTTTATCTATCTAAGCTGACCATTCGGCATATGAAGAAGAGCAGCGACGGCACCGGTGTAATTGGTAATATGGCTTCTGTCCATGCACACATCTGCACCGTGAACAAATCGGTGTATAACATTACTAAATTTGGTTTGAGAGCACTGAGCCAATCGATATCTGCAGAAGGGAACGGGAGCATTCGCTCATTTTCCATAAGCACCGGCTTTATAAAAACAGCGTTGGCATTGAATCAGATCCCTTCACAGGCGGAACAGCGTAACATAAGTCCTGAAGAAGTCGTCACAGATGTCATGCTTGGTAAATCCCGAATAAAAGATATGATGACTCCTGTGGAGGTTGCCAATCTTTTCATTTTTGGTTTTTCAGGTTTCTCGAGATATCTCATCGGAGGAGATCTGCTATTTGATGGTGGAGTGGTGCTCACATATTGAAAGAGCGTTAATAAGGCAACATCTAAAAAGTCAACTTCAGTCTGGTTTTTGATCAGATATTGGTTGGATTCGTATTAAAGGAGGATCAAATGAGTATTGGATCAATTTTTACTAATCATGCGCTTTATCATCCCAATGATCTTGCAGTCGTTTTCGAGGACCAACGCCTCACACATTTAGAATTCAATAAAAGCATTAACCGTCTAGCAAATGCATTACTGGATATGGGAGTCCAGAAAGGAAACAAAGTTGCAACTGTTCTTCCCAATTGTTTAGAACAACTTGAGGTGTATTGGGCAGTAGCCAAAATCGGAGCTGTGGTCGTTCCGTTTAGTATACTTTTACGAGGCAAGGCGATGGCTACCTTGCTGAGAGATTCAGACACAGAGACCCTTATCACTAATTCAAGCTTTGTTGAGACTATTAATTCTATCAAGCCTGAACTCCCTGCTATTGCCGATGATAGATACTTGTTAATTGATGCCGGGGATATACCAGGCTATCGAGATTATCATGCGTTAAAAGCAGTTGCCAGTGATAATGAACCAGAGGGTATTGAAATCTCGAGAGACGATCAGTTTGATATTATGTACAGCAGCGGAACAACTGGTATGCCAAAAGGGATCGTGCATACACATTATATTCGAGCCCAGTACGGGCAGTGCTTTGCTGCATCCTATCGTATGACCCCAGAGAGCGTTACCATGCATGCAGGTGCAATAGTCTTTAATGGCGCCTTTGTTGATATGATGCCAACGGTATATGTAGGGGCAACATATATTCTCCTATCACAGTTTGAGCCGGTTTCATATATAGAAACAATTGAGCGAGAAAAAGTAACCCATGTCATGATGGTGCCTGCGCAGATCATTGGAATGCTGAATGCGCCGAATTTTTCTCCCAAAGCCTTGGAATCACTTGAAATGATACTTTCACTCGGAGCGCCGCTTCACCACCAATATAAAGAGCAGATACACAAACTCTTGCCTGGAAGATTTTATGAGCTCTACGGGCTCACCGAGGGATTTGTCACGGTTCTTGATAAATACGATTTTGAGAGAAAGATGGACTCGGTGGGTACTCCACCGACCTTCTTTGATATGAAGATTTTAAACGAGAAAGGAGAAGAAGTCCCTACCGGTGAAGTTGGCGAAATCTGTGGAAAAGGCCCTATCCTTATGCCGGAATATTACAAACGTCCTGACCTGACGGAAAAAGCTATTGTTGACGGCTGGCTGCATTCCGGCGACCTGGGGTATGTTGATGAAGATGGATTTTTGTATTTAATAGACCGCCAGAAGGATATGATTATCTCCGGCGGAGTTAATGTGTACCCCCGCGATATTGAAGAAACCATTGTCAAGCACACGGCCGTTCGTGAGACTGCTGTTTTTGGCATCCCCCATGAGAAATGGGGTGAGACACCCATAGGCGCTGTGATTCTGCACAAACCGGGCTCTATTACACCGGAAGAACTCAAAGATTGGATCAACGATAATGTGGAAGCCAAGTTTCAGCGTGTTTCCGAGGTTGTTATCATGGAAGATTTTCCCCGAAATGTTGCGGGGAAAACCCTTAAAAGGGAGATGCGCAAACCCTATTGGGAAGGCCACGATGCAAAACTGTAATGAGAGGGGGTGATAGAATAGATACTGATTAATTCATGTAAAATACCATAGAAAAATGGTCTCTAATGACCGAAAAAAAGGAGGGAAAAATGAAAAATAGTCACACCAAAATTATCTTTTGTATTGTAGGATTTCTTTTTGTCTTTATGAGTGCCCCGGGGAATAATGCATTAGCAGCAGATACCATCAGAATTGGCTGGACGGCTGATATGCCGGGAGTTGGGGCAACATTTTATGCATCTCAGAAAAAAGGACTTGAGCTTTTTATAGAGGAGGCCAACGCGGCTGGTGGCATACTCGGTAAGAAATTGGAGCTCATTATCCGTGACTCGAAGCTTAAACCGGACATCGGGGCTACTATGGCTCGAGAGCTGGTTTTAAGCGAAAAGTGCGATTTTCTTATCGGTCCCACAAGCAGTGGTGTGGCCTTGGCTGTAAGCAAGGTGGCAAAGGAATTCAAGAAAATCGTCTATTTTCATACATCAAATACCAACAAATTGACAACCACAGATTTTCACAAATATATGTTTCAGGTGGTACCACATACAGGAATAGAGGGAAGAGGTATTGCCATGTTTCTCGCAAAGTCTCCCTACACGCGTATCTGCTTTATAGGTCCTGACTACGCCTATGGACATACCCAATGGGATGCGTTTAGAGAGTATCTCGTGAAAATTAAGCCGGAAGTCAAAATCCTTAAGGCAGTGTGGCCCAAACAGGGTGAGACAAATTTTGGACCATATATCCCTGCACTGATGTCTCAAAATCCCGAGGTCATCTATACCAACCTGTGGGGAGGCAACCTGAGTACTTTTATAAAGCAGGCCAAACCGTATGGACTTTTCAAGAAATCCAGCATTACTTCACTATATGACCTGGATCTGATGAGAGCAACCGGTATGGATATGCCCGAAGGTCTCTTGGGCTATGCACGCTGCCCATTTTACGCAGTAGGTACATTGGATATGAAGGTATTTGTAGAGAAGTATTATAAGAAATACAACGAATGGCCATCTGATTGGGCAATCATGGCTCATGACGGACTGATTGCACTCACTACCGCTATTGAAAAGGCAGGAAGTATTGACTCTGACAAGGTGTCCAAGGCCTTAGAGGACTTGCGTTTTGCTTCTTTGCGAGGCTCCAGATACATCCGTGCCGAAGATCACATGGCGAACGTGGGTATCTATGTAGGCTACACAGCCAAGGACCCGAAATATAAAGATTTCCTTATCTTAAAAGACGTAGTGGAAGTGCCGGCGGAAAAGGTCTGGCTATCCATAGAACAACTCAAAGAGGTACAGCCAAAATAGAAGAGACCTATTTGGGTTCGTCCCTTGGTCGTCGGGGGACGAACCCATAAGATTATTGTAGCTTTGTGAACGAGAAGTTTTCCAGAAAACGTTATGAATATACAATTTTTTTTCTTCATGCTCATCAATGGCCTCAGCCAGGGAATGGTTCTTTTCATTGTCGCATCCGGGCTTTCTCTGGTGTTCGGGGTACTCAGAGTAATTAATTTCGCCCATGGATCCCTTTATATGATCGGAGCCTTTCTTGCCTTTTCACTCAGTACGCTCCTTAGTGGGGGCTCACTCTTCTCCTTTCTTATGTTAATGGTTCTGATTCCACCGGCCATCGCCATTTTGGGTTTGGGCTTGGAGATTCCATTTTTTCGACGCATTTATGGTAAAGAACACCTTTTACAGTTACTCCTAACCTACGCAATACTATTAATTCTCGACGATGCATGTCGATTGATTTGGGGTGGGGATATTCGCAATGTTGCGCGCCCCGACCTCCTGGCCGGGTCAATCGATTTTTTTGGACAATACCTGCCGACATATAATGTCTTTATTCTTGTGGTGGGTCCGCTCATTGCAGTGGGCTTGTGGTTTTTACTTTACCGTACCAGAGCAGGAAACCTTATCCGGGCCGCGGTTTCCTATCCGGAAATGGTGGGTGCTCTGGGGGTTAATGTATCCCGGGTCATGACCGGAACTTTCATGCTGGGTTGCTGGTTAGCCGGGCTCGGTGGCGTGTTTATGTCTGCCCTGGCCAATATTGATTTGGGTATCGGCATGGAGAAAATCATTGAATGTTTTGCCGTCGTGGTCATTGGGGGACTTGGAAGTATTGGCGGGGCTTTATTAGGCTCCCTGATTATTGGGGTGGGTATATCATTCATCCAGCTACCATTTAGCCGTTTGGCCATTGTTTTTCCCTATATTATCATGGCCCTTATTTTGATCATACGGCCCTGGGGGCTCTTTGGTAAACCCGAAAGATAATAACGGTAATAGTGAGAGACGACCAGTATATGGAGAACTCGAGACCTGAAAATAGAAACTGGATTGTTGGAATTGGCTTCATAGTGGCTCTGTTTATCCTTCCCTTTATTTTGGCAAAAATGGGGAGGACAGGGGAGTTTTGGATTTGGGTCACTACGGAAATGATCATCATGGCGCTTTTCGCCACGAGCCTCAACCTTATTCTCGGCTTTGGAGGGATGGTAAGCTTTGGTCATGCGGCTTTTTTTGGTGTAGGGGCGTATACCGTCGCCCTTTTGATGAAAAAGGCAGGAGTACCACTGGGTCTGGCCCTGATGGCCGCACCCTGTATGGCCGCCATAGCTGCCGCCATCATAGGCTGGTTCTGTGTGCGATTAATTGGGCTCTACTTTGCCATTCTCACCTTGGCCTTTGGACAACTCCTTTACATGATAGCCTTTCAGTGGTACACCTTTACCGGAGGAGACGACGGCATTCACGGTATTCCCAAACCTGAGTTATTAGGGCCTGCAAATTATTACCTATTTTGTCTTGTTATTTTTCTCGTCTGTTTCCTTATTATGAGAATGGTCATGAACTCATCCTTTGGTTTATCCATACGGATCACGAGAGAGAATACGGAACGGGCAAAATTCATCGGGATAAACGTGAGACGCTATCAATTGATCAATTTCATCATTGCCGGCTTTTTTGCAGGCCTGGCTGGAGGCCTATTCACTGAGCTGAACCGTTTTGCCCAAACCGAGTTTCTTCACTGGAGTCGATCAGGAGATGCCATCTTTGCCTGCCTCGTGGGGGGAATGTATTCTTTTATTGGGCCGGCTATTGGTTCCTCTGTTTTGATATTTCTCCATATCATAATTCAACAGATACACCAAAGTCTTGTTGAAACCTGGGCCATCTTCCTGGGTTTCATACTGTTGGCTGTGGTTCTCTTTGCCCCTGAAGGGTTGGTCGGTCTCTATGAAAAAAAATTGAAGACTCGGAAGAATGTACCATAAAAACAAGGGATTACAATAAAAATGGCGAACGATATACTCAGGATTGAAAATCTGACCAAATCCTTCAACGGGAACAACGTGATCGATAAGGTCAGCTTTTCCATTCCAGAAGGTGAGTTAAGCTCCATTATCGGGCCTAACGGTGCTGGAAAGACTACTCTTTTTAATTTGATTACCGGCTATTATTTACCTAACAGTGGAAAGATTTTCTTTCAAGATAGGGATATATCAGGAATGCAGCCTTATAACAGTGTAAAACTTGGTATTGCCAGGGCATTTCAGATAACGAATATCTTTCCCAGGCTTTCAGTGCTGGAGAATATTGTTGCGACGGTCATAACCCACCAAAGGGGGAACCTTAATGTTGTCACGCCCACACGCAAACTCAAAAACATCCATGAAAGGGCTTATGAGGTATTGAGAAGTGTAGGATTGGCAGAGATGGCCCATCAGCAAAGTGGTACTTTAGCTCATGGAAACCAGAAAAGACTGGACATGGCTGTTGCCCTCGCCCTGGAACCAAAGATCCTTCTTTTGGATGAGCCTACAGCAGGTATGAGTCCCGAAGAGCGCAGGCAAACCGTAAATTTGATTCAGCAGCTTTGGGAGGAACTGAACATTACAATGCTATTTATTGAGCATGACATGGATATTGTTTTCGGGATTTCCCAAAAGGTGAGAGTGTTGTGTTATGGAATAATGCTCGCCGAAGGGACTCCAGAGGAGATATCTAAAAATGAAAAGGTGATCGAGGCTTATTTAGGGGAAGAAATTTAACCATGGAATTAGAGATCGAGAAGATTAACACATTTTATGGCTTAAGTCATATTCTATTCGACGTCACACTCAATGTGGAAAGAGGAGAAGTAGTGGTATTACTTGGAAGAAACGGGGCCGGTAAGACGACCACTATGATCAGTATTATGGGAATAAATCCACCAAAGTCAGGAGTAATAAGGTATCAAGAAAAAGACATTACCGGCCTCGCCCCTTACAAGGCAGCCCGCCTGGGTATAGGCTTCGTACCAGAGGATCGAAGAATTTTTCCGGACCTTACAGTGTACGCCAATTTGGATGTAGGCCGAAAGGCCTCGCAAAGTAATGCGATTACATGGACACCAGAGCGGATTTATCAGTTGTTCCCTATCCTTAAGAAACTCGCCCAACAGCGCGGGGGGACTTTGAGCGGGGGTGAAAAGCAGATGTTGACCATCGCTCGAACTCTCCTGGGTAATCCGGATTTTCTGCTCCTCGATGAACCCTCTGAGGGATTAGCTCCGCTTATTGTAAAAAGTCTTGGAGACTTTATAAATGTGATCAAAAAAGAGGGAATGACCGTTCTTCTCTCCGAACAAAACTCAAAGTTTGCCCTCAAACATGCAAATCGGGCTTATATCGTGGATAACGGGGCCATAAAATACCAGGGAAGCATTTCCGATCTGGAACAAAACGAAGATGTTAAGAAGCGGTACCTCGCTGTGTAAAAAGGTCATTATTGAGTTTTTCATCTCCTGCCATAAAATCCAGCATAAGGTCTTTTAGCCTCTATTGGTCACTTGACTTCCTGCAATGGTAAAAGGGTCGTAAAAAATTATTTTTTTTGAAGATTTGTGAGCTATTATTTTTCTTTTTTTCATATGCTGGGTTTTATCTTGTACTCAGAAGACTACCCGAAAAAGGCCTTAGTTTCACTC
>Ga0180438_10003714_pt1 | contig 22771 bp, 22 predicted proteins | sample SS_ome_12_FD_132455 | JGI IMG/M metagenome (GOLD analysis project Ga0180438, IMG submission 132455) | Hypersaline lake sediment archaeal communities from the Salton Sea, California, USA - SS_3_D_2 metaG | ecosystem: Environmental > Aquatic > Non-marine Saline and Alkaline > Hypersaline >...
ACGTTGATCAACCATACGCTGGGGAGCCTTCTGGATCTCATTGCGCCGGGTGCCTATAAAATGATGCTCGGCCCGAGCACGCCTTTATCTCCGGTCCTTTTCGATTATGGGTTGGATGCTTTATCAGGTTCTATCGTTGTTGATCGTGAACGACTGCTCACTTGCATAAGCCAGGGGGCGAATTTCCGGCAGGTGAATGGCATAAGAAAAGTGATTATAAAACGCTAGATCTTATTTTGCTTATAAACTGGAGATTAAAATGGCTTTATATCAGTTTGAGGAACGCAAACCGCGCATAGCCAAAGGAACTTTTATTGCCGATTCAGCCTTGGTCATCGGTGACGTGCAGATCGGGAAGGACGCCTACATCGGTCATGGAGTCATTCTCCGTGGTGATTACGGCAAGATCCTTGTCGGGGATGGGACCGCCATTGAAGAAGGTGCAATAGTCCACGCCCGACCTAATGACCGGACGCTTTTTGGAAATTGTGTCACTGTCGGCCACGGGGCCATGATTCATAATGCTCAGATAAAAGATTACGCCGTTATTGGCATGCGAGCCACAATAAGCGATTACAGTCGTGTCGGAGAGTGGACTATTATCGGGGAAATGGGACTGGTGAAAAGTAATCAAAATGTGCCCGATGGTGTTGTGGCAGTGGGAGTGCCGGTTGAAGTCATAGGCAAGGTGGATAAAAAACAAAAAAAGTTCTGGAGCTACGGCAAAAAGCTCTACGTTGAAATGGCGCATAGATACATTGCTCCCGGTGCTTTTATGCGAATCGATTAGCCGCCAAAAGAGATTTTTTTGTTGTGTCCCATTTTGCCAGATATCGATGTCCGACGAATCGGCTCCCTGAATTCCAATCCAAGGCTATGGTCGAGCTATGAGGAGATTGTCATCTCTATGAAGTTGATATATACTTTTAAAAAGTGAAAAAAGGAACAGGAGCCGAGAAGAATATGCCGCGAATAACTGAGAAGGAAGCTAAAGCAGGCCTGAAAGAAAAGCTGCCGGAAATCGAGACGTTTCCCAACCAGTTTCCTGATTACGAAATAAAGATTGAGTTTCCCGAATTCACGTCGATTTGTCCCAAGACAGGGCTTCCTGATTTCGGGACCATCGTCATCCGCTATGTGCCCAAGAATCATTGCCTGGAACTCAAATCTTTAAAGATGTACATGCTCGCTTACAGAGACCTGGGTATTTTTTATGAGAACGCGGTCAACCGTATCCTGGAAGACACAGTCAGAGCCTGCCGTCCTGTGAAGGCTGTTGTCACAGGAGAGTTCAACCCACGAGGCGGCCTTAAGTCTGTTGTGGAGGCTCGTTATCCCCGGATAAAGAACAGCAGGACATAGCTACTCGCCTTCTTTTAAAACATTTTTCTGAATCCTTCGTATTTAATTTATGTTTTGCTTTATCTTTTCTTTACAGAGCGTATCTCTTATAATTCATTGTTTAAATGGAAGAATACAAGAAACTCGGTGCCACTGACTTATTTATGCTCATAGCCGTACTGTTCTGGGCGGTTAACTTCACAGTCATCAAAATAGCGCTTCGTCAGTTCTCTCCCCAGGGATTCAACGGTCTCCGGCTCTTTTTTTCGGCTCTGGTTTTAATCCTTGTCCTTGTCATCCGCAGAGAAGGCCTTTCTCTGAAAAAGGCTGATTTCTGGGCGGCCCTGGGTCTCGGAATTATCGGTCACACCGGATATCAATTGCTTTTCATTCATGGATTAAACTGGACTAAAGTGTCCAACACCTCCATCATCATGGGTATGACACCTGTTTTCATTGCTCTCTTGAGCACATTTTTGAAGCATGAAAAGATCCACTGGGCTGCCTGGATGGGAATTTTAGTCTCGTTCATCGGATTCTATCTGGTCATCACCCAGCAGGGCGAGGGCTTTCAGTTGACGTGGGAAAACATGAGGGGAGACGTGATGATTTTCTCAGGCAACCTTCTCTGGTCAGCCTACACTGTTTTTTCCAGGCCGTTCCTCAACAGGGTATCCCCCTTGAAATGGACATCCCTGACCCTGGCGCTCGGGACAGTGTTCTATCTCCCTTTTGCCGCTCCGGCTATCTTCCGCATCCCTTGGAAAGAGATTTCTTTCCAAGGCTGGGTTTCCCTTCTCTACTCCGGTTTGTTCGCCATTGCCCTCAGTTATGTCATCTGGTATACATCCGTAAAGCGCATCGGTAACTCCAAGACAGCGATCTACGGGAATATCAATGTCGTGTTTTCTGTGTCGATTGCGTATATTTTCTTGGCCGAGAGGATTACATCTCTCCAGGTATGCGGTGCTGTTATTATCTTTGCAGGTGTCTATCTCACCCGTTTCGGATACCGGTTTTTTATGAAAAAATGACGCAGGATTTTATTTTGAGAAGGCGAGGATTTTTATCGGGAGAAGGAACAGCTCAAGAAGTATTTTTAGAGGTTTTGCTCAAGTTTTCTTCAGTTATTTCGTCCTTATAGTGGTCAATTAACTTGTTTAATAGCTTTTCATAAACTTCCGGAAATTTCTCAGAAACATCCTGCTTGCATTCTGGGTCATTCATCAAATCGTATAAAGATATATCCACTCGGCGTTCGTTTCTTCTTATGAGAGGGGTCATGATCAATTTCCACTTGTTTGTCTGGATCGCCCTTTGTTTTCTTTTTATCAATTCTGCATGAGATTCTTCTTTGACAGTAATTATCCCTCTTCTATCCCATTCGTAAAAGCGGATTCCCTCATCAACCATCTCCTGTAAGGAAGTGCCTATTCCTCCAGGAACGTCGATGGAAAATCCTGTTTCTAAAAATATGTGATTGTCAGTATCATCGTCATTTTCATTCCCGTTCAATAGTGGCATTAAACTTGACCCTTCGTGTGGGTAGCCGTCTCGATCTAGACCTAATAAATCCAAAATTGTGGGAAAAATGTCAGTCGTTCCGACTATTCTATTGACGTGGAAATTGGATTTTTTTCCCGGTAGCTTGAAGGAGATCAGAATGTGATTCTGGTCTGATACTCTTAAATCAGTCCCGTGACCTTCGTAGGTTTCTCCGTGGTCAGAGAGTATGATTATGATCGAGTTTTCGTATAACCCTTTCTTTTTTATGGTCTTGATTAATCTTCCCAGTTGATCGTCAACCATCCGGATGGCTCCGTCATACTGATCATAGAGGGGATTGGACTCTTTTTCGTACAGATAGGGATAAGGAGCCGAGGATATATAAGGCCAGTGAGGCGCACAAAAATGAACGGCCAGGAAAAATTTCTCTTTCGTTTTTAATGAGTTGACGAAAGACACCACATCGTCTGTGAAGTATCTGTTCCTGTAGAGATGATAAACAGCTCTGTTTATATCTGTGAAATTGAATATTTTGTATCCAAGAGGATTATTGAAGAATACATTCGTCAAAGTAAAATCATGAAAGTTGCCAAAAACGAAATCCTTGACTCCCTTTATGGGATGCCTTAAATACTGAAATCCGTCCTCTTTGAGGATGTTGCTGAATCGCGTCTCGTCAGTAAAATAAGCCGTGAAATATTCCTTTTCCTTTAGAATGTTCGGGAGAGTCTTGGATTTCTGGTTGATGAATTTTCTTTTAATGAGGTTGTATCTGGCTCCGTTGGAGACTGGATATTGACCAGTCAATATCGAAAACCAGGAAGGGAATGTTCTGGCTAGCGGTGTGTAGGAATTTTTAAAGACGACAAATTCCTTGAGCACTTTGTCTAAATTGGGGGTGGTGTTGAATTCATAACCAAAATATCCCGTGTGTTTTGGGTTCAAGGAATCCAGACCTATGATTATGATGTTGGGCCCTGTGTTGTTTTTTCGGGGCAAAGAGTAATAGAGATTTTTCAGATGATAATAGGGATTTAAAAATGATAAGGCAATGAGCCCCAAAAAACTCCAGGTGAGGATTTTGGCTTTTTTCTCTGCATATTTAAAAGAGAAATAGAAGAATGCAATAAAATATATACAAATAAAGAAGACGGCCAGAATTCTTAAGAAATGATAATTATTGTGACCGACAAACAGGGATCCAAATCTTGTGATGTTCGAGTGTGGATAAAAGACAGAATTGAAAAAATACAAGGAGAGGATAAAGTAAAAATTGATAGAAATAAATAAATACACTTTGGCGGATGGTGGAAGATTGGGCTTTCTTTGGCAGAGATCCTGATGAACCAGCGTGACAAAGAGGGTATTGATTAAAGAAAAAATTAAATAGACACAAATGAGCGTCAGAAGATAAAGAATAACATCAAATTTAAGAAGACTTATGATGTTACTCGCTTTTGAGAAAAAGGCAGAGCCGACTTTTCCCGTGGAGTAGGTGCTGATAAAGTAAAGAGAGTTAAAAGAAAACTCCGAAATCAGGAGCAAAAGGTAGAGTAAAATCGAGTAGATGAGTATTTTTTTATTTGAAAGTTCTTGCTTCATTTATTCCCTGAAAACGGTGGAAATTCTCGTTCTCCTCCGGCTATCATACCACAGATTGCGCCCCGGTTTTTTATTTTTGATTGAGTATTCTGGCAAAGCCGCTGAATTAAATCAATCGCCTCTAGTGGTGAATCTGGGGATGATTTTTTCACTGTTTACTCATCGACAGGGGTGATTTCCGGTTTATAATCTTCTGCCTCTTCAGTCCTATCGCAGACCGAATATCTTGTGCAGCTGGACGGAAAGCCTTATGTTCTGCAGTCCGGCTTTTATGGCCTGTCTGAGAAGTTTCATCCCCAATTCCATGCTCCATTTCCTGTTGGATTGAGGCTGGAGCAAGAGCGGAATTTTTTCCGGGAACAATTTCCTCACATGGCGTATCGACTCCAGATCCAGATTTCTTGTGATGACCAGTTTCACTTCTTTGGCCTTTTCCCGGTATTCCGGCCGGCAGTTATACTTTTCCGGTTTGGGTGAGACGGAGTACCAGTCAACTTTTAGGGGACGGTAGATGGTGGCATTTGTCTCCACTTGAATTTTCAGGCCCTCTTTTTTCAGTGACTCGGTCAACTCATCAATATTCTGCAATAGCGGCTCTCCGCCTGTGATGCAGACCCACTGCGCGGGGAAGCTTTCTCTTATTTTTCTCATTTCGACCAGAACCTGAGCCACAGAATACGGCTGGCCCTCTTCCCAGGCGTACACGGTATCGCAGAAGGAACATCTCAGGTTGCAGCCGGAAAGGCGGATGAAAATAGTGGCTTCTCCTTGTCTGAGGCCTTCACCCTGAATGGAGGGGAATATTTCAGTTATCTTCAGAATATGTGGCTGAGGCATCTTCAGATTCCCAGACGGTCACTTGAGTTACGGGATAATGTGTTTTCAGCAGAAGGAAAAAGTGACGCGCTAAATTTTCAGCCGAAGGATTGAAATCGTAGACCTCATTGAGGAGAGTATGGTCGGGCAGTATCTCGGAAAGCTGCTGTTTGATCAGGGTAAAGTCTATCCCGATTCCCGTTTTATCCAGCTTGGTGACTTCTACCTCGACCTCAACCTGAAAGGTGTGCCCATGGGTTTTTTCACATTTCCCCTTGTAATCTTTTAAAAAATGGGCAGCCTGAAACTTGTCCCTGACTTTTAACGTCCAGCTCATTTTTTTCCTTCTTTCTCCAGCCTGAGAAGGAGAGGGTCTGTCTTCCCGACTTCTTGCCAGGCTTTTTGGCGGAGAATGCAGGCAGAGCATTTGCGGCAGGGATTTTCTGTGCCCGCATAGCAGGACACGGAATAAGAGTAATCGGCTCCTAAAGAAAGACCTTCCTTAATGATTTCAGATTTTTTCATCTTCACGAATGGGGCGATGATTTGAAGCCTATCCTGTTCGGGTGAAAAACTTGTTCCCTGGTTGATGGCTTCTTCCATGGATTTGACGAACGACTCTCGTGTGTCAGGATAGTTCGGGGAATCTATGACATGAAATCCGCAGACGATTTCTTTTATGCCTTCCACATCAGCCCAGGCTGAAGCCATAGAAAGGAATATCCCGTTTCTGAAAGGAACGTATGTCAAAGGCAGTCCTTCCATGATCTTGTCTACACTCTCGTACTGAGGCAAGGGAAGATGGATGTCAGTGAGGGCCGAGCCGCCGATCTGCTTGAGGTTGACTCCAAGGATCTTATGAGGAATCCCAGTTTTCTGGGCTATCTTTTCGGCCATCTGGATTTCAATCCTGTGGCGCTGTCCGTAGTCAAATGTCAGTGCCGTGACTTTTTCGTAGCGTTTAAGAGCCCAGTAGAGCGCTGTTGTCGAATCAATGCCTCCGGAGAAAAGAACGATGCATTTATTCATTTTCGTTGAGTTAATCCGATGATAAAAGATAAAGACGTTTTTTTCAAGATGCTTTAACTTGACATCCCCTTTGCAGTACTATATCTTTCGAGACTTACGGTTGGCTGGAACAGAAATCCAGTGGACTGATGACACTCGAGAAAAGGCATTCATCCATACCTGTTTAATGAGGTAGATTTAAGCGGGAATGCCAAGGGTCAAAGATGGAAAGCGAGAAAAGAAAAGAAGAGAACGCAGCCCAAGGAGAGCGGATTTTCGAGCCTCTCCCCTCTATCGTGCGAGGCGAAGATATAACTCTCAGGGATGACCTGTATGATTTCTCCGTTCTTCTGGATACAGTCAAGGTTGCCCGGCAAAGAGGAGTCAGATTTCGTTTGATTGATACCGGAAAGCTCGATCGTTTCCAGCTGGAATGGCTGGCTGAGGCCGGAGCCGACCTCTACACTTCTGATGAAGCAAGGACAGATTCCCAGGAGCTAGAGCTTGTGAATAAAGCATGCAGAAAAGGGAAGGCGATCTGTGCCTATTTCCATAATGGCCCGCTAGAGGCAGAAGAAGAATCCGAGTCTATTTCATATTCCAGTCTTCAAGGTCTGGGAAGAGACGGGATTTATATACATCTGACAAACCGACAAAATGAAAGAGATAGTCTTCAACTCAATGAATTGGCTTTTTCCTGTCAGAAAGGCGGAAGCTGGCTGGTTTACTATCATTTTGGCTCCTTGGAGTTTTCCCTTGAGGAGTTGGCCAGGAACGGCGCTTGGATCCATACATCCGAGCAGATTTTTAAGGATGCTGAAGATAAAAGTCTTATTGTAGATAATCTGAAAGCTGCCATCTCAGCAGGATTAAGGTGTGTCCTCCATGTGGAAAAAGGATTGGATATATCTCTTCTTGATGATCTTATGAGGGCCGGAGCGTTTATCCTTTTCAAATTCTCTCTGTTCGATCGAAAGTCTCCGTTTCGGGCGTTAGAAAAAAAAGCCAGGCGAAAGAAACCAGACTTCCGCGCCTACTATCTTTATCCGAATATTCTCCCTTAAAATTGGGGTCAGGCTTTAATATTGAATGAAATCAGGGCTCGACAGTAGGCATATAACAGACTTTGCCTTGTCTTTGATATCTAACCTGGATTATTCATACTTCGGACCTTTCCCGAATGAATATCTAATATCGAGCTCGGATCACAATTATGGTGATTTTTTCCTTTAAAAAGGAAGATGCATTGGATATAATAACTCTTTCCAATTCAGGTAAATAGTCGAGAATAACCTAGAAGAACGACACCTTAACGTCTTTAACAGCAAGCCGATGAAGTACACACCAACAACAGGTTAATCTAATGAGTGAAGAGATAAAAACAAAGGATGCCTTCGATGCACTTAAACGTATCAAAGAAGCTGAAGAAAAGGCCCGAAAGATCGTTCAAGAAGCGAGAGAGAAAACTTCAGTAAAAATCATCGAGGATGCTCATCAAGAAGCGGGAAAAATAAAGGAACGTCATTTAAACAGGGCCCGAAAAACAGCCGAAGAGAGAAAAAGCGCGATTATCCAGGAGGCTGCCAAGGAAGCGGGAGAGATCAGAGAAAAAGCAGAGCGGGAGATTGTTTCTTTGAAAAAGCAGGCTGAGAAGGCCATGCCCGGAGCAGTGAATCAAATTTCGGATAGAATCAAAAATTTTATAGATAAGGGAGATTTATAGACTGTGTCTATTGCTGAGGTTCAAAGGATTCATATCATCGCTCATTCAGGCGTGAAGTTGGAGGTCCTCTCCTCTCTTCAAGAACAGGGCGTGGTCCAGGTTGAGAAGGCCAATTTTGAAGAGTTGAACCTCAAATCATCCCTCACTGAAGTGGCTGAAGTCGAACACAAACTGCACCGACTATCTCATTCTTTGAATTATCTTTCGCAGTGGGAGGAGAAAGGGTTGGCGAAAAGACTCTTTGCTCAGAAGCCCCAGCTGAATCATGAGAAAAAGAAGGATCTTCTCAATGTTGATTATTTGCCAGTTCTGGATGATGTTGAAAAACTAGAGGATGAAATAAATGAGCTGCTTTCAGAAATCAGGTTTTTAGAGAAAGAGAAGGAATCTCTTTCACCTCTCTCGGATCTGGCACTGCCTCTCCAGGCATTAAGGCGGACTGATTCGATTGAAATCCTATTGGGATCCATCATTCAACCTCAGTATGAAGATTTTCTGAAGATGTCTGAAGAGGAAGCTCTCTGGCATGAGGTCGTAAAAAGGGACAAGAGGAGGATCCATCTTTTACTTATTTATCTCAAGAAAGACAAAGAGCCTATCGAGCGGTCTCTTAAAGAGCTGAACTTCGCACCGCATTTCTTGACCGAACCTGTTTTGTACAGGGCAGAAGAGAAAGATACGGTCAAAGATGTCATGAGGAAGTTCGATAAGGAGATAGAGGGAAAAAGGATAAGGCTCGAAGACTTAGATAAGGCAGGCCGGAGACTTTCAGGGCAGAGCGAAAGGCTCATGTTCATCCATGATATTCTTTTGAACGAAAAGAAAAGGATATTGACATCGGGTTTACTGGGAGAAACAGAACGGATTTTTTACCTGGACGGTTGGATTCGCTCTTCAGATATTGAGAATCTCAAATCAAAACTCAAGCCTTACTCAGAAGTGATAGAGATTTTTTTTCGGGCACCCCTGCCTGAGGAAGATCCTCCGGTCATCTTGGAAAACCCGAAGACCGGAAAACCTTTCGAGTTAATCACGAAACTCTACGGATTGCCCCAGAGAGGCACTTTTGATCCCACTCTTCCTCTGGCTCCGTTTTTTTTCCTGTTTGTGGGTTTGTGTGTCAGTGAAGCCGGCTATGGATTGTTGGTCGCCCTTTTAAGCTTCCTCTTCATAAAATTCGCAAAGCCAAAGGGTGGATTGCGGCAGTTCTTGAAGCTGCTGGGGCTTCTCGGAGTATCAACGGTTATCCTGGGAACTCTGATAGGGGGCTGGTTTGGCTTTCCGGTCCGGAAACTCATGGTGATGGATCCTCTCCAAGATCCCCTCTCATTCCTCTATCTTGCACTTGTCCTGGGCTTCATCCAGGTATGGTTTGGAACTCTACTGAACATGATCAACGGCATAAGAAACAAACTTTACCTGCAATCAATATTTGTCCAGGGCGGATGGTTGCTGTTGCTCCCGTCTTTTGTTCTATTCCTGGGGAAGATGGGGTCCATCTGGGGAATATTCACCCTTGTTGGCGCGGCCGGGATTGTCTTTTTCGCTTCTCCGAGCCGCAATCCCTTTGCCCGGTTTTTCGGGGGGCTGTACAGCCTGTATGACATCTCCCGCTATTTAGCCGATGTCCTTTCCTATTCGCGGCTGCTGGCTCTGGGGCTGGCCACTACTGTTATTGCTATGGTGGTGAACAATCTCAGCCAGACAGCACTCGGAATTCCCTGGGTGGGCTGGCTGGTCGCCGCTTTGATATTCGTTGGAGGCCATTTGTTTAATTTGGCGATTAGCTTTTTAGGAGGTTTCGTTCATTCTATGCGTCTTCAGTTTGTTGAGTTTTTCAGTAAATTCTTCAAATCTGGAGGGAGCCCGTTCAAGCCTTTTGAGTTAGAAAGTAAGTTTGTAGAGTTTATTTGAATAGATTTGTTCGATGAGAATAAAAGGAGGTGGATGAAATGGAGTTAGGTTTCACTCTTGCTGTTTTCGGAGGAGCTCTGGCCGTTGTGTTCGGTGGGATAGGCTCAGCCATTGGTGTCGGACTGGCCGGCCAGGCTTCAAGTGGAGTCATGAGCGAAGACCCGGAAAAATTCGGAAGCCTTCTCTTGCTGGTGGCACTCCCCGGAACTCAGGGAATCTATGGTTTTTTAAGTGCCTTCCTGGTTATGCTCAAGCTGGGTTTAGTCGGAGCAGAACTGAATTCGGCCACCGTTTTTCAGGGCTGGCAGATTCTGATCTCCTGTCTGCCTGTGGCCCTGGCAGGGCTTGTGTCAGGAATCCATCAAGGAAAAGTCTGTGCTTCAGGTGTTTACATGGTGGCCAAGCAGCCTAAAGACCTCATGAAACCTGTTATCATGGCGGCTCTGGTTGAGACCTATGCGGTCTTGGGTTTGCTCATTACGATACTTCTGCTGAATGGGATTAATCTTTAACACATCGAGAAATCATGAGTTTAGAGAAGATTCTGGATAAGATTATCAACGATGCGAGCGCTGAGGCAGACAAGATCCTTGTCGAGAGCCGCGAGAAAGCTGAAAAGATCAAGGAAGAGGCGGAAAAGAAAGCGTCAGAATTGGCAGGTGCTCTGGTAGAAGACGCGAAGAGACAGGGCCAGCTTGAGGCGAGCCGCCTCATCACTCAAGCCCGGTTAGAGACGAAGATCAACATCCTTTCTCAGAAAAAAGAGATCATCCAGGAAGTTATGGAGAAAGCCTTCCAGAAAGAAATCCTTGAGAAAAAAGGTCTGACGAAGATAATCATTACGAAAGAGGGAGAAAGAGAAGAGGCTTTTGATGAGGCCAGGTTGAAAGAAGAACTTCGCTCCAGGCTGGAAAACGAAATCATCGAGATATTGGGAATATGAAAAAAACGTCCAGACTCAGCTATGCCTATGCCGTCGGTCGGATTCGTGCCCTTGAAAAAGGTTTGGTCGAGCAGGCAGTTTTCAAAGAAGCGTCTGAGGAAAAAGACGTGGCCAGCGCTATAAAAGTGATTTTTGATGCCGGGAATTTTTCAGATGAAATGGTTCAAATTAGGGATTCAGACGAGCTGGATGAATTCATCGAAAAAGAGGAAAAGGAAGTGCGCCGCTTAATGAGAGAAACCCTGATTGAGGAAGACCTCCTGAAGGTATTCCATGAAGAAGAGAATCCTGGTGAAGCCGTTACTGTGACACAGAGGACCGGATACTCCTTTATCCATGACTACATTCGGCATAGGCTTGATCTGGGTAATCTGAAGATCTTGTTCCGGGCAAAATATTCGGGTTTCGCCAGAGAGAAGTTCGAGAGTCTTATTCTGCCTGGAGGTTTCCTGAAGGAAAAATTTATGTTGCAGTGTTTTGATTTTTCCTTCACCGAAATTGGAGAAAAACTTCGAGCCACTCCGTATAAAGACCTTTGGGAAAACGCTGCAGACGCACTGGCCGAGCATGAGACTTTCATCAACCTGGAACGCGGGATTGAGGACTTTTTGATGGCTTTTTTAAAAAAGGCGAAATATATCGTGTTTGGGCCGGAACCGGTTTTGGCTTACGGATGGGCAAAAAAAAGAGAGTTGGGATTAGTGAGGCTTCTTGGGATCGGGAAAATCAACCAGATTCCTGAAAAATTGCTCAAGCGAAGGATAAGTGCAACCTATGTTTGATAAAATCGCTGTCGTGGGAGAGGCTGACCTAGTTTTCCCTTTACGTGCTCTGGGAATGAAGGTTTTTTCTCCCAAAAGCCTGGAAGAGGCGCAAGAAATCTTGGAAACCCTGGAGAAGGAAAACTTCGCCCTTTGTTTTTTGCATGAAAATCTGTTTGAGTCTTTAAAAAAGGAAAGGGACGCTCTTAGGGAGAAATTTTGCCCTGTGGTGGTAGGATTTTCTGATTACAGGAAAGTCACTGATCTTCTTCAGAGAATGATGAGAGAGCTGGCCATCAAGGCGACAGGTTCAGACTCTTTGGTGAAGAAAAGAGGAGAAAATGAAACAAGGTAAGATCATTCGTGTTGCAGGTCCACTCGTTGTTGCCTCAGGCTGTTTAGGTGCAAAAATGTACGATATGGTGAGGATCGGAGAGCTTGGACTCATAGGAGAGGTCATCGAACTCAGGGAGGATCTGGCCTTTATCCAGGTCTACGAGGACACCACAGGCATAGGTCCGGATGAGCCTGTGTTTTTGACCGGACTGCCCTTGAGCGTGGAATTAGGTCCGGGTTTAATTAGCTCTGTTTTCGATGGCATCCAACGGCCCCTGGATATAATCAGGAGCACAGAGGGTGATTTTGTTACTCGGGGCGTTGAAGTGCCGCCTCTGGATCGAAAGAAAAAATGGGAATTCGTTCCATTGGTCAAACAAGGGCAGGAAGTTAAAGAGGGGGATTTTTTAGGAGAAGTCCAGGAAACCCCACTCCTTAAACATAAAATCATGGTTCCTGTGGGGCTGTCAGGAAAGATCGCGGAGATCAAAAAAGGAAAATTATTGGTGGAAGAATCCATAGCCAAGATACAGACCGGAAAGGAAGTCAAAGAAGTCAAGATGTTCCAGACGTGGTCGATCCGCCGAAACAGAGAGGTTCATGAGCGTTTGATGCCAGACGAGCCTCTGACTACAGGGCAGAGAGTCCTCGATACACTCTTTCCCCTGGCCAAGGGAGGGACGGGGTGTGTACCGGGTCCATTCGGCAGCGGGAAAACCGTCGTCCAGCACCAGCTGGCAAAATGGTCGGATGCCCAGATTATTGTTTTTGTAGCCTGCGGGGAAAGAGGAAATGAGGTGGCTGACCTGCTTCTCAGTTTCCCGGAGCTTGAAGACCCTCATACTGGCCGTCCCCTCATGGAAAGGACTGTCATAATTGCCAATACTTCGAACATGCCTGTGGCGGCGCGGGAAGCCTCGATTTACACCGGTATGACCATTGCAGAGTACTTCCGGGATATGGGGTATTCTGTGGCATTGATGGCTGATTCTTCCAGCCGTTGGGCGGAAGCCTTGAGAGAAATCTCAGGACGTATGGAGGAAATGCCAGGTGAGGAAGCCTATCCGGCTTATTTAGCCAGCCGCATCGCTGAATTCTACGAACGCGCCGGGAAAGTGGTCTGTTTAGGCTCGGACAATCGAATCGGAGCCCTGAGCGTTATGGGTGCGGTTTCACCGCCAGGGGGAGATTTGTCAGACCCAGTTGTTCAAGCCACCCTGAAGGTAGTCAAGGTCTTCTGGGCTTTGGATGACAGGCTGGCCAACATGCGGCATTTCCCCGCGATCAACTGGCTTTTGAGCTATTCGTTGTATGTAGAGAATATCAAGGATTATTTAAACTCCCAGGTGGCCGAAGAATTTATAGCTCTCAGACAGGATGCCATGCAGCTTCTGGAGGAGGAATCTGAGCTGCAGGAGATTGCCCGGCTTGTAGGAGTGGAATCCCTGTCTGCCAGAGATAGGCTTATTCTCGAGTCCGCGCGTTCTATCCGAGAAGATTTTCTTCACCAAAACGCCTTCCATCCGCAGGATACGTACACCTCGTTGAGAAAACAGTATTTGATGCTGCGGACGATCCTTCATTTTCACCATTCGGGAATGAATGCTCTTGCTGATGGAAAAAGCCTGGAAGAGATTTTAGCACTGGAAGTGAGGGAGAAGATTTCCAAGATGAAATTCCTTCCCGAAGAAGACCCGGGTATTCTTGAAATATACATGGATATCGATAGTGTCTTCAAAGGATTGACCCAGATGAAGGAAACGAGTGAGGACAATGTATAAAGAGTATCTGACTGTCTCTAATATCGTAGGCCCCTTGGTTATCGTTGAGAAGATCAGGGATGTGAAATACGGTGAACTGGTGGAGATCGAGGCGGCGGGAGGTCTTTTGCGACGGGGCACAGTATTGGATGTCTCGACGGAAAGAGCCGTCGTTCAAGTATTTGAAGGCACAGTCGGATTAGATGTGGACAAGTCCAAGGTGAGGTTTCTCGGGCGCTCTCAGACACTGGCTGTCTCAAAGGAAATAATCGGTCGAGTTTTTAACGGTTCGGGGAATCCGAAAGACCGAGGTCCTCAAATCATTGCCAAGAAAAGGCTGGATATCACAGGAAGTCCGATAAATCCCGATGCACGGGATTATCCGTCTGAGTTTATTCAAACCGGAATCTCTTCGATTGATGGCATGAATCCACTCGTCAGAGGGCAGAAACTTCCTCTTTTTTCTGGAAGCGGTCTTCCCCACGCTCGGATCGCGGCCCAGATCGCCCGGCAGGCAGCCGTTCTGGGAAAAAAAGAGAAGTTTGCCGTGGTTTTCGGCGCCATGGGAATCACCTTCGAAGAGGCGAATTTCTTTATAGAAGATTTCAGGAATACCGGCGCATTAGAGAGAGCTGTGCTTTTTCTCAACTTGGCCAATGAGCCTCCGATCGAACGTATCGCCACGCCGCGTCTGGCTTTGACGTGCGCAGAGTACCTCGCTTTTGAGCTGGATATGCATGTCCTTGTGATCCTGGTCGACATGACATTTTATGCCGAGGCTCTTCGGGAGATATCCGCGGCTCGGAAGGAGATTCCGGGACGGAGAGGCTATCCCGGTTATCTCTACACGGACTTGGCTTCGATGTACGAGAGAGCGGGAAGGATCAAGGAAAAAAAAGGATCGATAACCCTTATTCCGATACTCACCATGCCTGAAGATGACAAAACTCACCCTATCGCTGACCTGACCGGCTATATCACGGAAGGTCAGATCATGCTTAGCCGGGAGATTCATCGAAAGGGAATCTATCCTCCTATAGATGTGCTTCCCAGCCTTTCCCGGCTTAAAGACAAAGGAATCGGTGAGGGGAAGACACGGGAAGACCATGCGGATGTTCTCAACCAGCTCTTTGCCTGTTACGCCCGCGGAAAAGAAGCCAGGGAGCTGTCGCTTATCCTGGGAGAAGCGGCCCTGAGCGACCTGGATAAGCTGTATTTGAAGTTTGCTGACCTTTTCGAGGATGAGTTTGTGAGGCAGGGTGAGTTTGAATCCCGTTCCATCCAGGATACGCTAAACCTGGGATGGAAGCTTCTGCATACCATGCCGAGGCAGGAACTCAAGAGAATTCGTCCGGAATACCTGGAAAAATATTATTCTGAAGAAAAATGAGACTCTCTGTTAACCCCAATAGAATGGAGCTTCTCAGGCTCCGCAGACGCCTTGTGCTGGCGGAAAGAGGCCACAAGCTTCTCAAAGACAAGTTGGAAGAGATTATGCGCCGCTTCCTTCAGCTCATGCGCCGGCTTTTTGAGCTCCAGGAAGGAATCAGTCCCAAGTTGAAGAAGGCCTTTCTTTCTTTTGCTTTTGTCCGTGCTCGTTCATCCCGGAGAGAGCTGGAAGAGCTTATTCCTGAAGGGAAACTGCTGCTGGCTCCCAAGAAGGAAAGGATTTTCAACGTATCCATTCCTCAGTTCGAGATAAGTGAAACGGAAATCTCTGACTATGATTTGGTCAATACGGAAAGCGAGCTCGACATCGGTATAAAAAAGATTCAGGAGATAATCGAGGATTTAATGGAGATGTCTCGGCTCTGGAAGGCGGTTGAGCTTCTTTCCCATGAGATTGAAGTGACACGCCGTCGGGTCAATGCCTTGGAACATATTCTCATCCCCAACATTAAGGAAACCGTTAGCTACATCTCCAGCCGATTGGAGGAGATGGAGCGTTCCTATCAAGTCCAGCTGATGAGGGTCAAGGAAATCGTCCGCAAACATTAAATCATCGGGATCAGACCTCAGTTACTTCAGTAATTGAGATGAAGAAAATTGGAGTGAGGCGTTGCCATCAGGAGAAGTCGATTTTCTGCGGATAAATTCTCTGATTTTCCTCTGATAAGTTTTGGTTCCTTAAAGCATGACTTCAATTACTGAAGTCTGACTCCATCATTCGTAGAGAAGGTATTTCTCGCGTTTCTGTTTAAAGAATTCCTCTTCTTCCTCCATTCGCGAGAGGAGTGTTTCGTAATTGACATTCCCTTCAAGGAAACGGCTCAAGAGTTCGTTTCCGAAAATCCGGTTGAGCTTGAAAGCGTCAAAAAAGATGTTATCGGGCCATTCTTCCTGAAGAGCCTTGATGGTTTCCAGCGCAAACCGGACAGGAAAGAATTTTTCATTGTCAGTGATCGTTATTCGTATCCCATGGCATGTCCTGTTTTCGTAAATAGGGTGAAGGACTTTTCCCGGGAGAGACCGAGGAGTGTAGGCAATGGCCTCGAGCTCAGCACCGAAATCCTGACCTCCGTTTAACCGGTTCATTAAGGAAAGAGGCTTAAGCCAGGGCGCTCCGAATTGATGAAAGGGATGGGGAGTTCCACCTCCCTCATTCAGTTGTATGGCGGCGAGAAATGATGAGCCTGGGAAAAGAAGCGCTGTTTCTGACGAAGGCATGTTGGGAGATGTGGGTGTCCAGAGGAGACCGGTGTCTTTCCAGTAGAAGTGTCTTTTCCAGTTTCTCATCCGGACGACATGGAGGTCAAAATCTTGGGGAACCCATTTTTCGCCTTTTATCATCATGGCCAGCTCACCTGAAGTGAGGCCGTATCTGATCGGGATGGGGAGAGCTCCGATGAAGGATTCAAACGCTGGATTCATCAGTGGTCCCTCGACTTTTTCCCCGCCTACGGGATTGGGTCTATCCAGAACATAAACCGGAATGTGGGCTGCAGCCGCGGCTTGGAGGACATATTTGAGAGTCGTGATGTAGGTGTAAAAGCGAACACCGACATCTTGAATGTCGTAGACCAACAAATCAATTCCTTCCATCTGCTCAGGCATGGGCTTTCTTGTTTCTCCATAAAGGCTGTATATCGTGATGCCTTTGAGCTCACTGTTTTTGACCTCTTTTCCGGCTTCCACTGTTCCGCTGACGCCATGTTCGGGAGAAAAAATAGCTTGAATCTTGTGGCCTTCTTCCAGGAGGGCCTGAACAAGGGATTTTCCTGAAGGGAGTGCAGACGTGTGGTTGATAACAAGACCCAGAGATTTTCCCTTAAGGTTGGGGGCGAGCTTATTCAGGAAGATTTCATTTCCGAGCTTGACCAATTTATCCGTTGAGGGAAAGACTCTTCCCGGAGTTAAGCAGAGGAAGAGTACAAAACCTATCAGAAAGAAAGGCAATCTTTGGGATTGAATTCTTAATCTGTTCAATGATCTAATTGGATTCCGTGGTGACATTGGCAAGGTACTGGCTCAGACCAGTTTTATTTACTATACTCAACGCTTCCGCGTTGGAGAAATTCCTCTTCAGTCGGAAAGACTCAAGGATTCGGATGATAGACAGGGCAACCTCTGCTGTCTGGCCGGCTTTTTCCCGTTTATCTTTAAGGAAGCTTATTGCTTCAAACAAGACTGCGTTGGCTTCTTCATAGGAAATCGAATTTTGGATCCCGTAGAGCTTGACCCATTGGGGACGGCTCAGGATATCATTGACGTGGGACTGGATCAGGTATGTTGCCCGCCCAATGAGTTTGAGGTTGCTCGGACTGACGTTGGTCATCGTGTTGCCAATGACCTTTCCCAGCCGGGCCATGACTGCAGTGGAATGGGCGTTGAGGAGAATTTTCAGGGCGATTTGCTGATTGATGCCAAGGGGATCGTTTCTTCTTTTTATGTGCAGAGAGACGATGGAGTCTTTCCCTTGAACGTCAATCCCGGGCGTTTTTTTGATAATTTTTAATACATCTTCGGGCAACTTGTCTGTGATGAGAACGATGGCCATGTTTGCCTCATTGCTTGAGAAAAGGTCGATGAATCTTCGGAATTCAGAATTCTTTTTCTTGAGTGCATCCACTTCCTGTTGGACACAAACCACGACTCCCAGATCCCCCTGTTTTGGGCCTCGATTTCTCAGGTTGAAATCCGAAAAAGAAAAATCATAGAGATTCTGCTGGTCATCACCTGCATTTTTCAAGCTGTCGAGCGCGGCTTTCTTGAGATAGGGATCTTCGATCTTCTCTTGGAAAGGTTCTCTGTAGAACTCAGGGGCCAGTCCTCTGAATGGTCTTCCAAGAAAGGCCTGCCAGGCCGCTTGAAGACCTGCGGCAGGCGTCCAGACCTGAATCCAGCATTTCCTTTTCTCTTCTTTGACTGTATCCAGAGGAAAGAGCCGGAAGGTGGGACTCCTCTCGGTACTGTCGATAAAGACCGTGATGAGTCCTTCCTGAGCAAAATATGTGGAGAAATGGCCGTTTTCATACGTATCTGCCTCAAGGTCTGTGAATTTGGCTACGGCGTCACTATTGGCCTGGGCTTGTTTCAGGATTGTTGAAAAGTCTCCCAAGTTTTTTTCCAGAGATTGCTCGGTGATAAATCCAAGTTTTTCCATCTCTTTAACTGAAAGGTGCTTTCTCAGAGTCCGGTCAAGGGCGGTCTGGAGGATATTGCCCACGACAAATGTCTCGATCGTTGTGGCCTGCATCCGGGTGGATCCGGTTATGGCTTGAGGCCCTGTGGTCAGGTTGATTTTTGTTATCCCGGGCTCTTCGAGAACCGCTCGACTCCGATCAAAAGGAAGAAGCTTCTCGTCAGGATTGTTGTAGATGAAATAAAGATTTTTTCTGGTCTTTGCCGGGTCATAGGCGTTCTCTTTCTTCCACTGGTCCAAAGCGGAGAGGATGGTGCCGATAACAGAGGAGGTCTCTCCTCCCTCAGTGACACAGATGACCACATCGCCTTTCTCCACCTTTCTGTCCTCGAGCTGGAGATGTCCGATGAGCTGGAGGTCCTCAAATCCTTCCAGGGAGCTGATGAGGGCTCTGTCTCCTCCGGTCATTTCTCCGATGAGTCGGCTTTCGATAGATTCTCCCAAGTGAGATTGGATCTTCTTCCATATCTTGCCCGTGTTCTTGACTTTCTCCCAGAAGGGACGCCAGAAAGTGCTCTCCACTTGCTTGGCTAGCCGGCCGGTCGCTCCGCAGCCATAGACGTAGATTTTGTGGTTAGAAAGGAGGGCCTCTTCGATGGCCTGTGCGGCCTGCTCGAGCGGTCCTTTTTCCCTGGAGAGGGAACTGAGTTTGTCCACGATGTCCTCGTCCACAGAAAAAAGCATTTTGAGGCCGTCCCGGGAATCCTTCTGGATTCTCTCACTCAAGTCCCAGGTTTTGGGGTGACGCTGCTCGGTCAGAAGCGTGTGAAGTTGAAATTGCGTTTTATCCTGGATGTAATCGATGGATTCCGGGGAGGGAGTGATCCCCAGAAGCTGAAGCAAGCTGAGTTCGGCCTTGGCGGCCGGCTGGTTCTCCTGTCTTGAGGCAAAAAACGCCTGTGGTGTCCAGAGGAGCAGACACAGACCGAGAAGAAGAAAACGAATTATGGATTGAGTTCTCATTTTTTTGCCTCCAAACCTTTTATTGTTGGTGTGGATACGAGTTGATTCATAAATTTCATTCAAGACCTGTATCCTATCAGCCGTATTGATGGTTGTCGTCGATGATATCTCCTTCCTTCCAGTCCTTGACCCAGTCGCTCACGCGGAAAATCTTCATTTTCCCGTCTGCTGTCGAGCAGATGACTCTGTTCAGACCGGCGTTGATGATCATCTTCTTGCAGATGAAGCAGGGGAAGGCATCGATCGGCTGGAATTTGCCGGCAACGCTGCCGTAGATGTACATGTCTCCACCCAGAAGGCTGACTCCAGCCCGGGCCGCATTGATAATCGCATTCTGCTCAGCGTGGACGCTCCGGCAGAGTTCATACCGCTGGCCGTGAGGAATGTTCAGCTTGTCCCTGAGACAGGAGCCATGCTCTAGGCTGTCCTTGGTTTTCCGCGGGGCCCCCACGTACCCAGTGGAAATAATCTGGTCGTCGCGGATGATGATCGCTCCTAAAGAGCGGCGGAAACAGGTGCTGCGCCGGGCGACTTCTTCGGCAATCCCTAAATAATACTGATTCTTTGAAACTCTTTTCGGCTTCATACTATTTCCTCCAGCTTAAGGTGAAGATCTTCGAGAGCTCCGTCATTCATAATCATAAAATCAGCCATTTTCATGCAACTGTGGAGCTGCTGTCCTTTTTCGCTGTCTGTCATTTCTTCTTTTTCTTTTTTTATGAATTCTTCGAGGGTCGTGACGGATTCCTGCCTTCCTCTTTGTTTGACTCTCTCATATCTTAACTCGACTGGCGCATCGATTGCCAGAAGAATAAACTCCTTTTCCCTCCTCAGGTATTCGACCTCTGAAGGATTACGGATGCTGTCGATGACGGCCTTGCCTTCCACTTTTTCCATAGCCATCCGGGCCAGGATGTCCGGTCCATATTTATTTCTCAACTCGTTTCCTTTTTCGATGAGGTTGTCCCGTGTGTCCTCTTTTCCCTCTTTGCGGAGCGCGTCTCGAATCACATCGGATAGGGAGAAATAGGCATATCCCTTCTTTTGAAGATAAGCCGCCGCCTCCCCTTTTCCCGAGCCGTTTGTTCCTGTCAATCCGATAAGTTTCGATTTTTTCTTCATTTTCTGAATATTTTTGGAAGATTTTTTATGAAATTAAAAAGCGGGCTGCCCGCGCGAATCCTCGACCTGTGGGGCAGCAGGGAAATCATTGTCTTGATTTTATTAGAAATTCGATGGTGATGAAAGAGAACAAGAGATTTCTCCAGGAGTTTTGGCCATTGAGCGCTGTAAGGGTACCACCAGGTCTGTGTTTTTTTTCTGGAGAAATCATGGCTGATGAATTTGATGTTCATCAGCTCTTGAAGGCCGAAGGGCCCATGGGAATATCCTCTTCCGGTCTGCTTGATCCCTCCCCATATGGCTCCCGGCTCTGCGAAGGAATACATGTGGTCGTTCACGGTGATGGTCCCCGCCTCGATTCTCTCAGCCATCCAGGCAGCCATTTTTTTATCTCGAGTCCAGACGGACGCCGTCAGCCCATAATCGGAGTCGTTGGCGAGAGAGACGGCTTCCTCCGGTTCCGAAAAAACCATGATCGGAAGCACAGGACCGAAGGTTTCTTCTTTCATGACCTTCATCGAGTGGTCGACTCCCGAAAGAACCGTTGGCTGGAAAAAGTAGCCCGGATATTCCTCAATCCTTGCGCCTCCATGCAGCACTTGAGCTCCCTTTTCGACGGCGTCCTTTACATGCTCTTCGACAATCCGGAGCTGACTGAGAATTGTCATCGGGCCCATATCGATTCCAGGTTCCATAGGATTTCCTGTCTTTAATTCTTTAACGTGATCCAGAGTCCTTTCAATTAAATCATCGGCAATTTCCCGGGCCACATAGAGCCTTTCCACTGAGCCGCAGCTTTGGCCGGTGTTCATGAAGGCTGCCCAGACAGCTCCCCGGGAAGCTCTTTCCAGGTCCGCGTCCTTGAGGACGATCATGGGATCCTTTCCTCCGAGTTCGAGAACGATATGAGTTAAATTACGGCTAGCGAGTTCGGAAATTCTTTTTCCGGTGGAAACACTTCCGGTGAACAGGATTGTTTGTATATCGGGATTAAGAACTATTTCTTCAGCCTGTGGGATTTTGCAGGTCACAATGTTTAAAACTCCCGGGGGAAGGCCTGCTTGCATGAGAATGTCACCGACCAGAAGCGCTGTAAAAGGAGTCGAAGTGGAAGGCCTGAAGACCACTGTGTTGCCAGACGCGATTGCACTCAGGATATCACAGAAAGGGATGAGGAAAGGAAAATTCCAGGGGGAGATGATGAGAGTTACGCCCAAGGGCTCGAAGCGGAAAAGGCTTTTCTTATGGGAAAAAAGAATGACATGGTGCTTCATCTTCTTGGGTTGAAATGTTTTTTTCAGGTTCCGGCTGTAGTAATCCAGAGCTTCGAGAGCTCCCAGGACTTCAACGGATAAAGATTCTGGAAAAGGAGTGCCTTTTTCCGCAGTGATCAACCGAGCCACCTCATTTTTCCTCTGGAGGAGAATTTTTTTGGCTTCAATGAAGATTTTCCTCTTTTCCCTGAGCGATAGCTCTCTCCAGGCAGGAAAAGCCTTTTTTGCGGCTTGGAGAGCCTGGTGGCATTCTTCTGAAGATGCCAGACAGGCTTCGCCCAAAGGTTCAAGAGTCGCCGGGTTGAGGGATTCAATTTTTTCTTTCGTCTCCAGCCGCCTGTTATCGATGATGAGTTGTCCGTCCATGAGTTCACAACCTGCCTTTGACCAATCTTCTGAGCCAGGAAACGAAAAGGAAGAAGTAGGCATCGATGATCGTGTCCAATCTGAATAGAGGATTGAGGATTCCGGCTTTGAGAAAAAACAGGAGGACGAGGTCTTTGTGTCTGGGGGGACAGCCTTTGATCGTCCTTCGCTTTTGGGCTTGAACCTTGCCATCGATTCTGGAGCATGTGCCGATCACCATTAATCTTGAGGCTGAAACATCTCCTGCATACTGACCGATGACAACTGTCCAGGCAGGCATATTCTTCCAGAGTTCGGGTTTTCTGTCTTTGAACATATACAGCCAATCGAGGAAGATCCCGTGACACCCGCCCACGCAATACGGCTCTCCGCTGATTGTCCGGATATTGCAGTCGACCTCATCGACTCTGACCATCCCGAGGTCCAGATTTTTTGTTTTTTGCTGGATCTCGTCCAGCGCGATATCCCCGTCGATCTCAATATCGTCAAGACTGAGCGGGCCATAGCCTCTCTCGTGAGCCAGCCTCAGATGCTGGATTTTTTGAGGGTCGAGATGGAGTATATGAGCGCAGACCGCATCATGGGCCAGAGGATTCGTCGCCATCAGGATTATCCCCAGATGACTGCCATGCTGTGTGAGCTGATTTCCTCCTGTGCCGATCTCCACGGCATCCGTGGCGATAAAGTCAGGAGT
>Ga0180438_10003715_pt1 | contig 22768 bp, 23 predicted proteins | sample SS_ome_12_FD_132455 | JGI IMG/M metagenome (GOLD analysis project Ga0180438, IMG submission 132455) | Hypersaline lake sediment archaeal communities from the Salton Sea, California, USA - SS_3_D_2 metaG | ecosystem: Environmental > Aquatic > Non-marine Saline and Alkaline > Hypersaline >...
CCATTGGTCTTAACAAAGAGAAGATTCTTACCTATATCAAATACCAACAAAACCAGGATTCAGGTCAAGCAAAGCTTGCAATCAAGTAACGGGAAGCCACGGGCTATGCCCGTGGAGCTTCACACGAGGATTTATATAGAGTACCTAACTAATAAAAGTATATACTAAGTATATTCTTATTATATAAAAAGAGCCTCACTGGGCAAGGTTGCCTAGCAAGGCTTATTCATCGGGGTAATCAATGATAGCGAGGTAGTGTCTGAGGAGTGCGGCGAAGGCGTCGAAGTCAGCCAGTTCGGGTAAGTCATCCATGACATCTCTGCCGAGATGCGCAAGTCCGTGATGAACAAATCCGCAGTTCGTAATCCAGGGCGCTACCCAAGTTCTCTTGCCTGCCTCCTCACAAGCAAGAAAACAGTTGAAGACACAGTCTACCCAGTGAAAGCCGCCGATAACGACTTCAGGTTCTGGGAGAGACTGGATGATGGGCTTAAAGTCGGGTTTCTCTGGTTCCCAGCACGGTTCCTTGGGGTCATCACTTGCAAGACCCTCTAGCCGCAACTGTACTCCAGAGTCAAGAATGACGTCCGTGGGCTTAAACGAGAAAGCTCCGTCAAGTTGCACTTGCATCTTTCTGAACTTAACGACGACGAGGTAGGTCTGTCCGCACTCACTCCGCAGTTGCTGCACTTGGGCGGCGAGTTTCTGAAGCGGGATATCTGGATCTGACTTGATGTCTATTTGGCTTTCAATCAAGTCAGACAAGATATACTCATGCGGGAAGAGAAGCAGGAGTGCTCTGTCGGGGTTCACTTTCTCACCTCCTTGAATCGTCAGGATGAGATGATTTTAAAATAAAATATCTCTTTTGTCAATCTAAAAGAGAACTACAAAGTTATTTAGTATAAGTGTTTTTATTTTATACGCATTAAAAAATAAGAGTGGGAGTAAATAAAATTAGCTCAAATCAATATCTTCTTGCTCGCGGCGCTTCTGTCTCTCGCGCCAGAGATAATATTTAAAGTAATAAGGGGTTCCTTGGCGGTCCTCTATTTCTTCATATTCCATTCCTAATTCTCTCAAAGCGGTCATTGCGTCATTGTTTTTTCGGCTTATTTCAGTTGCAGTATCAAGTCGCCCCCTTAAAAAGTGTAAGACTTTGCCTGAGCTTTGCTCAATGATCATTGCCTCAAAAGGAATATCAGACGTCCTTACCCCGCAGAATTCAAACATAAAGCGATAAGCTGCCTCAATGACAGGATTTTGCGAGCGTCCATTATTAGCAGCCCATTTTTCTTCTTCTGGAAGGGCATCAGTTAGTTCCTTCTGCCTTTGATATGATTCTTCAAAGTGTTGGCAAAAAAATTTTAATCCCAAATTCTCTAAAGGAGTCAAATCATCAATACCAAAAGCAGCAAAAAGATACTTTTTAGCTCTCGCTGTATAGTAAAGATTAATCAGCCGCGATAATTCTTCCTGGTCAGGCGCTTCTTTTTTCTCTTCTTCCTCTAATCTCTCATCTGCTCTTATCACTTGCCAATCGAGTTGTTGGCATCTTTTAACAAATTGGGGTGAATCATCAATCCAGAGTTCATTTCTTTCACCTTCGGGGAGATTACAACCGTATTTATCCATTCCTTCAAGTTGATAGTCACTAAATTCTCCGCGTTCTGGTGAAGTTTCGCCAACTGGTTCTCTTGTTTCAAATTCATTCATATTGGCGATAATCTAACATAAATTAACAAAAAAAGCAAGTATTTGCTTATTTTTAGTTTTTTTAATTACGTAATTAATTACGTATTATAATACGTAATTCTTTTTTTATGCCTTTGAAATATTAGATATATTTGCTACTCTATATACAATGGAATCAAAAGAAATTTGGGAAAATTTTTACAAAAATACTCCTCTTGATAAAGTCCCCTGGCAAAAAACTCAGGCAGACTTTTTGTACCAGCTTGTGAAAGAAAATGAGCTTGGGCGAGGCACTGCCCTTGATCTTGGCTGCGGCACAGGCATCAAGGCAATTTTGCTTGCCAAAAGCGGTTTTAAAGTGACTGCAATTGATATTTCTGCAACTGCCATTAAGCACGCCAAAGCAAATGCCAAAAAAGCAGGAGTTGATGTTGAGTTCTTGGTTGAGGATGCAACTGATTTGTCATTTTTGGGCCATGAAAAATTTGACCTAATTTTAGATTGGGCTAATTTACATGGCATTGAAGAGGATAAAAGAGAAAAATATATAAAAGAGGTCGTAAAACATATAAAGTCTGGGGGTAAATTGGTCCTTCGCTGTTTTAGCAAGTATAAAATGTCGCCCAATGAGTTAGGCTTTTTAACACCCATGGGAATTATCTATTTGTTTTCTGAAGAAAATATTAAATCTCTTTACGGAAAATATTTTAAAATCTTGAGAATTAATCGCAGTCGTCCCCACAATCATCCTTATAGATATTTGGATGAATATTTGATGGAGAGAATTTAGAGATCTAAATCTTATAATTACGTAATTCTTTTTTTATGGTTTTTGTAAAGGCAGTTTTTTGTTAAGGACAGGGGCTCAGAGTTGCGAAGCCCGCCCCTATCCTTAACAATCCAACCCCGGCACGCACAAAAACTCAACTTTTCTTCAGAACAGAAACTCCAATAGCCCGCTATCGGGCTCTATTCGATAGAAAAGTTGATTTTTGGAGAATGTATATACTATTAATTAAACGATAATTTCTTCGGAGAAGTCTAATTGGTATTCGGGAATACCAATTTTTATGCCGTATTTTCGGGCTTTTTCGTAATCCTCAGCTTTAGAACGGTCAACATCAAAAACTTTATTTTTGAAAATTATCAAATGGCGTTTTTTGGTTTTAAAATCAGCATACCAAGAATGTTTACTGTCTAGCGCCTTGGAAATTTTTTGTGCAATTTTAATAGCTTTGTTCTCTGGTATTTCGACCGTATGCATTGTCCATTGTTTAATCCAAGGAGTTTTATGTTCTTTGGTCACTTTTTCAACTTTGGTTTCAGAAACTTTCAGAGATTTCAAAATCTCTTTATTTTCTAAACTTTCTTCAATAATTATTCCTTTATAATTCATGATTTAATAATATCCTGCCCAATTGTTTTGACGTGTGGCGGTGGCATAATTAAATTTTAATTTAGATCTTTATTAATTTTCCAAGGCTTTTCCAAGATTTTGTAAAATTTCTTTAATATCTTTTCTTCAAACTTCTTTTTGGAAATATCACTTGACCAATTTATCGTAAGAACAACATAGTTGACCATAGATTTAATTTCATGCTCAAAATAATTGGAAGCTTTTTGTTTTTTATAATTAAAATAGGGAAAAAATCTCAATGCCATTATATCTTCAAAAAAATTATTAGCTTCCTCCATTGTTTTTAGGCAAAGCTTCTCTAAGTTTTCTTTTTTATTTATTTTTATTTGCTTTTTTCTTTGAGTAATTTCATGTACTAGCTTGTCTCGTATACGATTAAATCTTTGATAAATTGATAAAAATTTTTGTGCAGAAGGATAAATATTTTTTATAATTTCCAAGGTTTTTGATATATCAATGGAATTATCATTTTTTTCCGGAATATTTAAAAAAGTGCGAATTATTTCCTTTACGTACTGATCAGCAATGCAGAATGCCTCGATATAGCTTTTTTTGGCTAAAGATTTTTTCACCGTGTCAAGATAGCTATCGTAATTGACCTGTTTATATCTGCCTACAACTGGATGCTCCTTTTTAATCCTTTCAAATGCTCTTTTGAGTGTTTCAGAATATTCATTCTCTTTATTCCCTTTTTTCATTTTTCTCCTTTTTCAATTTCCCTTTGTACTTCAAATTTATTTTTTAAAAATATTAAATCGGACCAACTATCTTCATGTCGAGCTATGCATTCTTCAATTTTTTTATTAATGGTTTCATTATTATAAAATTCGGGAAAAATAATAGAAAAATAATTATAAAATGTATCAAAATCTATTTTTCTCAATTTAAGTAACAAACCTGATTTCTCAAAAAAGGCTAGCACATTATCAAGTCGTCTGTAAGGTTTCATATATTTAATATCTGGTTGACCATTTTCGAAGTATTTTCTAATTTGACCTGAGGGCAAACTTAGTGCATTACTTTGATGTTTAAAATCCGGATGTAAAACATAATTATAATCTCTTCTAATAAGCCTATTAAATTCATCCATTAAGTTAATTACATTTGTAAATTTGATATTTTTCCCTTCTTTAGAAGCTAAATTTTGGTCATGATTTAATTGTTTCTGTTGGACTTGTTTCAACCAGTGCGTTTCCTTTGTATACTGCAGAATCGCTATCGCAGTAAACCACAAAACGCCAGCGGTTATGATATCCCCGGTTTCAATATCAAACCAATTATTAATTTGCCACAATAGCAGTACTCCAAGAATAAATAAAACAAAAACCCCCCAATCTGAAAAATCCATAGTAGTTTTGTCCTTCAACCATGTTTTAAATTTTTCTCTCTTATTATCAATTCCTTTGAACATCGTTATTTCTTCTTGCCTATTTTATCCAAATTATCGTCATAATACTTCAATAGAAGCAAAACAAAAATTAAAAAAACCGAAGAACCAATTAGAAATAAGAATTCAGAGCTGCTCAAAATTTTATAGTGTACGTGATAAATAACTAAATCGGCGCTTAATAAAATAAATACGACCGTGAGTGCATCATAAAATTTTATAATTTTTTTCATAAAATCTCCATTGAATTAACAAAAACCGGCAATAAAATGCCGGTGGGGGTTGATATTAACTTATTTTTTGCTGTGTAGTTCTTATCCATGATCTCCTTTAATTTCTTAAACGCTATCATAAAATCAGGTAAAAAGCAATACCTAATTCTCTTATATTGACAAAAAAAGTATAATATGCTAAAATAAGCTCGCCCAAATAACCGCAACTCTAGAAGGAGAAGTCATCATGAGATCCGCTGTTATGCTGTTCTCGGCAATTCTGTCCCTGTCATCCGTCCAGGCAGGCGACTTTCTTTCAAGGATGGATGTCAGGAATGGGGATTCCCCCCCCATTACACCGTCGCCGTCTTTGTGGACCGTCTGGAGGTCTGGGCCTTTCAGCCCGAGGACTATGACCTCCTTGATCTGGAGGTTGGAACCAAGATAGGACGGCTATGGGGCAACGAGGATGAAGGGGACTTTGTTGACCTCTACGATTACTTGGCCTGGTGGCCATCAACCGGCGAAGTCTTCAACATCCCCTGTCTGGTATTCGGCGCGGACGTCCTTGGGGGGCATCTCGAAACCGATCACCAGGCTTACATGCCCCTCAATGGAGGGCCATGGATTTACTATAGCAACAACACAGGAATCCAGTGGCCGATAAACTCCAAAACGACGGTCGGGGTCGCCGGGCACTGGTGGTTACAAAACGGCGACCTGGACATCCACGGGGGGCTGAAAGTAGACCACCAACTGAACGAAACGAGCAGCGTCTCCTTCCGAGTGTGTCCCATAGGGCGTGGGACAACATTCAGGGCGGAAAGCTGTTTCTCGTTCTGAAAGCTGGCGGGAGGCTAGCCATTCCTTTCTTGGTCTGGCGATGCCTCCCGCATTAATTTTTTTAAGAATATCTTAGCCAAAAAATTCATCAATTGTTTTTGCCTTTTTAACCCAACCCACATTATTATTCAACCAGTGTTGATATGTTTCTTTTTTAAAACGCCTTATTGATTTAATGGCAATTCTTTTTGCTTTTTTAATGAAATTTTTATCCAGATGAGTCGCTGCAGGACAACCATCATCAATAATAAATTTTATGCGACCATTGTCATAAACTGCTTTAATTGGATAACACAAACAATCCAATGGTTTGCGATCTTGCACCAAGCATTTATAATGGTCTGATAAAAAAGAACAATTGTTTGTCCCCTTCTTTTCAGGAATAAGATAATATTTTTCTCCCTCAGGCGAGGTAACTTCCTTGAAAGAATTCTTATAATTTTTGGCTAATTTTGAGACCTCTTTTTTTGACAAAATTGGCGAACCTATCAAGTCTCCTGTTTTACAACACTTAGCCTTGCAGTGTTGACAAAATTTTAATAAAGACAACTCTTCTTTCATACAGCTATATAGCTAAGATTTCTTTTAATTTACTTATTTTATTCATAAAATTTGCTCAAAGTCAAGGATTGATTCGAGTTAATAGTTAAGAGTTAAGAAATAAGAGTTTATATTATCTCTAAATCATTGACAAAATATTTCCTTTATTGTATAGTACAGCCAGTACGAAATCCTAGCTCCAAGGAGCAAGGTCATGAAGGGCTTAGTGTCGGGTTTGTCAGAGGCTGTCAGGGACATTACCATAGAGGTGCTTTTGGTACTGATACCGAACTTCCCGATTATCGTGACAGTGCTAGCAGTTGGTAGTGTGGCATGTTGTATTTCCTACCTTCTCGGTAGTGACTTGGTCGTCAGCCGGCCGCTCGACTTCGCTAGACTTGTGAATGAAGAAGTTGTGTGTGTTCGGGGAGTCTTTGATCAGGGCGAGACGAAGTACGCGGTGGTGGAACTAGGGGCTCGGCTTGAGCTTGTTGAGCTTCCCGACGGAATCCCCGAGCTTGCGCTCAACTGCTCCGAGCTCAAGGCGCAAGGTGAGGAGCGCTCTGACACCTTTCTCTACTTCGCAAGCCCGGGAGCCGTTCCATACCACCGATTCGAGAGTCCGGCTCAGTACCGCGACATAGAGGTCGTCGAGACCACTCGTGGTCCGGCGATCCCCTACCTCCTCACCATCAAGAGCCGTGCATTGACATGACTCGCAAGCGACGATCCCCACCTGAGCGGGTGGCCCTAAAGATGTCCAACGGGCCCCCGCTCTTTTTTATTTATAAAATCATTCAAAACAAGGATTAATGAGATATTTAAAATAAAAAAGGGTCCGGGCTGGGGTTGGAATGGTGTAAATAGCACGGACCTCTTGGTCATTTGGGTTCCTCCTCTTCTAGTTTATGCTCTTGGACCAATGGTGGCCCGAAAGCATAAATCAAGATTCGTATTGCCGCACCGACAAAGGCAGCGGCAAGGAGCAGCCTGATCATTCAGGCACCTCCCTGTTGGGTCTAGGACGAGGACCCTTCCTTCTTTCTGAACGCGAGGACGATGTTGAGGATAGTACGGTTGACGATAGCGATGCGGTCAGGCGGGAGCTTGCTCAGAATTGCCATTACCGCTTGTATTTTGCGGTCGATGTCACGAAGGAAGGTCTCCATTGCCACCAGGGCTTCGTCAACTGTCGCTCGCTCTTCCTGGCTTAGACCCGCACAGAGTCTGGCAAGGCATTCATCGCCTAACACCTTTTGGATATAAGTACGGGGCAATCGCTGGTTCTCGGAGCGAAAGAATAGCCGACAGCCATCGGGTATCTCTTCTTCCGCTGTCGGCTCGTCGAGTTCCTTGACCAAGCCATTGCGCATCTCCTGAAGTTCGGCAGTCGTTGGTGCTTCTTCCCAGATGGTGATAGCGTAAACGTTGCCCATGACCGGTATGTGGATGTGTGTGGCGATGAGCTTGAGCGCTCCTGTCAGCTCCTCAACGGCAGGGATTGAATCCGTTTGGATTCTCTCGATGTCGCTAATGGTGACAGGCAGAGCTCTCACTCGCTTAAGGAACTGCCGAAGACTGAAGCGTCGCATCTGCCTTCACCTCGTTCTTAGATTTACGCCGCCATATAATAACAATTATTTAAACAGTTGTCAATTAATAAAAATACCCCACACTTTTTCTTGAATACTCCACATCGAATTATTCATTCGCGTTCCGTTTCAGGAAAAAGTAAGGGGTTTATCTCTTGGCAATACCCGCCAAATAGATAAAAAATCGCCCGTTGAGAGATTTGGATGTTAGGGGGGTACCCAGATCCCTCGCAGGGCGAGGTGCGGTGTGCTGCACCAAAAGGGTCGTGTCTTTGTTGATGTGCCTAGCCCTTGATAGCTGTCAAGCCTTCAAGGAGATGTAGGGCAACGGCTTTCGCCTGTGTCGGCCAGATGAGAATGAGGCCGATGAAGGCGAGAAGGATGGCAATTGGTGCGAGTGTAGTCCCTTGGGAGCCTGCAGTGGCCTTGAGTTGTTTGACTTGAACTTCGATCAGACAGACCACTGAACCGACGAGGCACAGCTGTCCGAAGACGTCGAGCATCTTGACCTCTCGCAGGGAGAGGAAGATGAAGACGACGAAAATGGCTCCGAGGATACCCCAAACATAGCGGTTGATGAGGTTCTGGATCTTTGTCACCTTGCCCTCCTTCGAGGTTGTCTCTTTTTCGGGCGAAGCGGTGGGTAGAGGGATCGAATTCCCTCCGAGATACTCTCAAGTTAGTATATTAATCACTTTGTGTCAATTTAAAACACTATTCTTAAAGGTTGGCGAACGCTTTGAAGTAATGTTCCAACAACGGGCTCTTGGAATCCTTTATCAAACAGGCAAAAATAAAAATGCCCTTTGAGGGACCGGGTTCAGGGGGTAACCCAGATCCCTCTCAGGGCGAAGTGCGGAGAGTTGGCGGCTCTAACCGCACCACAGGGTTGGTCAGGCGGCAGGAGCTTCGGTTGTGGGTTCGTTACGTCTCAGCCAGCACAGGGCGGCAGCTACCCCGCAAGCGAAGTAGAAAATGACCTCCATCTCCGGTTCTCCGTCCTCTCCGTAGAGGGCTTTTGCCCAGTTGAGGTCGAAGAAGAATGCGAGATAGAGATGGACTAGACACAGAACGGAGAATAGCGCCAGGAAGGCTGCCAGCCGTCTGGGGGTCATCCATTCCAAGATACCCACGTCACTCACCTGCCTCTTGTCAGCGGATGTTTACGTTGATGATAGCTTCTCGACAAGTCCAAGCAGCTTATCCTTACCACCGTCTAGCCACCAACTACCAGGACACTCCGTCCTAACCGGCTGACCTCCATGGGTCACGTCACGGTGGCCGATGACAGCGGTGATTCTCTGCTTCTGTTCGTAGTCGGCGATGAGCTTGGCACAGGCCTTAAGGGCGGCTTCAGGCGGTGGTTCTTGACTGTAGTCGCCATCAAAGACGATGGCAATGGAGCGATAGTTGGTTTGCATATCGCCTGCCTGCCAGCCCACCTCTCCGTCCTTGAGTAGTCGTTCCGTCGTCCCATCCTCACGAATGAGCCAGTGGTAGACGTAATAGACTTCGGTTCCGTCGTCGCGGAAGTGGTTCGATTGGACCTGCATCCCTCGGACATCAGGTGGCGTACTCGTCCCTGTCTCCCAGCTGAAACAGGGGGCGAAGAACTTATTCAGCCCAATATCCGAGAGCGTCTGCCATGAGATTCCGGGACTCATTGCCGTATGGTGGATGACGATGATGTCGCTGGGTATGGCCTTCTGCTGTTTCTCGGCTTCCCAGTTGACAACCCCCTCCTCGGGAAACCAGTTGACTTTCTGTTGCCGCGGCCGACAGCCGACCAGAAACGCAAGACAGATGAGTAAGATAACAGGGATGCGTGCCAAGACGCTCCCCTCCTTTGCTGTGGGTTGGGTTCAATATAATATCAAACCCTTATAAAGTCAATTTATAAAATCCCACCTTTATCAAAAGTTGGCGAGTGCTCCTAATAGAGCCCGACAGGGGGCTGTTGGAGTGTCTGTTAGGAAGCAAGCCAATCTTTTGAAGCATGCTGAGGGTGGGGTTGTAGGGGTAGGGGGAAAGCTTTGCAACCTGTTTCCCCTACCCCTACTAAAAATTTTAACCACACGACAAAAATCGTCCTGTTTCCTATTCTACGATAAGGTATTGAGTGCTAACGAAAAAACTCTGAGTCCCCTGTCCTCGGGAGAAAATTAATTAGTTCTAGAAATCATTTTTGATTTCTTGTATAGAGCAAAAATATACTTTATCCCGAAATATAACCCAAAAATCACTCCAGTATAAAAGAGATCCCCCAGAATTGTATTTCTAAAAAACGGGATAGCATAGAAATAACAATTTATTAAACCTTGCCAAGATTTGTCATATTGAGGAGTAAAAAGAAAAACTGCTAAGTTTGTAACGACGAAAAATTCAATGGAAGATAAAAGTGCCACTCCTGCCCCATTCAAGATTGAAGCATGACGTTTTAGATAATTCCCCAAAAGAACAGCAATTGCGAAGCTTCCATAAACACTTATCATCACAAAAGGTGTGTAAAAACCAATCAAAGCATCGGAAATAAGCATAGCAACCATTGGCACGATGAACTTGAGATAATTATTTTTGAAAACAAAAGCAGAAAATATTCCCACAGCGGCAATTGGCGCAAAATTAGCCGGATGAGGCAAAAGACGAGAAATGGCAGCAAAAATTATTAGAATAATGGCTAAAATTTCTTCTTTTTTGATTTTAATTTTCATATTTTTGGTTAGTTATTATTAATATCTAAATTCAGCTTCAGTATATTTCCACTCAATAACATCATTGGGGTTCACAATATAAGCTCCTGCTCCCACCATGGAAAGTTTGCCATTGATATATAATGACCAGAAATATTCATAACCATCAGTTCGACATAAGCCACCTATACAATCGACAAAGACTCCTAAATCTCCTCCCCATTCAGTATATTCAATATCACCTTTAGCGACTTTTATAAGATTATCAAAAGCAGTTTCACCTGTTTTAAAATCAGTGATATAATTTCCAGCGCGCCGGCTGGCATTTATTTTAGTTGTAACTTTTTGTTTTTTTACCTCTAAAGTAGGTGCAGGGATATTTTTTACTTCAGGAGTTGGATTTGTAGTTTGGCTATTTATTGTTTTTTCGTTCGTCGTTTCTGTTTTTCCGTTCATAAGTTCTTGCGTTCTTAAGTCGTTTCTGTTTTCTTCATCAACAGCCACAATTTTTAAATCATGGCTTTCAAGAGTCTCTTGTGATGTTTTTTCTTCTTCTTTAAACTCTGCCTTAACTCCATTTACTCCAAAATACACCAAAAGCACCAAAGCAATCGCAAGCAGAGGTAAGTGGAATTTTTTCATAATTTTTACATAAGTTTTCATAACTCTCCTTATTAAAAATATCCAGCTCGGAAGTACACTGGATATTCTTTATTATCACTCTTCTTCCGAGAGCCCCCGCCATTGGCAGGGTATAATTTCAAAGTGGTTTTCTGGCTTCTCCGACGATTCTGTCGGAGTTACAGTGGCGGGACCGCCCCGGTTTTTCACCGGTGTTGCCGCACTTTGAAATTCAAACAGGTGCTTAATACTCTATTCCCTTTTTGGCTTTAACGCCTTTATCAAAAGGGTGTTTAATTTTGCGCATCTCAGTAACAAGATCCGCTTCCTCCATAATTTTAAGGTGAGCACGTCTTCCTGTCAAGATGATATTTGTTTTTTTCTTTTTTTTCTCAAGTATTTTTATAACATCCTCTAAATTGATCAAGCCAAAAGCAAGCGCCATATTTATTTCATCTAAAATAACTATATCAAAATTTCCTTTTAATGAAGTGCCCGCTTCTTTGAGTGCTTTTTTTGCTTCTTTTATATCCTTTTTTTGGATGTTGTGAGGATTCACTAGTTTTTTGCCGCCGAATAAACTAATTTTTAATTTATCTTTATAATCAGGCACTTGAGTCAAGGCGATTATTTCGCCTGATGGTGTGCCTTTCATAAATTGAATAACGGCGACCTTTTTTCCTCGACCCAGCGCTCTAATAGCTAAGCCAAAAGCAGCAGTTGTTTTTCCTTTACCATCGCCTGTATAGACATGAATAAGTCCCATATTATTAATAAATTCAAAAATTAAATATCTAAATCCCAAACAAACACAAAATTCAAATTTTCAAAATTGAAACGTTTTTGATTTTTGAATTTTATTCATTAGAATTTGTTTAGATATTAGGATTTTGTGTTTTGTATTTTAAGGATTTTCTATCCGCATCTAGAAAATCCGCAAGATGGGCATTTTAGACATCCCTCACCCAACTCAAGCATTGAGCCGCACTCAGGACAGGCTGGTGCAAGACCGATGTCTGCAATTGAGCGCTCTTTTCTTGAAGGATTTTCTTCAATTAATTTTTGCGGCTGAAACTCTTCCTCGTCTTTTTCATAACTCAACTCCATTTGGCCCGATTTTCTATTCATATGACGGTCAAGAATTTGGCCAATAGCATCTGGCAGGCTTAAAACCATTCCTTCTTCCCCCCAAATTGGCGAAGGACCGCGAATTCCCTTTATTTGGATTATGATGTCTTTGATATCCACCCCCGAACGAAGAGCCAAGGAAACGAGTCGAGAAATTGCCTCGGCTTTGGCAGCAAAGAACCCTCCAGATTTACCCATGTGAGTGAAAATTTCAAAAGGATCTCCTTTATCATCCTCATTAATTGTTACATAAAGATTGCCGTAAGCCGTTTTGATTTTATAAGTAAAGCCATGAACGACAGCTGGTCTTTTGCGGGGGTGGATCTTGGGCGGCTGACCCTCAATTGGTGCTGGCACTGGAGAGATTTCTTTCTTTTTCTTTGAAGAGCCGTTTGTGGTTAAAACCTGAATATTGCGCGAACCATCGCGATAAACCGTTAATCCTTTACAGCCAAGTTTATAAGCAAGCATATATGCCTCTTTTATATCTTTCTTTTTAGCCTCAAAGGGAAAGTTGATTGTTTTTGAAACGGCGTTATCTGTGTGTTTTTGAAAAGCGGCCTGCATTCGCACGTGCCATTTTGGACTAATATCTTTGGCAGTAACAAATATTTTTTTAACCTCTTCTGGGATTTCCTCAAAATCTTGAATTGAGCCTTTTTCTGCGACACGCTTCATTAATTTTTTGCTAAAAAAACCAAATTTTTTTGCCACTTTAAGAAAGTGAGGGTTAATTTCAAGTAATTTTTCGCCGTCAAGAATATTCTTGGTAAAAACCAAAGCAAAAATGGGCTCAATCCCAGATGAGCATCCTCCGATAATAGAAACAGTTCCTGTCGGTGCGATTGTCGTTCGGGTGGCATTGCGCGGCGGCTCAACTCCAAGGTCAAAATAAACAGATTTTTTGTAGATTGGAAAAGCTCCGCGCTTTTTAGCTAATCTCCTTGAATAAGCAAGTGCTTTTTTATTAATAAATTTCATCACAATTTCAGCAAGACGCAGCGCTCTTTTGGAGTTATAGGGAATTCCGAGCTGCAAAAGCATATCAGCAAACCCCATCACTCCCAGGCCAATTTTTCTGGTGCGCTTTGTTTCCTTTTTTATTTCTTCAAAAGGAAACTTGTTCATGTCAATTACATTGTCCATAAAGCGGACAGCTACTCTTACCAAATAATCAAGTCGCCTGTAATCAATTTTTTTCTCAGAAGTTATGAGAGTTGAAAGATTGATTGAACCAAGATTACATGATTCATAAGGTCTAAGTGGTTGTTCTCCGCAAGGGTTGGTTGATTCAATTTTTCCTAACTTAGGCGTAGGATTATCTCTATTTATGTGGTCGAGAAAGATTATTCCGGGTTCACCATTATGCCAGGCATTATTGACAATTCGCCTAAAGACACTTCTGGCAGAAATCTTTTTAGCAACTTTCTTATCGCGTGGATTGGTTAAAAAGTATTTTTCATTTTTAGAGAGAGCTTTCATAAAATTTTCAGTCAGAGCAACAGAAATATTGAAGTTGTTTAGCCGTCCCTCCTCCCTCTTGTAATTAATAAATTCCAAAATATCTGGATGCTCAACATTCAAAATACCCATATTTGCACCTCTTCTTGTGCCTCCCTGTTTGATTTGTTCGGTTGTGTCGTTATACATCTGCAAAAAACCCAAAGGTCCACAAGAAACCCCCCCCGTTGATTGAACCATAGAATTTTTAGGCCTAAGCCGAGAAAAAGAGAATCCTGTTCCACCACCAGATTTATGAACCATACCCATCTTGTGTTGCGTATCCAAAATTGATTCCATATCATCCTCAATGGGCAAAACGAAACAGGCAGAAAGCTGTCCTAAACGAGTTCCAGCGCCAGTAAAAGTAGGAGAATTAGGTAGAAATTCTCGTCTTGCCATCACTTCATAAAAGATATTTCTGACTTTTTTTACTTCTTGTTTTACTGCTTTGTAGTTATATTCGGCTTTTGCAATATGTGATGCAACTCTTAAAAACATCTCCTTTGGAGTTTCAATAAAATTGCCATTTTCATCTTTGCGCAGATACCTTTTTTCAAGAACTGTAACTGCGTTTTTTGATAACTTTGGTTCAATCAAATCACTTTTCCTTTTGGCCGAAGTTGTTTTCGCGAGCACTTCTTCCTCCTTTTATGAATTCATTTTAGTCTACTTATTTCTTCTTCAAAAGTCTCAAGGTCAGAAAATTCTTTATAAACAGAAGTAAATCGAAGATATGCAATTTCATCAATGCTTTTTAGTTTTTTTATAACTAAATTTCCTATCTCACGGCTTGTTACCTTTTCCTCGCCATTTTGAAATATTTCCTGCTCCACCTTATCAGCCAAATTTTCAATTTCAGCTAGAGTCACATTTGTCTTATTGGCGGCTCGTCTGACTCCCTTGATAATTTTTTCTCTGACAAAAGGCTCTTCGCGTCCATCTTTTTTAATTACCACAAGTCGTGCTGGTTCAATTCGTTCAAAAGTAGTGAATCTTTGACGACAGCAGGCACAGACTCTTCGACGTCTAACAGTATTATCTTCAGTCAAACGAGAATCTATCACCTGCGTTTCGCATTGTTTACAATTTGGGCAATTCATTTTTTAGAACCCTATATTTTGAAACTATGTCTATATATTGTGCAACATTTTCTATTTTACCACTTTATATAGTGGCAAACAAAATAGGGTAACTAGTGTCTCAAATTGGCTTTTGAAAGCGATTTTTAAAAAATAGAGATTTATTTTGTGGAAATATCCACAAGTTTTTTGTAATGGAAAAAGACTTAGAGTTTTTTCGTTAGCACCAAATTCCTTATCGTAGAATAGGTAGACAAGACGATTTTTGTCGTATGGCTAAAAAACACGCGGTCAATTTCCCCAGCCCCAAGGGGGTCCCTTCGGGACGAGGAAATTGCCGCTCGGGTCTCGACCTTGCTCTCCTCGTTTCACTCGGAACCATGCCCGCTCGGTCTCCGACACGGTTTTTTGAGCCATACGACTGGAGGAGGGATTACGACGACTACAATTAAAACCCAACTTTTGGGTATGCTAAATCGACACAAGAATTTATTTAGTGCAATAAAAAAATTATGTAATAAATTACGTAGTCAAAAAATCCGCTTTTGGCGGATTTCTAACTCTTAACTTTTATCTCTTAACTTTTAATTCGTCACTTAAGTTTGCGGCGTATAAAAGCTGGTACTTCCATATCATCTTTTTCTTCACCAGTGGGCAGACCGCTGCCTGCTGGGATTTGTTCCTTCTCTCTTTCTTCTTTTACTTCAGGCGAAGGCATAACTGGCATATGCTCAAAACCAAGGGCCGGTTTTTCGCCTTTTTCTTCCTCTTTCTTTTTTGAGAGGGCAGATTTCTCAAAGCCGGTAGCAATTACAGTTATTTTAACCTCGCCTGACATTGCCTCATCAATCATTGCACCAAAAATAATATTAGCTGATGGATCAGCCGCCTCAGTAATGGCTTTGGCCGCTTCATCAATTTCATACATTGAAAGATCTGAAGAGCCTGTAATATTAAAAAGAATTCCTCTTGCCCCATCAATCGAAAGCTCTAAAAGCGGTGAATCAATAGCAGCCCTTGCTGCTTCAATGGCGCGGTTGTCTCCAGAGGCACGACCAATACCCATTAAAGCGGTGCCTGCATCTTTCATTATTGTTTTAACATCAGCAAAATCAACATTAATAATTCCATGCAAGGTGATTAAATCAGAAATGCCCTGAATACCTTGCCGCAAAACATCATCAACCACAGAAAATGCATCAAATAAAGTCGTTTTTTTATCAATCACCTGTAAAAGTCTATCATTGGGAACAACAATTAGCGTGTCAACATTGCCTTCAGTTTCAGCAATTCCTTCTTCTGCCTGCTTTCTGCGCAGATTGCCTTCAAAGGTGAATGGTTTGGTAACAACTGCAATAGTAAGTGCGCCCAATTCCTTTGAAATGGCAGCAACCCCAGGTAGTCCACCTGAACCTGTTCCACCGCCCATTCCCGCAGTTACAAAAACCATGTCAGTGTCTTTTAACACCTCATAAATATGTTCTTTGTCTTCTTCAAGAGCTTTTTTACCTACCTCGGGACTAGCACCACAACCCAATCCTTTGCAGGTTTCTTTGCCGATCTGTACTTTTGTTTGAGCTCCGCTATTTTTAAGAGCTTGCAGGTCTGTATTTACAGCAATAAATTCTACTCCCTTTATTCCCTTTTGCACCATGCGAGTAATGGCAGAGCATCCTCCACCACCAACACCAACAACTTTGATTGTTGCTGGACTATCTCCAGAATCTCTTTTTACTACTTGCTCAATATTCTCTTTAATTTTTTCTTCTTGGTTCATGAATTAGGGCTCTATCAATTAACTATAAATTATCTTATAACAAAAAAATGATTTTGTCTACAATTTTTAAGGTATGAATTGTTTGAACCAATCTCTTATTTTATTTGGTGTAGCTGATGCGCTTGTGACTTTGGGCATTGAAAAGAAACCATCTCTTTTTATTGGTTCTTTTAAAGCTTGCTGTATTAATCCTATGACCGTAGCATATGACGGGTCAATTACTTTGTCAACAAAACCAGTTAACTCAATAATCGGTGTACCCACTGATGACGGAAGTCTTAAAATTTCCTTTGAGAGGTCAACTAGTCCGCCCAGTTTTGCTCCACCGCCACAAAAAACTGCGCCGGCTGGCAACATTCCGTCTTTATTTACGCTTTTTAATTCTTCTTTAATCAGACTTAGAATTTCCGCCATTCGCGCTTCAATTATTTCTGCTAGATATTTTTGGCTTGCTTCTTGCTCCTCGTTTTTATCAAAATCAGTTAAATTTATCCTTTCATGGTCAGAAACAGCATCAGGTTTGCAAACACCATATTTTAATTTCACTGCCTCAGCCGTTGCTATTGAGGTTTTTAGGCCGATAGCAATATCATTTGTTATATTCATTGAACCAACAGGCAAAGTTGCTGAATGGATTACCTCTCCCTCTTCACAGACAACCAAATCTGTTGTTCCTGCGCCAATGTCTGCCAGAACCACCCCAATCTCTTTTTGTTTTTTGGAAAGCATTGAATTTGCTGAGGCAATACCTGAGTAAACAAGACCCATTATATTGACTCCTGCTTGTTCAACGCATTTAGTTAAATTTTTCAAAGCAGGTGTTGAGGCTGAAATCACATGTGCCTCTACCTCAAGTCTGATGCCTGTCAAGCCAAGCGGGTCTTTTACTCCGCTCTGTCCGTCAACAGTATAAAGTCTTGGCATTATATGCAGCATTTCACGGTTAGTGGGTTGAGTTATGGATTTAGCTGCTTCAATTACTCTTTCGATATCATCTATTCCTACCTCGCCATTATCACCAGAAACAGCAATAACCCCTTTTGAGTCTGCGCTTTTTATGTGGTCGCCACCTGCAGCAAGTATAGCGTTTTCAATACGATAACCAGACATCTTTTCTGCCTCTTCCAGGCTTGCTGAAATTGCAGAAATTGTGTCTTCTAAATCTATAACAGTTCCCTTGCGCATTGCGGTGTTTGGCGCAGTGCCTATACCAATTACATCAAACCCCATCTCCTCATTGGGATTGCCAACAATCGTTGCGACTTTACTCGTACCCACATCTAGTCCGATGATAATGTCTTTGCTTGATTTTTTACTCATTTTTTTAAAAAATATGTGGCAAATAGATAATAAGGGCGATAACAAAAGCGCCAACAGAAGAAACTAGGACTGAACCGGCAGCAAGGTCTTTAATGACTTTAATTTTGCCGTTAAACTCCGGTGAAATCAAATCGAGAAGATCTTCCAATGCTACATTCAAAATTTCTAAAGCCAAACAGGCAAAAGTGGTTAAAGTAATGATTGCCCACTCAACTCTGTCAATTTTTAAAATAAAGCCAAGGACTATATTTATTATAACAAAAAATGCAAAAATTTTGATGTTTTGCTCTTCTTTAACGGCAGTCATTACACCCCGAGAGGCAAATCGGAAAGCTCGAGTTAATCTTTTGAAGTCCATATTATAGTCAATTTACAATTATCAATTATCAGTTATCAATATTGCTTTTTCCCACTCTTTTTCATTTCTTTCGTGGTCGTAGCCCAACAGATGCAACAAGCCATGTGTAAATAAATGCTTTATTTCCTTCTCAAGCGGTAAATTAAAAGTAGCACTATTTCTCTTTGCGGTATCTACGGAGATAAAGATGTCTCCTAATTGGTGTGGTCCTTCTGTTTTTTCCTCTATTCTTTCGAGTGGAAAGGAAAGCACATCAGTTGGTTGATTAACTTCCCTGTATTTTTTGTTTAATTTTTTGATTTGGGCATCATTTATTAGGTGTAGACCGATTTCTGCTCTTTGCGACTTTTTAAGCTTTAAGACGACTTTTTCAGCAATTTTTTTAAATTCTTTTTTCTTTAATTTTATATCAGTGTTGTTTTCAAAAAAAAGCTTCATTTTATTTTTTTGAAAGCTTTTCTTGGACGATTTTTGAAACTGTGCTTCCATCAGCCTGATTTTTTAGTTTGGGCATAACAGCTCCCATAACCCGTCCCGTATCAGCGGGCGATGAGGCGCCTGTTTCTTTAATCACCTCATCAACAGCCTCAGCAATCTCCTCATCCCCCATCATTTCAGGCAGATATTCCTCAATAATCTCTAATTCCTTTTTTTCTTTATCGGCTAAATCTTGTCGATTGCCTTTTTTAAACTCTACTATAGAGTCACGCCTTTTTTTAGCTTCGCTTTGAAGGACTTGAACCTCTTCTTCATCGGTTAATTCTTTTTTTCGCAACTCAATTTCTTGATTGTGTAATGAAGACTTTAGACCTCGCAAGGTAGTAACAATTTCCATCTGTTTTTGTTTCAGAGCTTTTTTCAAATTTTCTTCAATTTTTTGGCTGATTTTCATGGTTGACACACTGCCACTGAATATCCCATAGAACACACAGAAGCGATAATTCGATTGTCCGTAAGTTCATCAAGCTAATCTGGTAATTCTGTGAATTCGGTGGATAATTCTGTGGTTGTATTTACTTATATAATTACCTAAAAAATCCGCGTTTGCGTAACTCTTTATAGCGGACTTTTTTAATTTGACCACGCCTTTGGGCGTTTTTTCTTCTTAGGTTGCGGTTAAGTCCTTTGGAAAAGAACCTTTTTTCTTTAGCCGTGCTCAAAACTCCACTTTCCTGAATTTTTCGGTTAAATCTCCTAAAAAGCCGTTCAAACGGCTCGTTTTCTCGCTTTGAGGATTCAATTTTCAACGTAATCACCTCCGCTTTCTTTGAAGCTATTTAAAATATTATAAATTTCAATATTTATCCTAACACATCCTTTTGCTTTTTTCAAGATTAAAAACACACCAAAAAGGAGTTTTTTAAAATACTATCAAACTGCCATTCTAGCAAGAAGTTTTCCTCCCAAAATATGAGCATGCAGGTGGTCAACTAATTGTCCTGCTTCTTTCCCTGTGTTTATAACAACTTTATAGCCGGTCTCTTTCAAATCCGCCTCTTCTGCAACTTTTTTAATAACCATCATCATGTGTCCTATTAATTTTTCGTCTGAACCTCGCAGGTCGCGCATTGACCTAATATGCTTTTTGGGAACTACCAAGATGTGAATAGGCGCTTTAGGGTTGATATCGTCAAAAGCAACCACATCATCGTCTTCAAAGCGTATTCGGGCTGGTGATTCGCCATTTGCAATTGCGCAGAATACACATTTTGCCATATTACCTCTTTATAGTTTTATTATTATCTGCCATTTTTTCTTTATCCATTCTTTTTGCTTCTTTTCAATTTCCGATAATCCCCTACGCTTCATCTCGTTTTTTATTATACCACCCCGATGGGGGTATTTACATAATTTGGGTTTTGAGGATGAAAAACCAGAAATATAATGAATGAATTCATGTGCCAGAATTGCCTCAATTACATATTGTGGCACAACCGGATTTTTAAAATAGCCATTAATAGTAATTAAGCTTGGATTATTTTTTCCTTTTTGTGATTGGCGAATTGCTCCCAATTGCCATTTGGCAAAACGACCAAATTTAACACGCAGGTCATTGGCTGGAGCGACATCTGAAAAATGTTTTCGCCAAACTTTTTTAGCTAATTTTTTGAGCCATAAGTTATTGCGCATATGCATAATTATAGCTTAAAAAAATAAAGAAAAAAACAAACTATTGACACAATTTTTAGTTGTGCTAACATTTCACCTGTGCCGAATATATGAGGCACTTTTTTTATTCTATTTCAGATGCATTCTGAAGAGAATAACTCTGTTGAGTGTGAGGTGGTCACAATTTGTCGCAGCAAATTATTCAACAGGGTAAACCATATATCACACCTTAAACCCTTGACCCCGCTATAACTCCTTCCTGTAAAACGGATTACATCCTCTTGTTACAGGAACGTCATTTACGGGGCCTGCGATCTAAATAACCATATAGGTCTTGACAAAAATAGGATAGTGTGATATAATGCATTGAAAACAAAGAAGAATGGGATTATTAGGGATTCTGAACCATATAGATAACCTAATAATACATATCAGAAATTAACCCCGTTTACCTGTTCTTCTTTCGTGCATATGGAGCACATTAATTATGAGAAAACTGAGTATGCTAGGTATAGCGACTTTGGTCGCTATCACAGCGGTCTCAGGAGGGGTTCAGGCAGAGTTCAAGTCTGATTACAATTATGAGACTAAACTTGCCCTGGACCAGGAAATCCCAGTTGAGGTAGAGAAAAGCAAAAAGAAAACAAACTATCTTGCTTTAGACACTACAGAGCCAACCGCTCTTAAAAGTTTAGGCGAGGAAGTGCACATTAAAATCAAGCCAGGTGAATCCAATGCTGAGCGCAAAGTAAGACTTGAGCATGAAGCTGAAATGAAAAGAAGGGCTGAGGAAGCAGCTAGAATTGCAGCGCAAAGAAACACTGGTAGCGTAAAAGCAGCTACCTATTCAGGCGCTTGCAATCCTAACGTAGATAAACAAGCTGTTTATTTACAGGCTTCAGCAAGATTCGGTATTCCTTGGCAGATTCTTGCGGCTGTTCACTCTGCTGAATCTGGAAATAGGGTCTGTGTTACGGCTACATCATATGCTGGTGCACAGGGTCCCTTCCAGTTCATGCCATCTACTTTCAGAGCTTATGCTGTTGACGGTGATGGTGACGGAGTGGCAAACATCTATAACTTCTATGATGCCGCTCATACTGCAGCTCGATATTTAGCTGCAAATGGTGCAGGAACTGGTCCTGCTGGAGTAAGAAATGCACTTTACCGCTACAACCATGCACAGTGGTATGTAAACAAGGTTATTGGTATCGCCCGCACATGGGGATATCAAGGATAAGATTAATTAAAGAGAGCCCCCCGCTTTGGCGGGGGGCTTTTGATTTTATCCTTTTTTCTCTGGCATATAATTTTTGAGCACAAAATTGAGACCGCCGAGATCTCGAGCGCTTGTTAGTTTTTTAAATATCTGGTCTCTTTCATAGCCGCCTTTGGTGGCAGAAAAAGTGTACCATCCTGGGTTTAAATTAAGGGTAAATTTACCCTTTTCATCTGAAATTGCTGTACTTCTTATTTTTTTACTTGCGTATCCCATTGCCCTAACAACACAAAGATCTAGTGGTTCTCTGTCGCTGTTAAGGGTTATGCCAAAAGGTCTTTCTTTGGAGCGATTAATGAAATTAATAAATAAAAGCACAAGATATGCCTCAAATATTATTAAATTATAAAGTGTTGGAGAGGTTAAAAGGGCTATAATAGAAAAAGCAAATCCGAAAATTATTAGAGGCCATCTAATAATGATAAGAATTTTTTCAATGGTTCTTAATTTTTTGAGTATTATCTGGTCGATGTTATACTTCTTCTCGTAATCAAGAGGAATACTAATATCCAAGCTCTTCTTTTCTTCTTTGGGTGTTATGTTTCTTCCAGCTGGTTTTTGTAAAATGCGGCCAGAGTTATTTATTACCTCACCAAAATAGAGGTTGGAGTAAAATTTACCGCTCAGCCCAGGCGTGTAAAAACCAAACATTGACGGGTTATCTTTTCTTCGCTGTAAAAGTTCGGGTTTGTATTTTTTCATATATCTTTTGCTGGGAAAAGCATAGTCGTGAGTAAAGACTTTAAGATAAAACTTGCCAGCAGGAATCATAAAATTGAATTCACCTAAATTATTAGTTAGTGTTGTTTCCTTAAGTTTGCCCTCATAGCTAAACAATCTCACCACTGCATTTTTAATCGGTCGCTTGACTGCTGACTCAAAAACAACACCAACCTTAGGTTTATTTTTGTTGTAGCCAACAAGCAAGCCCAAAAATATTCTATCCAAGAGACTTGTAAGGAAGGGTGAATTAAGAAGCAGATTTAAAAATTGAGGCCACAAAAAACTACCTGCAGCAAAAAGTAGAGAAATCAAAGCAATTATTTGAAAAATTAATGGATCTATTCTTTCTAATTTTGAAATTTTTGTTGAGCCAATAATTTTAAAATTCTCATCACTTTTGTCATTAATTAAGGGTCTTTCAATTGAATCTCCATAAACTGCAACCAAAACCCGAGCTTCATCTGTGATATATGCATCGTCATCAGGAATAGACCA